>ERZ827498.1007-NODE-1007-length-33333-cov-12.461025_pt1 | contig 33333 bp, 29 predicted proteins | sample MGYA00519865_ERZ827498 | MGnify/ENA primary metagenome ERZ827498 (study PRJEB31778, sample SAMEA3449328) | human gut metagenome | biome: human gut; feature: human-associated habitat; material: faeces | place: United Kingdom | collected 2010/2012 ...
ACACCATCTGATAGCTGCCGTCCTCCAGCTGCCGCACAAGCCCCGGCACCAAGACGCCATACTGCCGCACGCTCTCCACCATTTCCAACATGGCCTCGTCCTGCTTTACCTTGAAGGGATGCTCAGGGAAATCGCTGATTTGGGAAATCGGTATGTCCTGCACGCTGTCGCGTTTGGCTTCGTCCCGCTGCTCCTGTGTGGTAAACAGGCTATCGAGTGATGTCAGCATCTCGGATGCGTTGCTTTTCGCCAATGCGTTCCACCTCCTTTACCAGCGCACCGTAGGCTGCGGCAGCCCGTCCGCGCGGTTCATGCCGGAAGATGCTCTTGTCTGCCGTACTGATCTCCGCCAGCCGCACCGTAGCGGGAATGACGGCATCCAGTACGGGCAGGTGCTTGCCGAAGTTTTCTTTTACCCCGGCCACAATGTCTTTGCGGAAGTTCGTGTCATTCGCCATGGTCAGAAAGACGCCGCCGATCTTCAGCTTTGGGTTGATCTGCTGCCGAATGCTCTGCACCGTACCTACAAGCTCCGTCATGTCCTCGGCTGCCAGATAGTCCGCCTGCACCGGGATGAGTACATGATCCGCAGCCGACAGGGCATTGATGACCAGCATACCCAGCGACGGGCGGCAATCCAGCAACACATAGTCGTAATTCTTCTTGATACCGTCCAGATAGCGTTTGAGCACGGTTTCACGGCTCATGACATTGACCAGCCCCACCTCCACCGCCGATAGGCTGCGGTTGGCAGGGACAAAATCAAAGCCCTCATGGTGGTGCAAAATTTCTGGGTGCTCCGGCTCGGTTTTGTGCTGCACAACGGCGTTCATCTGCTCCGCCAGAGTGTGAGGCAGCTCATGGGGCTTGCGCTGACCGAGCATCTTGGTGAGATCACCCTGCGGGTCAACATCCACAAGCAAAACCCGTCTGCCGTCCATGGCAAGCCCCGCACCGATGCAGTAGACACTGGTGCTTTTGCCGACGCCGCCCTTTTGGTTGGCGACGGCGATCACTTTACAATTCGCCACTTTGGGATTCCTCCTGTCTGTAAATTTAGCTGCCTGCGGCGATGGCGGACAGCTATGTAATGCCGGGTATAGAAAAAGCCGTGTGGCTTTTGACAGCTACACGGCTTTTCTTATGTATGCGATATTCAGATGTGGACTCGCTTCGTCTTGGCATCCAGCAGGACAAGGATAACTTCATCTACGATGTCGGTGTACCGCCCCTGTCGGGTGAGCTTGTTTTTGAAGCGAATCAGCGCGTCGAGGATAACACCGTATTCCTCGCGGCTGAGATACAAGGTACAAGTTTTTCGTTTCATGTGTCATCCCTCCTTACACGGGCAGCATAACAGGTTGCGTTCCGTTTATCAATTCTGCGGTGGCATTTACCCTGCGAAAAAAGATAAAGTTCATTCGGCTTGGTCAAACCGTTTCAAACCCGGTGAAACCATTTTTCTGAGCTTTTATTCATTTTTTATGCAGGGGCAATTTCACTTTGATGACCGCCTAAGCACCCCGAAAATTAACCTATCCGTTAACAGTTTCGGGGTCAAAAACGGCATTTAACCTATCGTTAACATGAAAAAATCGCGTCAAACCGGGTCAAATCCCATCAGATTTTTTGAAAGCTGAACAAACGCTACGGATATAAGAAAACCCCGGAAAACCTTGATTTTCCGGGGTTTTTGAGCCTTTTTGGTTGTGAAATCGCGTCGGATCAGCGCTTGGAGAACTGAGGTGCGCGACGGGCGGCTTTGAGGCCGTATTTCTTGCGCTCCTTCATACGAGGATCGCGGGTCAGGAAGCCGGCCTTCTTCAGAATGGGACGGAACTCGGGGTTCACCAGCAGCAGGGCGCGGCTGATGCCATGGCGCAGAGCGCCGGCCTGGCCGGAAACGCCGCCACCCTCCACGGTAGCAACGATGTCCACCTTGCCCAGGGTATCGGTGGCGTTCAGGGGCTGACGGACCACCATCTTCAGGGTCTCCAGACCGAAGTAATCGTCGATGTCGCGGCCGTTGATGGTGATGGAGCCGGTGCCATTGGGGAACAGGTGCACACGGGCCACGGAGGACTTACGACGGCCGGTGCCGTACAGATAGGGATTCTTGGACTGATACATGTTTCTTTTCCTCCTTACTTGACCAGCTCGGGCTTCTGAGCCTCGTGGATGTGCTGCTCACCGGCATAGATGTGCAGGCGCTTCAGGGAATCCTTGGTAACGGTGTTGCGGGGCATCATACCGCGGACGGCCACGCGCATGGCCAGCTCAGGCTTGTCCTGCATCAGCAGGCGATACTTGGTCTCCTTCAGGCCGCCGATCCAGCCGGAGTGGGTGCGGTAATACTTCTGCTCCATCTTGTTGCCGGACAGAGTGGCCTTGCCGGCGTTGATGACGATGACGTTATCGCCGCAGTCGGCATGGGGGGTGTAGGTGGGCTTGCCCTTGCCGCGCAGCAGGTCGGCCACGATGACGGCGGTCTTGCCCAGGGGCTTGCCGGCGGCATCAACGACGTACCACTTGCGCTCAATGGTGGCCTTGTTTGCCATATAAGTGGACATGGTGTTTTTCCTCCAATTTATAGAATGTATTGCTTTACTTTTTCAGGCTCCCTTGCTATGATGAGGGAGAGAAACGCGCCGAACGCGCAAGGATATTTATAGCATATCCCGGGGAGATTGTCAACAGCATTTTAATTTATGATAAAAACATCTGGCATTTTCTCCTGTTTTCTCTGAATAGCTCTTATTTTCTCAAATGGCAATTTTATTTTCCGACCCTGGGAGGGATGTCACATGCAGAAGCTTTTGGGACAGGTGCGCCGGTGCGTGGAGGATTACCGCATGATCGACGCAGGGGACACGGTGGCCGTGGGCGTATCCGGCGGCAAGGACAGCCTGGTGACGCTGACCGCGCTGGCCCGGCTGCGGGCCTTTTATCCCATTCCCTTCACCGTTCACGCCATCACCCTGGAGACCGGCACCCCGGGTATGTGCTTCGACGCCGTGGCGGACCTGTGCCGGCAGCTGGACGTGCCCTATACCCGCATCCAGGTGCCGGTATACGACATTGTGTTCAATGAGCGGAAGGAGAAGAACCCCTGCTCCCTGTGCGCCAAGCTGCGGCGGGGCAGCCTGAACACGGCCCTTACGGACCTGGGCATCCGGAAAATCGCCCTGGGTCATCACTATGACGACGCCATCGAGACGCTGCTAATGAACCTGCTGTTCGAGGGGCGCATCGGCTGCTTCCAGCCGGTGACCTACCTGGACCGCACCGGCATCACCCAGATCCGCCCCCTGCTGTACTGCCGGGAGGAGGACATCCGCCGGGCGGCTCAGCGGCTCCGGCTGCCGGTGGTGCACAATCCCTGCCCCGCCAACGGCCACAGCCGCCGTCAGGAGGTGAAGGAGCTCATCGCCGGGCTGGAGGGCCGGTATCCGGATATCAAGCAGAAGCTGTTCGGCAGTCTCCAGCGGTATCCCCTGTACGGGTGGAATCTTCACGAGGAGGAGCGGTGATATGAAAGCAAAGCTGGGCGGCCGCACCTGGGCGGCGCTGCTGACCTTCGGTCTGGTGGGTCAGATCGCCTGGGTCATTGAGAACATGTACTTTAATGTGTTCCTGTACAACACCATCTCCGGGGACACGTCCATGATCGCGGCCATGGTGGCCTGGAGCGCCGTCACCGCCACCGTCACCACCCTGGTGATGGGGGCCCTCAGCGACCGGCTGGGGCGGCGGAAGGCCTTTATCGTGGCGGGCTATCTGCTGTGGGGCGTCAGCATCGGGGCCTTTGCCCTGATCAAAAGCAGCCCCGTGGCCGCTGCCGCCCACAGCGCGGCGGTGCTGGTGGTGGTGCTGGACTGCGTTATGACCTTCTTCGGGTCCACCGCCAACGACGCAGCCTTCAACGCCTGGGTCACCGATGTCACCGTGCCGGAAAACCGGGGCCGGGTGGAGACGGTGCTGGCCATCATGCCGCTTGTGGCTATGCTGGTAGTGTTCGGTGCTCTGGACGGCCTGACCCAGGCGGGAAGCTGGCGGCTGTTCTTCCTGATCGTAGGCGGCGTCACGGGGCTGGGCGGCGTGCTGGGCTTCTTTTTCATCCGGGAGCCGGACCTGCCCCGGGGCCAGGGGACCACATTCTCCAACATTCTGTACGGCTTCCGTCCCGCCGTTGTCCGGGACAACCCGCGGCTGTATCTGTCCCTGGCGGCGCTGGGGGTATACTGCATGAGCCAGCAGGTGTATATGCCGTATCTCATTATTTATATCCAGCGGTTTTTGGGCATCACGGACTACACGTTCCTGCTGGCCGGGGTGCTGATCATCAGCTCTGTGCTGTCGGTGCTGGCCGGGCGGCCCATTGACCGGCTGGGGAAGCTTCGCTGTCTGATCCCGGCGGGGATCGTGGGCTTTGCGGGGCTGGTGCTGATGTACTTTGCCCGGAGCCAGTGGTTCGTGCTGGCGGCGGGCATCGTGATGCTGGGCGGCGGCATGGTGATCTCTGCCTGCTGCAATGGGCTCATCCGGGACTATACCCCCGCCGGAAAGGCCGGCCTGTTCCAGGGCATCCGCATCGTATTCCAGGTGCTGCTGCCCATGGTCACGGGGCCGTATATCGGCGCGGCGGTGATCCGGGGCACCGGCATGACCTACGAGGATCTGGGCACCGTAAAGCAGGTGCCCACAGCGGAAATTTTCCTGGCGGCTGCCGCCGCCCTGGTGCTGCTGGCGATCCCGGCGGCGCTGCTGAAGCGGAAGGAGGCTGCGAAATGACGGCGCTTTACACCCCCTGGGGGGAGCATCCGGACAAAACCTGCCCGCTGCCGGAGTACCCCCGGCCCCAGCTGCGGCGGGACAGCTATCTCTGCCTCAACGGCCTGTGGGACTACACCGTGGAGGACGGGGACGAATACTCCCGTCGCCGCAGCGGAAAAATATTGGTGCCCTTTTCGCCGGAGAGCCTGCTGTCCGGCTGCGATTTCCGGCTGCAAAGCGGGGAAACGCTGTGGTATGAGCGGACGTTCACCCTGTCGGAGGGCTTTCGCCGGGACCGGGTGCTGCTGCACTTCGGTGCGGTGGACCAGTGCTGCCGGGTGCTGGTGAACGACCGGCCTGTGGGCGGCCATGAGGGGGGCTATCTGCCCTTCACCCTGGACATTACCGGCGCCCTGGTCCCCGGGGAAAACCGGCTGACTGTGGCCGTCACCGACGACCCGGAGGGCGGTGTCCACGCCTTCGGCAAGCAGCGCACGGACCGGGGCGGCATCTGGTACACCGCCCAATCCGGCATCTGGCAGACGGTGTGGCTGGAGAGTACAGCGGACAATTACGTCCGTTCCCTGCGCCTGACCCCGGACTTTGACGGGAAATGCCTGCGGTACGCCGTCCGGGCGGAGGACCCGGCAGGAGCCCGGGTCACGGTGCTGTGCGGCGGGCGGGTCGTTGCCCGCAGCTGGGCCGATGAGCGGGGAGAGGGCGTGTGCCCCATTCCGGCGGAGTACTTCCGCCCCTGGAGCCCGGAGGATCCGTATCTGTACGACCTGGAGGTGACTCTGCCCTCCGGCGACCGGGTAGAGAGCTATTTCGGCATGCGGCAGTTCTCCGTTATGGAACACCGGGGCCGCCGGGTGCTGGCCCTGAACCACCGGTCCTGCTTCCAGTCGGGGCTGCTGGACCAGGGCTACTGGTCCGACGGGCTGTACACCCCGCCTGCCGACGAGGCCATGGTCTGGGACATTCAGACCGCCCGGGACATGGGCTTCAATATGCTGCGCAAGCACATCAAGATCGAGCCGCTGCGGTGGTACTATCACTGCGACCGCCTGGGGATGATCGTTTGGCAGGACATGGTATCCTGCTTCGAGGGATGGCGGACCCTGACCATGCAGGTGCTGCCCTTTCTGGGTCTGCACCTGCATGACGCGCCGTCGGCCCGGCTGGGCCGGGCCGGGGAGCCTGGACGGCAGCAGTTCCTCCGGGACATGGCCGACACGGTGGACCTGCTGTATAACTGCGTGTCCCTGGGTCTGTGGGTGCCCTTCAACGAGGGCTGGGGCCAGTTCAGCGCCCTGGAGGTCGCGGACCGGCTGCGGGCCATGGACCCCACCCGGCCCATCGACCATGCCTCCGGCTGGCACGACCAGGGCGGCGGCGACCTGAAAAGCCGCCACATATATTATCGGCCCGTGCACCTGAAAAACGACGGGCGGCGGGTGCTGGCCCTGACGGAGTTCGGGGGCTACAGCCTGCAGTGCCCGGGTCACCTGGCGACGGACAAAAAATTCGGCTACCGCATGTATGACGATGCGGCAGCCTGGATGGACGCGGTGGAAAAACTGTATGAAACGGAGGTTTTGCCCCTGATCCAGGCCCAGGGACTGTCGGCGGCGGTGTATACCCAGCTGTCCGACGTGGAGGACGAGGTCAACGGCCTGGTGACCTTCGACCGCCGGGTGTGTAAGATGGACCCGGCCCGCATGCGGAAAATCAACGAGAAATTGCATTTTTAGCACAGGATATTGCGCTTTCGACATGCGATAGCCCGAAGAGATAGGGCCGGCAGAGTCGTCGGCCCCTATGGAGCGTCCGAGAGCTTGACAAAATCGTGTGCATGACGTATAATGAACATGGAAAGGGCGCTGCGACAAGCGGTTGGCCCGACTAAGTTAGGGTTTTACAAAGAAAACCGTCACCGGCCAGGGTGGCGGTTTTCGCGTCTCTTTACGATAATCGTGACCGTATAGGGCCCGATATGTAAGGTAATACGCATTGCCTCACCCCCTTTCGGGTGGTGTGGCCAACCGCCTGCCGTTCGTGCAGCGCCATGGGTATTATAACATACGATGTGGCAAGATGCAACAAAAAGCGGGAAAGCGTGGCCGTATAGGGGGGCGGACAATTCTGTCCGCCCCGCAGGATGCCCCTATGTAAGCACCCACTGCAGCAGAAGCAGCAGGCCGAAGCCGGGAAGGCCCAGCACCCCGATCACCAGGGCGTTGAACACGTTCAGACCCAGGTGCAGCCCAGGAACGGTGCGGCCCAGGAGCCACAGGGCGCCAAAGCCCAGGGCCGCGTTGCCCGCTACCCGGAATACCGTTTTCAGGGGGCTTTTCGTCAGACGCAGCACCCCCAGCAGGATAAACAGCACCCCCACGCCCAGGGCGGCTTTTTCTAAGACGGACACACAGTCCCTCCCTTCACGGAGGACGCCGCCACGCAGGGGCCCTCCCCCAGCTGGGTCTTGATGCACCGCAGCAGATAGTCGCTGCGGGCCTTCAGGGCGTTGATCTCGTAAATGCTGGCCTCTACCAGCTCCGGGGCGGTGACGTAATTGAACTTATCATAGGCGTTGCGCAGGGCTTGGTTGGTCTGATACAGCTCCTGCCGCAGGTCCCCCAGGGTGGGGGAGGCCGTGTCCTTGTTTTTCATGGCGATACCTCCTGATGGCTATTGTACGGTTATTTTGGACAGATATGACAGGCTTTAATCAGGGGACAGGAACATTTTTCCGGGGAGGTGCGCGAAATGCACGAGGAATACATGCGCCAGGCGCTGGACCTGGCCCGGGAGGCCGCCGCCGCCGGGGAGGTGCCGGTGGGCTGCGTCATCGTCCGGGACGGAGCGGTGGTGGGCCGGGGCCGCAACCGGCGGGAGGAGCGCCAGGCCGCCTGGTCCCACGCGGAAATGGAGGCCATGGCCCAGGCCAACCGCGCCCTGGGCACCTGGCGGCTGGACGGCTGCACGCTGTATGTGACTCTGGAGCCCTGCCCCATGTGTGCCGGGGCCATTCTCAACGCACGAGTCAGCCGGGTGTACTTTGGGGCCCGGGACCGGGAGATGGGCGCCTGCGGCGGGGTCATGAATCTGTTTATGGAGGATTTCCCTCACCCTCCCGCCCTGGTGGGCGGCGTGCTGGAGGCCGAATGCGCCCGGGTTCTGTCGGATTTTTTTCGCTCCGTGCGGAAAAAGTGAATTTTCCCTATTTTCCCGTTGACAAAACCGGGAAAAGTGGCTATATTATGTGGTGATCCAGTGCAAATGCAGTGATGGGGACCAGTAGCGCTCCTTCCCGATGCCAAGAGAGCCGCCGTTTCGGTGCAAGGCGGTCACGGGCGAAGCGGCGAATATCACCCCGGAGCATCCGGCTGAAACGGCTTACCCGGATTAGGTGCGGACGGCGGAGGGCCGTTATCATCCCTCGCCCACGGATGGTGGGGCGGAGCGGCCGCGTTTTCGCGGCAATAAGAGTGGTACCGCAGAGGTTTTTCACGGCCTTTGTCTCTTACAGAGACAAGGGCCGCTTTTTTATTGGTTTTCAAATACAATTTTCGTATACGGAGGTAACACATGGAGTACAAAAAGACGCTGAATATGCCGAAATCCGGCTTTCCCATGCGGGCGGGCCTGCCCAAGCGGGAGCCGGAGATGCTGCGCTATTGGGAGCAGCTGGACCTTTACAACGAGCTGCTGAAGAAGAACGAGGGCAAGCCCCTGTTCTCCCTCCACGACGGCCCTCCCTTCTCCAACGGCGCCCTGCACATGGGCCACGCCCTGAACAAGGCCCTGAAGGACTTCATCAACCGCAGCTATGCCATGCGCGGGTACTACACCCCCTATATCCCCGGCTGGGACAACCACGGCATGCCCATTGAGTCCGCCATCATCAAGCAGAACAAGCTCAACCACAAGGCCATGAGCGTGGCGGATTTCCGCACCGCCTGCCACGAGTTCGCCGACCACTATATCGACGTGCAGCGGGAGGGCTTCAAGCGCATGGGCGTGGTGGCCGACTGGGACCACCCCTACAAGACCATGGACCCGGGCTTTGAGGCCCGGGAGGTCCGGGTGTTCGGCAAGATGTACAAAAACGGCCACATCTACAAGGGCCTCAAGCCCGTGTACTGGTGCCCCCACGACGAGACCGCCCTGGCCGAGGCGGAGATCGAGTATCAGGACGACCCCTGCACCACGGTGTATGTGAAGTTCCCCATGCACGACGACCTGGGCAAGCTCCCCCACCTGGACAAGAGCAAGCTCAGCTTCGTCATCTGGACCACCACCATCTGGACCCTGCCCGGCAACCTGGCCATTGCCCTGAACCCGGCGGAGAGCTACGCCGTCGTCAAGCCGGAGGGCCGCGACGAGCTGTATATCATGGCGGAGGCCCTGACGGAGAAGGTCATGGGCATCGGCGGCTTCGACCGCTATGAGATCGTAGAGACCCACCCCGGTGCCTTCTTCGAGAACATGCTGGCCAGCCATCCCTTCCTGCCCAAGACCAGCCGCCTGGTGCTGGCGGACTATGTCACCATGGACTCCGGTACCGGCTGCGTCCACACCGCCCCCGGCTTCGGCGCCGACGACTATCAGACCTGCCTGCGCTACGGCATGGACATGGTGGTGCCCGTGGACGACCAGGGCCGCCACACGGACTACGCCGGCAAGTATGCCGGCATGAAGACCGAGGAATCCAACCCCGTGATCCTTCAGGATATGAAGGAGGCCGGTTCCCTGTTTGCCAGCCAGGAGATCGTCCACAGCTATCCCCACTGCTGGCGCTGCAAGAAGCCCATCATCTTCCGGGCCACCCCCCAGTGGTTCTGCTCCGTGGAGTCCTTCAAGGACGATGCCATCGCCGCCTGCGAGGACGTCCGCTGGGTTCCCTCCTGGGGCAAGGACCGTCTGCGGTCCATGGTCCTGGAGCGCACCGACTGGTGCATCAGCCGCCAGCGCCGCTGGGGCCTGCCCATCCCGGTGTTCTACTGCAAGGACTGCGGCAAGCCCATCTGCACCGACGAGACCATCGACGCCATCGCCAATATCTTCGAGAAGAAGGGCTCCAACGCCTGGTTCGAGATGGAGGCGGAGGACATGCTGCCTGAGGGCTTCACCTGCCCCCACTGCGGCAAGAACGCCGGCTTCGAGAAGGAGAGCGACACCCTGGACGGCTGGTTCGACTCCGGCTCCACCCACTACGCCGCCATGGAGCGGGACCAGGGCTTCTGGCCTGCCACCATGTATATCGAGGGTCTGGACCAGTATCGCGGCTGGTTCCAGAGCTCCCTGCTGGTGGCCGTGGGCGCTCTGGGCCGGGGCGCGCCCTTCAAGGAGTGCCTGACCCACGGCTGGACCGTGGACGGCCAGGGCCGCGCCATGCACAAGTCCCTGGGCAACGGTATGGACCCCGCCGAGATCTTCAACAAGTACGGCGCTGACCTGCTGCGCCTGTGGGCCGGTTCCTCCGACTATCATGTGGACGTCCGCTGCTCCGACGACATCTTCAAGCAGCTGAGCCAGAATTATCTGAAGTTCCGCAACACCGCCAAGTTCTGCCTGGACAACCTCACCGGCTTCGATCCGGAGCAGCTGGTGGCCGCCGCCGATATGCAGGAGCTGGACCGCTGGGCCGTCACCCGGCTCAACAGCCTGATCCGCCGGGTGTTCGACAGCTACGACGCCTACGAGTTCCACGCCGTGTCCCACGCCATCAACGACTTCTGCGTGGTGGACCTGAGCTCCTTCTATTTCGACATCATCAAGGACCGCCTGTACTGCGACGGGGAGAACAGCCTCAGCCGCCGCAGCGCCCAGACCGCCCTGTTCCTGATCCTGGACGCCATGACCCGGATGTTCGCGCCGATCCTGGCCTTCACCTGCGAGGAGATCTGGCTGGCTATGCCCCACCGCAGTGCCGACGACAGCCGCAGCGTGCTGTTTAACTGCATGGTGCAGCCCTATGAGGGCTATGCCCTGCCGGAGGACGCCATGGACCGCTGGGCCCGCATTGCCGCCGTCCGCAGCGCCGTCAACGGCGCTCTGGAGCAGGCCCGGGCCGACAAGACCATCGGCAAGAGCCTGGAGGCTGAGGTGGATGTCACCGTTCCCGCCGAGGACGCCTTCCTGGCGGACCTGAACGCCGATACCCTGGCGGACCTGCTGATCGTGTCCCAGGTACGGGTCACTGTGGGCGACGCCCTGACCGTCACTGTGGCTCCCGCCCAGGGCGTCAAGTGCGCCCGCTGCTGGAAGGTGCTCACCAGCGTGGGCACCGTGGCCGGTCACGACACCCTGTGCCCCCGGTGCGCCGCCGTGGTGAAGGCGCTGCCCGTGGTGGAATAATCGCTCATTTGATCTGACCAACGGGGCGGGGCCGCTGTGCCCCGCCCCGGCTGAAATTTTCGGGCGGATGCGGCATCCGCCTGCGGAGGTAAAACGTGAACGACAAACAGGAAGCAAAATTCCAGGAGCTTACCGGCCAGCCGGTAGGCCATCTGGTGTGCAAAATGGCGGTCCCCACCATCATCAGCATGATGGTCACCGCCTGCTACAACATGGTGGACACCTATTTCGTGGGCCAGCTCCACAGCAACAGCGCCACCGGCGCGGTGGGCGTGGTGTTCTCCCTGATGGCGGTGATCCAGGCGGTGGGCTTCTTCTTCGGCCACGGCTCCGGCAACTATATCTCCCGCCAGCTGGGCCGCCATGAAACCGCCGACGCCGAAAAAATGGCCGCCACCGGCGTGACCCTGGCCTTTCTGGCCGGGTGCGTCATCCTGGTGCTGGGCCAGATCTTCCTGACGCCCCTGGCCCGGCTGCTGGGCTCCACGGACACCATCCTCCCCTACGCCCGCAGCTATCTGCGGATCATCCTGCTGGGGGCCCCGTATATGACGGCGTCCTTCGTGCTGAACAACCAGCTGCGCTTTCAGGGCAGCGCCGCCTACGGCATGGTGGGCATCGCCGCCGGGGCGGTGCTGAACGTGGGGCTGGACCCGCTCTTGATCTTCGGGCTGAACATGGGGGTGGCCGGGGCGGCTCTGGCCACCATCCTCAGCCAGCTGGCCTCCTTCTGCATGCTGCTCCTGGGCTGCGCCCGGGGCGGCAACCTGCGGATCCGGCTGAAAAACCTGTGCTTCCGCCGGGACCTGTTCCTGGAGATCGGCAAGGGCGGTCTGCCCTCCCTGTGCCGCCAGGGGCTGGCCAGCATCGCCACCATCTGCCTCAACCGCAGCGCCGGGCTGTATGGCGACGCGGCCATTGCCGCCATGAGCGTGGTAAGCCGGGCCATGATGCTGGCCCAGTCCGCCCTGATCGGCTTCGGCCAGGGATTCCAGCCGGTGTGCGGCTTCAACTACGGCGCGGGGCTGTATCACCGGGTGAAGGAGGGCTTCCGCTTCTGCGTCAAGTGGTCCACGGTGTTCCTGACGGCGGTTTCGGTGCTGGGCCTGATCCTGGCCCCCCAGATCATCGCCGTGTTCCGCAACGACCCGGAGGTCATCGCCTTCGGAGCCCGGGCTCTGCGCCTGCAGTGCCTGGCCTTCCCGCTGTGCGGCGTCATCGTCATCTCCAGCATGCTGACCCAGACCATCAACAAGGTCTGGCAGGCGTCGCTGCTGGCGGTGGCCCGGCAGGGGCTGTTCTTCATCCCGGCGGTGCTGGCCCTGCCCCATATCTGGGGGGAGCTGGGGGTGCAGCTGGCCCAGTCGTTGTCCGATGTGTGCGCCTTCGCCCTGACGGTGCCGCTGGTGCTGGGCGTCCTGCGGGATATGGACCGCCAGGAGCGCCTGGAAAGGATCTCATGACGAAAAAATCGCGGGCCTTGGCCCGCGATTTTTACATAATACGATATCTTTCTGCGATATACTATGCGTTTACACTGTCCGCCAGCTGCATGGCCATGCGCTCCAGCTCCTCCTGCTGGCCCTGGCGCAGGGCGGAACGCAGGGTCACGGTATCTGCGGCCTGCTCCCATTTCAGAGGCTCCAGGAGCTTCTGCATGCCCCGGGCACTGGTGGGAGCCCAGGACCCGTTCTCGATATACGCCACCCGGCGGTTCTTCAGCGTATGGGCAGTCAGATCGTGCAGCAGGTTCTCCATGGTGACGAACACACCGGCGTTATAGGTGGGGGCGGCCAGCACCACATGGCTGAACCGGAACGCCGCCGCCAGAATGTAGGACGCCGGGGTAACGGAGGTGTCGTACATGGCCACCTGCACCCCCTGCTCCCGCAGACGGCAGGCCAGGATGTTGGCAGCGTTCTCCGTCCCGCCGTACACCGACGCATAGGCGATGACCACGCCCCGCTCCTCCGGCTCATACCGGCTCCACAGGTCGTATTTGCCCAGGATGTACCCCAGGTCCTGCCGCCACACGAAGCCGTGCAGGGGCAGCAGCATCTGAATGTCCAGTCCCCCGGCCTTTTTCAGCACCGCCTGGACCTGTGCGCCGTACTTGCCCACAATATTGGTGTAATACCGCCGGGCCTCGTCCAGATAGTCCCGGTGGAAGTCCACCTCGTCGGCGAACAGCGCGCCGTTCAGGGCGCCGAAGGTGCCGAAGGCATCCGCCGTCAGCAGCAGCTTGTCCGTCTCGTCATAGGTCATCAGCACCTCCGGCCAGTGGACCATAGGCGCGGCCACAAAGTGCAGGGTGTGCCGCCCGGTGCAGAGGGTGTCCCCCTCCTTCACCACGCTGATGCGCCCCTCGTACCCGGGGCCGAAGAACTGGGCCAGCATATTCTTGGCGGCGGCGGAGCACACCACGGTGGTCTCCGGGTGCCGCACCAGCAGGTCCCGGATATCGGCGGCGTGGTCCGGCTCCATGTGCTGCACCACCAGGTAATCCAGGGCCCGGCCATTGAGCCCGTGGGCCACGTTTTCCAGAAATACCCGGCACACGGAGGCATCGGCGGTGTCAAACAGCACCGTTTTCCCGTCGGTCAGCAGATAGCTGTTGAAGGATACGCCCCGGGGCACGTCATAGACCCCCTCGAACATAGCCAGGCGGCGTCCGTCGGCCCCCACCCAGGTATAATCGTCATTGACCTTTCTCGTGCAGAACATAAGGATACCTTCTTTCCCCTAAAATCTCGATTATATTATATCCTTTTTATGGCAAAAAATCTGTGCTATATGCAACACTTGCGAAAAAATGCGCCCCGGCCGGGGCGCATTTTCTCTTATTGGCTGTTACTGATACAGATCCACCACCGTGTGACACGCCTCCAGCAGGAGACCGTCGAAGTAGTCCACGGCATCCTGGGGGATCGTCTCCTCCGGCGGGGCCATCATCCCCACGCTGTAGGTATAGCTGTGGCCGTCGATCACAAAAAACAGCCGCAGCGCATCCTCACTGCACTCCCGGTAAATGGGCACATGCTTGTAATTCTCTCTCAGCGGCGGATATTCCTGGCGCTTCTCCGTATTTCGCAGCGCCAGGATATACACCGGGTATGTGGTCCCGTCATAGATAACCTTCCCGGTCATATCCCAGCCGGTGGGCCGGGCGAAGCGCCTGATGCTGGACAGATAGATGCTGTACTCCTCCTGCTTCCAGGGCAGGATATCCTCCGGCGGAGCCAGGACCCCCAGCTTTTTCGCCGTCTGGCTCAGCTGCTCATAGCTCTCCGCTGGTTTCTGTAAGGACGGGTGCACCGGCCAGCAAAACACCAGGTCGTATAGGACGACTCCCGCCACAATGGCCAGGATCACCAACAGGACGATTTTCCGGACCTTTTTCCCGTTTTTACGTTTCATTACAGCAATCCCCCCATCACTGATACAGATCCACCACCGTGTGACACGCCTCCAGCAGCAGGCCGTCGAAATAGTCCACGGCATCCTGGGGCATCTTCCCGTCGGCGTACACCGTGACGGTGTATATATGGCCGTCAATGCTCAAGAAATACAGCACCGAATCGTCCCACGCGTCCCGGTAAATGGGCGTCATCCGATAGTTTTCCCGCAGCGAGATCTCCGCGCGCCACTCGAAGGTCCATTTCTGAGACTCGAAGATCTCCGCCCTGTATGACGCACCGCCGTATTCCACGGTCCCCGACATCAGAAAAGCCATAGGCTTACTCAGCCGGTCCCGGCCATCCAGCTCTTGACTGTAGAATGTTTCCACCCATGGCAGGACGTTCTCCGGAGGGACCAGCACACCCGTCTTTTCCATATCCTGCCGCAGCTGCTGATAGCTGTCCACGCTTTTCCGGGGCTGGGGATATATCGGCCAGGTCAGCACGGTATACACGATGCCGCCCACAAGAGCCAGCAGCACCGCCAGCAGAATAATTTTCTTCCCGGTTCCTCGCTTCATGGCACGTCTCCTTTCCCGTTACTGATACAGATCCACCACCGTGTGGCACGCCGTCCGCAGCGCGTCCTCCACATACGCCGCGTCCTCCTCCGACAGGGTCGTGCTCTCCGGATACATCACCTGGATGATGTATTCATTCCCGTCTATGTAAAGCTGGGTCATGTAAAACCCCCGGTTCTGGAACAGGTAAATGGGTACATAGCGATAGCTGTCCCAGCAGGGCGGCAGATCGCCCACGACACCGATGACTCCCACAGAGACCTCCACGTCAAACGTAACACCGCCGCGCTCCATGGTGCCGGATATGGCAAAGCCGCTGACCTTGGCCAGCCGGGAGGGGCCGTCCATCCGGAGCTGACGCTCCGTCACCGTCCACGGCAGCAGGTCCTCTCCGGGGACCCGGGTGTCCGTTTTCTTTTCCACCGTGTCCCGCAGCTGCTCATAGCTTTTCGCCGGTTTCATCCGGGTGGGATTCACCGGACAGACCATGACGGCGTACACGATCACGCCCACAATGGCCAGCAGTACCACCAGCAGAAGGATTTTCCCGATTTTCTTTCCGGTTCCTCGCTTCATATGGCGTCGCCTCCCTCGCCTTTTTGTCATTTTACCACATTTTCGTCCAATGTGCAAGCACAATTTTCCGTTTGGCGACACAGTGCTGTTTATCCATCTATTTTGCCGCTCACGTCCCGTCAAATTCGCCCAATCTGACGCTTGGTTTGACTTCTCTGGCGGACAATGCTATAATAAAGTGTTGAGTTTTTTCATAGGAGGTGCGGGATATGCGGCAGGAGGACAATCGGCAGCCCATGGGCTCGGAGTCTCTGGGGACCCTGGTCAGCAGCTGGCGGGACGGCACGTTTTCCGAGATCTGGGCCGACTGGAAGTGGATCTGGGGCTATACCAAGCGCTACCGGCGGGCGGTGTGGTTTTATACCATCCTGGGCGTGGCCAGCTCCACCCTGGGCCTGGTGTCCGCCGTGGCCAGCAAATACTCCATCGACATCATCACCGGCTACGACAGCGACCACCTGTGGTTCATCGTCACCGTGATGGTGGCCTCGGCCCTGGTGGGTCTGCTGCTGCGCAGCGTCACCTCCCGCATTTCCACGAAAATCTCCCTCCGGGTGAACAACGATATCCAGGCCCAGGTGTTCGACCGCCTGCTGGGGGCCGACTGGCGGTCCCTGAACACGTTTGCCAGCGGCGACCTGCTCAGCCGCCTGTCCACCGACGTGGGCTCCGTATCCTCCAGCGCCATCCGCTGGCTGCCGGACCTGATCGTCACGGCGTACACCTTCGCCGCCACCCTGGCGGTGATCCTGCACTATGACTGGGTCATGGCCCTGTTGGCCCTGGCCAGCGCCCCCTTCCTGCTGCTGACGTCCCGCCGCCTGATCCGGGGCATGCGCACCCACCAGCAGGAGGTCCGCCAGGTGGGCAGCCGCCTGATGTCCTACGAGACGGAGACGCTGCACAATCTGGACGCCATCAAGGGCTTCGGCATCACCGGCCGCTATGGCCGGGGCTTCCGCCGCCGGCAGGAGGAGTTCCGCCGGGCCAGCCTGGATTATAATCTGTTCAGCATCCGCACGGAGATTCTCCTGTCTCTTCTGGGCTCCGCCGTCCAGATGGCGGCCTTCGGCTACTGCCTGTATCTGCTGTGGTCCGGCAAAATTCTCTACGGCACCATGACGCTGTTCCTGTCCCAGGGGGCCAAGCTCAGCTCCGCCTTCAACGCTCTGGTGCGGACGGTGCCGTCGTTCCTCAGCGCGTCGGTGTCCGCCCGCCGTATCCGGGACCTGTACGCCCTGGAGCCGGAGCCGGTGCTGCCGGACGATGGGCTGGACAGCCTGGCCTCCCAGGGCTTCACCGTGGCCGTGGAGGACGCGAGCTACGCCTATGTTCCCCATTATCCGGTGCTGACCCATGCCGATTTCCGGGCCGCTCCCGGGGAGACCGTGGCTCTGGTGGGCCCCTCCGGCGGCGGCAAGACCACCATGATCCGCCTGCTGCTGGGCCTGATCCGCCCGGCGGAGGGCCGCGCTTACCTCCAGGCCGCCGACGGGCGGCAGGTGGAGGTGAACGCCGGACTCCGCCGCTATTTCTCCTATGTGCCCCAGGGCAACACCCTCCTCTCCGGCACCATCGCCGACAATCTGCGGATGGTGAAGCCCGACGCCTCCGACGCCCAGCTGCGGGCGGCGCTGGAGGCCGCCTGCGCCTGGGACTTCGTCTCCGCCATGGACGGCGGGCTGGACGCCTCCGTGGGGGAGCACGGCCACGGCCTGTCCGAGGGGCAGGCCCAGCGCATCGCCATTGCCCGGGCCCTGCTGCGGGACGCCCCGGTGCTGCTGCTGGACGAGGCCACCAGCGCCCTGGATGTGGCCACCGAGCGCACCATCCTGCGGAATCTGGCAGCCCGCTACCCCCACAAGACCTGCATCGTCACCACCCACCGGCCCACGGTGATCTCCCTGTGCCGCCGGGTGTACCAGGTGTCCTCCGGCTGCCTCCGCCTGCTGGACTCCGACGAGGCCCAGCGCCTGGCCATGGACTTCTGACCCTTTCCCCGGAACCTGCTGGGTTCCGGGGCATTTTTGCCTTTTTTCTTTCGTTAGGCTAAGGAAAAATCAGGAGTTTGTAACGGTTTCGTTAATAATTGCCCGGCCCTCTTGCGCGCGGCGCTTTAGAATGTTAAAATTCTTTAAAATGTTTTTTACAGTTGTGTAACAACTGGCTTATAACGCGCAAGGAGCGATGCGACTATGCCAAAATTCAGCGTAAAAAAGCCGCTGACCGTGTTCGTGGCGGTGCTGGCGATTCTGGTATTGGGGGTGGTGGCCTATCTGAAGATGACCCCCGACCTGATGCCCAATATGGATTTCCCTTATGTGATCCTGGTGACCACCGACCCCGGGGCCAGCCCCGAGACCGTGGAGGCCGATATCACCAAGCCCCTGGAGCAGTCCATGGCCACCCTGGACCGCATCAAAAACGTCACCTCCAGCTCTATGGACAGCGTGTCCATGGTGGTGCTGGAGTTTGAAGACGGCGTGAATATGGACACCGTCAGCGTGGATATCCAGCAGAAGATCAACCAGCTGAAGGGCTCCTGGTCCGACACCGTGGGCGATCCCTATGTGCTGAAAATGAACCCCTCCATGCTGCCGGTGCAGGTGGCGGCCCTGTCCTGCGACGGCAAGGATATCACGGAGCTGTCCGACTTTGTCACGGATACCCTGTCCCCCAAGCTGGAGGGCATCACCGGCGTGGCCAGTGTCACCGTCAGCGGTACGGTCCAGCATCAGCTCCATGTGATCCTCAGCCAAAAGAAGCTGGATGATCTGTCCCGGCGGCTGTCCGACGCCATTACGAAGCAGCTGGACGACGCGGCAGGGCAGCTGTCCTCCGCCCGGGGCCAGGTCAACAGCGCCAAGGCCGCCATCCGCAGCGCCGAGGAATCCGCCGTCCGGGACGCCGTGACCCAGGCCCTTACCACCATTCAGGACAGTCTGAAAACCATGCGGGACAGCCGGGACCAGCTCCAGGCCAACCTCCGGGAGCTGGCGGAGATCCAGGCGGAGAAGGCCCGTCTGGAGGCGGAAAACGCCCCCTACCAGGCCCGTATCGAGGCCATCCGCCACGACCCCTCCATGACGGAGGAGGAAAAGCAGGCAGCCATCGCCGAAATTGAAAGTGACCCCGAATACGTCCGCATCCAGGCGGAGCTGGCGGCGCTGGACCTGCGTATGGCGGCCCTGGGCGTCAAGTGGGACGAGGCCGTCCAACGGGCCAAGGAGTGGCAGAAGCAGCTGGAGGAGCTGGAAAAACAGCTGCGGGACCTGGAAACCGACGAGGGCGTGGCCAAGCTGGCGGACCAGGTGACCGCCGGGACCCTGACCATGGCCGACGCCGTTACCCAGATCATCTCCGCCAATATCCAGCTGGACAGCGCCCTGAATCAGATCGACCAGGGCCTCCAGACCCTGGCGGAATCCCGCTCCGCCGCCCTGAGCCAGGCGGACCTGTCCTCCAGCCTGAATCTATCCACCATCACCGCCCTGCTGACGGCCCAGAACTTCTCCATGCCCGCCGGGTATCTGAAGGAGGATGGCGTCAACTATATGGTTTCCGTGGGCGACGCCATCGACACCCGCCAGGACCTGGAGGACCTGGTGCTCTTTGACCTGGGGATGGACGGCATGGACCCCATCCGCATGAAGGACGTGGCTGACGTGGCCATCACCGACAACTCCTCGGAGATCTACGACAAGCTCAACGGCAAGGACGGCGTCATCGTCTCCTTCAACAAGCAGTCCACCTACGCCACGGCGGAGGTGTCCGACAACATCAACAGCCGCTTCCGGGAGCTGGAGGCGGAGTACGAGGGCCTTTCCTTCGTGCCCCTGATGGACCAGGGGGACTACATATACCTTATTATCAACTCCATTCTGTCGTCTCTGGGCTGGGGCGCGCTGTTCTCGGTGCTGATCCTGTACCTGTTCCTGCGGGACCTGCGTCCCACCGTCATCACCCTGTGCTCCATCCCCATCAGCGTGATCTTCGCCGTGGTGCTCATGTACTTCTCCGGCGTCACCATCAATATGATCTCCCTGTCCGGCCTGGCCGTGGCGGTGGGCATGCTGGTGGATAACTCGGTGGTGGTCATTGAGAACATCTATCGTCTGCGCGCCAAGGGGGCCACCGTCATCCAGGCGGCGGTGTCCGGTGCGCGGCAGGTGCTGGGCGCCATCACCGCCTCCACCCTGACCACCGTGTGCGTATTTCTGCCCATCGTGTTTGTGGAGGGCATCACCAAGCAGCTGTTCACGGACCTGGCCCTGACCATGACCTATTCGCTGCTGGCCAGCCTCATTGTGGCCCTGACCCTGGTGCCCGCCATGGCCTCCGGCATGCTCCGCAAGGAAAAGCCCCAGAAGCCGGGTCTGCTGGACCGGGTCTATCCCGCCTACCGCAAGGCTGTGTCCTGGTCCCTGAGACACAGGGCCGTGGTGCTGCTGCTGTCGCTGGTGCTGCTGCTGGGCTCCGCCGGAGCCACCCTGGCCCGCGGCTTTGCCTTCATGCCCAATATCGACATGAACACCGTGAATCTCACTGTCTCCATGCCCGAGGGCTGCACCCGGGAGCAGGCCGTATCCCTGGCGGATGAAGTGCTGCGCCGGGCTGCCCAGGTGGAAAACGTGGAGACCGTAGGCGCGATGATGTCCTCCTCCGGCAGCTCCGGCGGCATGGACATGACCAGCATGATGTCCTCCGGCGGCGGGGCGTATGATGTCACCGCCTATATCACCCTTACCGAAGGGGCCTCCGGTGCAAAGACCGGACAACAGATCGAGGCCGCCTGCACCGGTATGGACTGCACCGTCACCGCCTCCGGCGCCATGGACAGCTACATGACCTATCTTACCGGCAGCGGCGTCACGCTGAACGTCTACGGCAGCGACATGGAGCAGATGCAGTCCGCCGCCAAGACACTGGCCGCGAAGCTGGCCACCGTCCCCGGCACGGAAAACGTGTCCGACGGCCTGGAGCAGGCGGCCACCGCCCTGCACCTGTCCGTGGACCGCAACGCCGCCATGGAAAAGGGTCTCACCGTGGCCCAGGTGTATATGGCCGTTGCCTCCGCCCTGACGGACACCGACAGCTCCCTGTCCCTGACCCTGGACGGGCTGGACGTCAGCGTGTCCATCCAGTCCCCGGAGGAAAGCCGTATGACCCGGGAAAAGCTCATGGACCTGGAGATCGACCCCTCTGCCATGAGCGCCATGAGCAGCATGATGAGCGCCGCCTCCGGCAGCGGCTCCATGAGCGGTATGAGCGGCATGTCCTCCGGCAGCGGCTCCATGAGCGGCATGAGCGGCATGTCCTCCGGCAGCACCTCCGCCGTCCAGGCGGCGGAGCCCGTCCGCCTGGGCGATATTGCCAAGCTGGAGGAGACCGTCAGCCTCAACACCATTCACCGCGACCAGCAGCGGCGGTACATCACCGTGTCTGCCGACGTGGCCGACGGCTACAATGTCACCAAGGTCACCACCGCCGCCCAGGCGGCTATTGCGGAGGTAGACCTGCCCCAGGGCATCACCGCCTCCTTCCAGGGGGAAAACGAGGCCATTATGGACGCCATCCGGCAGCTGCTGCTGATGCTGCTGCTGGGCATCGTCCTGGTGTACCTGGTAATGGTGGCCCAGTTCCAGTCCCTGCGCTCGCCGCTGATCGTCATGTTCACCATTCCCCTGGCCTTCACCGGCGGCTTCCTGGCCCTGCTGCTGGCGGGCATCGAGGTCAGCGTGGTGTCTCTGGTGGGCTTTGTGATGCTGGTGGGCGTCATCGTCAACAACGGCATTGTCCTGGTGGACTACATCAACCAGCTGCGGCTGGAGGGTATGGGCCGCCGGGAGGCCATCATCGAGGCAGGCGTCACCCGCCTGCGGCCCATTCTTATGACGTCCCTGACCACGATCCTGGGCCTGGTGGTCATGGCCTTCGGCAAGGATGTGGGCACGGCCCTGATGCAGCCGGTGGCCCTGGTATGCATCGGCGGTCTGCTGTACGCCACGCTGATGACCCTGCTGGTGGTGCCCTGCATGTATGACATTCTCAGCCGCCGGGACCTGCGGAAGGTCAACGAGGAGGAGCTGCAGCTCCTGGACCTGTAACATTGTAAAAGAGCCTCCCCGGGTGGGGAGGCTCTTTTGGGCTTGTCAAAAAAGGGCGGCGCCCTTTTTTGACAAAAGGGATTTCGCTCCGACCCGCGCGTCCGTGTGCGCAAGCGCCCTCGAACATACTCTGGACCGACATCAGCCGTCGGGTCTGCCGAGGCCAGTTCCGCTGGGCCGAGGCCAGCGCAAAGTATTTTTCGCGACGTACACGCCCAACGGAAGTCCCCTTTGGGGGCGCCGCCGCGAAAAATGGATCAAACCTTATTCGCAGCCTGCGGGCCGCGAACTCTGCGAGGCTCTTTTGAGCGGCATTTCGTCGGCATTTCAGCTTGTTGAAACAGCGTCCATTTTATAAGGTTCATTTTATCATTTTTGCTTGACAACTCGCGCTCTCTATGTTAATATTTCATCAAGGTCGACCGGATATTTTACTTCTATTACCCATTTATGTGTCCAAAAGGAGGTCACTATGCGCAGCTGGCTCAAATATATTTTTCTTCTGATCGGAACGCTGCTTGCCCTCTACATTGGGGCAGACATGAACTATTTTATTCCGTCCTCCGAGCTTGTCTACAGCGAGATCGAATACTGCACGTTTATACTCGCCGCTGTTATGACCGTCTGCACTGCCATGGTCATCTCCCAGCTGAAAAAGCGGGACAAAAAAGACCCGGGCGACAAGGACGCAGACGACAAGTGATCCTCGCTTTTCACGCAAAAACTTCCCTCCGCCCCGCGGCGGAGGGAAGTTTCTCTTTTTATATCCTTTTGTACCGTTTACCCGTAGTACGCCATCAGCATATCCACCACGGTGCCGTAGCTCTGGGTGCCCCGGGGGTCGCCGCTGCTTTTCAGGAAGGAATCATACACCTTCTGGGCCGCGTCGTTCACCGGACCCTCAAATTCCGCCCAATAGGCGGAGTTGTCCCGCAGGTCCGCCACCACCGTGTCCGGCAGCAGCATCCGCACCTGCTTCCAGGCCTCCTGATCCGCCCGGTACAGGGCGTTGGAGAGATAGGTGAACCCCATCAGCCACCCGGAGTAGCGATATGCCGGGCTCTGCGCCGTGGTGGAGGCGGCAATGGCGATGAAATTGCACTCCTGCTCCGAGGCGATGCCCCGCTGATGGGCCATCTCATGGGCAATGGTGCTGGGCAGATAGCAGGCGGGGCTGTCGATGTTCAGGTTGGCCTCGCCGGTAAAGGGAAAATAGAACCCCGTAAAGTCCATGGCGCTGAGGGCCGTGGAAAACCGCACCCCCTTGGGCACCCGGTCCTCCATCCGCAGGCAGGGAAACGCGTCGTACACGCCGTCGAACACCCGCACGCTGTCGGCAAAGATGTCGTCCCGGCTCTCGGCAAACAGGCCGTTTTCGTCCCGCCGCACCTGACCGGCGCAGCCGGCCAGCTGCCGGGCGAAATACTCCGTCACCCGGGCCAGCTCCTCCGGGGTGGACTCCTGGGCATACACGCCGGACTGCTGCTGGAAGGACTCGGCGTAGTAGTTGACGCCCCACAGCAGGCTGAACCCGGCGTATACCGTCAGCACGATGCACACGGCGGTCAGGGCGAACCGGTACACGATCCGCCCCCGGCGGCCCTTTTCCGTGATCAGCCGCCGGACGGTGGCCCCCATCCACAGCAGGATAACTCCCGCCGCCGTGGCGTACAGCAGCTCCGCCACGGAGAAGTCCGCCCGGTAGCACACCGCCGCCACCGCCCGCTCCAGGGGCATGATGATCCCCCGGCTGAACCGGGTCATCAGCCCCGGCACCGTCCGCAGGGCAAAGTACAGGGCCAGCACCCCGCACACCGACAAAAGCCAGATGTGCAGCCCCCGGTGCCGCCTGAAAAAGGCTCTCATAGCTCCAGCGGGCGGCCCGTCAGATACATCACCGTCCGCAGGGCAGCAATGAGCCTGCCGCTCTCGTCCCGGATGTCCGTGCGGCTGAAGCCCATGTGCCCGCCCATCTTCTCCACGGTGCCCACGGCGGTAAGCTTCCCGGTTCCCGGCGCGGCGGACAGGTACTCGATGCTGGAGGACACCGTGAAGGTCACCTCCTGCCGCAGGGTCAGCAGGGCCATCCCCGCCGCCACGTCGGCCATGGTAAACAGCGCGCCGCCGTGAGGGGTGCCCCAGCAGTTCAGGCTGTCCGGGTACAGCTCCAGCTCCACGGTGGCGGTGCCGTCGTCCACGGCGGTGACCTTCATGTGATTATACTGGCTGAAGGGCTCCGCCCCGGGGCCCTGGGATGATTGCAGTAATTTCTGTCTCCGTTCTTCGGTCATATGCGCTCACTCCGCCGCTGCCAGCAGCTGGCGGGTATATTCCTCCTTCGGATGGTCAAATAGCTCCTCCACCGGCCCCTGCTCCACGATGCGCCCCTGGTGCATCACCAGGCACCGGTCGCAGATTTCGTAAACCACGTTGAGGTCGTGGGAGATAAACAGATACGAAATGCCCAGTTCCCGGCGCAGCCGGGCGATCAGCTGCAAAATCTGCGCCTGGATGGTCACGTCCAGGGCCGACACGGCCTCATCGGCCACGATGAGCTGGGGATGCACGATCAGGGCCGCGCCGATGCACACCCGCTGCCGCTGTCCGCCGGACAGCTGATGGGGCAGCCGGTCCCGGCACTCCGGGTCCAGGCCCACCAGCTCCATGGTCCGCTCCACCCGGCGGGCGATCTCCTCCTTGCCGTACTTCCCGTAAATGCGCAGAGGCTCGGCCAGAATCCAGCCCACGGTGCGGCTGGGATTCAGGCTGCTGGCCGGGTCCTGGAACACCATCTGGGGCCGCTTGGTGAAGTGGGTCACCGTGCCGGTATAGTCCGGCACAAAGCCCAGAATGGTCCGGGCCAGGGTGGTCTTGCCGCTGCCGGACTCCCCCACCAGGCCCAGAATCTCCCCCCGGTGCAGGTCAAAGCTCACGTCATGGAGCACCTGCCGGCGCTTTCTGCGCCCGATGGTCCCGGAGGGCCGGTACCATACGTTCAGGTCACGGACCTGCAGAACAAGGTCCTGGCTCATAGCTTCCTCCTTGTGGGAATGGCGGCGATCAGCCGCTGGGTATAGGGGGCCTGGGGGTGGAAGAATATCTGATCCACCGGGCCGGACTCCACGATGTGTCCCTTCTCCATCACCGCCACCCGGGTGCACAGCTTCCGCACCACAGCCAGGTTGTGGGAGATAAACAGAATGGACATGCCCCGCTCCCCGTTCAGGCGGCGCAGCAGCTCCAGGATCTGGGCCTGGATGGTCACGTCCAGAGCCGTGGTAGGCTCGTCCGCCAGCAGCAGCCGGGGCTGGGGCAGAATGGCCGCCGCGATCATCACCCGCTGGAGCATGCCGCCGGACAGCTCGTGGGGATACCGGCGGTACACGTCCTCCGCATCCGGCAGGTCCACGTCCCGCAGAGCCTGCAGGGCCAGCTCCCGCCGCCTTTTGGGCGGCAGATCCGTGTGCGCCCGCAGGCACTCCTCCACCTGGGGGCCGATACGCATGGTGGGGTCCATGGCGCTCATGGGCTCCTGAAACACCACACAGATGTCCCGGCCCTGGATGCTGCGCAGGGTGTCGCCGCTGCTGGTCAGCAGGTCCCGCCCGTCCAGCAGGATCTGCCCCCGGAACGACGCCTGCTCCGGCCGCAGCAGGCCGGAGATCATCATGGCGGTAACGGTTTTGCCGCTGCCGGACTCGCCCACCAGCCCCACGATCTCGCCGTCGCCCACCGTCAGGTCGATGCCCCGCACCGCCTCGTGGTCCGACCCGTGGAACTGCACATGCAGATCACGGATTTCCAGCATACCGTCACCTCCCCCATTGCTTTCGCTGGAGCCCCTCGCCCAGCAGGCTGACGCCTAAGATCAGCAGCACGATGACGCCGCCCACCGTCAGCATATACCAGGGGGCCCTGGCCATATAGCTCTGGGACTCGGACAGCATATACCCCAGGGACACGTCCGGGGGCTTCACGCCGATGCCCAGATAGCTCATGCTGGCCTCCGCCAGCACGGCGTTGTTAAACCCAATGACCAGGGTAGGCAGAAGCACCTGCCGGGTATTGGGCAGAATATGCAGAAACATAATGCGCAGGTGCCCCGCTCCCATGAGCCGGGCGCTTTTCACATAATTCATCTCCCGGTGCCGGGCAAACTCGCTGCGGATGACCCGGGCATAGCTGGGCACAAAGGCAACGCCCAGCGCCAGAATGACGTTGTACTTGCCGAAGCCCAGCAGGGAGATGAACACCAGAGCCAGCAGGATGCTGGGAAACGCCGTCACCGCGTCGTTGATGCGCATCAGCGCCTCGTCCAGCCAGCCGCCGAAATATCCGGTGAAGGCCCCCACCAGCGTTCCCACCGCCGCGCCGATCACCACGGTGGCGGCACTGATGAGGAAGGTGGTGCCGGCGCCGGCCAGCACCCGGCTGAAAATATCCCGGCCGAAGTTGTCCGTGCCGAACAGGTGCCGCAGGCATGGGGCCGCGAACTTTTCACTGCCGGACATGGCCGTGGGGGGATAGGGGGTCCACACGCAGCCCAGCAGCGCCAGAGCCGCCATAAGCCCCGTCAGGACCAGACCCGCCCGCAGATAGTGATTCTTTTTTTCGTTCAGCAGCAAGGTAGGTCCCTCCCCTCTATTGCAGCCGCAGTCTCGGGTCCAGCCGCTGGTTGATCAGGTCCGCCAGCAGGTTCACCAGCACCACCCAGAACGCCACGATCACCACCACCGCCTGCACCACGGGATAGTCCCGGTTGGCGATGGACGTCAGCAGCATGCGGCCCAGGCCCGGCAGGGAAAACACCTGCTCGATAACCACAGAGCCCGCCACAATATCCGCCACGGTCATGGCCAGAAATGACACCACCGGCCCCATGGCGTTGCGCAGCACATGGCGGTACAGGGTAGCCCGGTCGCTGTTGCCCCGGCTGTGAGACGTGCGGACATAGTCCTTTTCCATCTCCGACAGAATGGATGAGCGCAGCATCTTCACGGTCATGGCCACCCTGGGCAGGGCGATGGACACGGCCGGGAACAGAAAATACCACAGGCTGGCACCGAAGTTGTCGCCGGGAGAAACGTAGTTTCCCGGCACGAACAACCGCAGCACCAGACCAAACACATACGTCAGCAGGATGCCCGTCACAAAGGCCGGGATGGCCATGAGCACCTGGTTCACGCTGGTCAGGGCCTTGTCCATCCGTCCCCCGGCGTGGCGGGCGGTGAAAATGCCCAGGGGGATGGAAAAGACCAGGATCAGCACAAAGGACATCCCCGTCAGAAGCCCCGTCACCGGCAGCTTTCCGGCCAGCATGCCGGATACCGGCATTTTATAGCTGTACGACGTGCCGAAGTCCCCGTGCAGGGCCCCCAGCACCCACTGAACGTACCGCTCCAGGAACGGACGGTCCAGTCCCATTTCCGCCCGCAGGGCGGCGATGCGCTCCGGTGTGGCCTCGGTGCCCAGCAGCTTCACCGCTGGGTCCCCGGGGATCACCTGAAACGCCAGAAAAGCCAGAAAAGAGACGATGACCATGGTCAGCAGCATCAGTCCGATCTTCTTGGCCGCATATTTCATGGTCATCGCCTCTTTCAATTCAGTATAACGTTACTGCTGGGTCAGGTACACGGTGGACAGGTCCAGCACATAAATGGGATAGAACTTCAGGCCGCCCAGGTCCTGGCGCATAGCCACCAGGTCGCTGAGGTCCTGGATATACACGTTGGCGGCAGTGTCTGCCAGCATGGTCTCCATCTGCTTGTACAGATCCGTCTGGGTGGCCTCGTCCGTGGCGTTGATGGCCTGCTGGAACAGGGCGTCATAGGCGGGGTTGCTGTAGTTGATGAAGTTCTTGGCATAGTCGGAGGTGAAGCGCTCCAGCATGGCCCGGGCGGTCATGTTGGCTGCGTCCACGCCCACCACAGTGGCCTGGAACTGGCGGCCATTATAAATGGTGTCCAGCCAGGTGCTCCACTCCACAGGCTGAATGGTTACCCTGATGCCCGCCTCCCGCAGCTGCTCGGCCACCACCTCGGCGGTGTCCATGTGGGGCTGATAGTTATTGGGCACGGAGATGGTCATGTCGAACCCGTTGGGATAACCGGCCTGGGCCAGGAGTTCCTTGGCCTTTTCCACGCTGTGGGGATACTTATCCACCAGCTCCGGCAGGAAATACTTGGTAAACGCGGGATAGATGCTGCTGCCCACGGCGGTGCCGTGGCCGTCGGCCACCATATCCATGATGCCCTGCCGGTCGATGGCATAGCACAGGGCCTGGCGCACCAGCTGGTTGTCAAAGGGCTTGGCCTGGTTGTTCAGATAGATGGCCTGCACCAGGTTCATGGTGCCCTCCAGCACCTTGAAATTGCTGTTGAGCTGGGCCGCCTGGGCAGAGGTCAGGTGGGCGCACAGGTCGATGGACGAGCCGTTGAGGTTCATCACCAGGGCGTCGGCGTTCTCGCAGATCTTATAGGTGACCTTGTCCAGCCACGCGGGGGTGCCCCAGTAATCCTCAAAGCGCTCCATGATGAAGTTCTCCTGGGGGGTGCGGGACACGAACCTGAACGGGCCGGTGCCCACAGGGGCGGTGGCCTGGTCGGCATAGTCCGCGGGGATGATGGCGGCCGTCATATAGCTGATGAACTCCAGGTCCCGCTGTGCGATGGTAACGGCAACGGTCTTTTCGTCCAGGGCCTCGACACTCTTGACAGCAGAAAACGCCGCTACCAGAGGCTTCTCCTGACCCTCCGGCACAGCGGCGCAGCGATTGATAGAGTATACAACATCCTCTGCGGTCACTGTCTGGCCGTTGTGGAACTTCACACCGTCACGAAGGGTGAAGGTGTACGTGGTCCCATCCTCGGACAGCTCATATTTCTCCGCCACAGCGGGGATCATTTCGCCGTCAGAATTGGGCTTTACCAAGCCCTCGAAGATGTTGAACAAGACCTCTCTGGTTCCTGCGGCCACCGTCTGGTGGGGGTCAAGACTGTCGTCCAGGTCCTGGGCGATGCCAACGGTGATCTCGCCACCCTTGACCGGTTCGCCCGTCTCGCCGTTATTTCCTTGTCCGCCGGGGTCCTTGCTGCCGTCTCCGCATCCCGGGAGTACGGCGCCGACCATTACCAGCGCCAGGAAAAGAGCCAATAGTTTCTTCTTCATAGCTTTCTCCTTTTTCCTTGCCGCGACCTTGGCGGCAAGCCAGAAATAATGGTGTCGGACAGCGGCGCGGACAAGCGCGGCTGTCCCTATTCAATTGTCGAAGTGGACTGTACCACATTTTCCCGGCAATTGCAAGGGCTTTTTCCCACTTTTTTGTGGGAATGTGAAATATTTATCCATCACTGTCCGCCCTCGGCAGGCGGATGTATCTCTCGGGCGGTCCGGCTTCGGGGCGGAAAATCTCCGGGAGGGGCAAATTCCCCCTTGTCCGGCTTGACCTTTTTCCGGGAATATGATATGATGCATTGCCAATAGCCCTCCCAAAATGCACGGATGGCTTTTGAAAACGATAACAAAGGAGTATTTACCCATGAAAAAGTTTCTCACTATGCTGCTGGCCCTGGTGATGGTCCTGTCCCTGGCGGCCTGCTCCTCCCAGAAGGGCGGCGACGTCAACGGCGGCTCCCCCGTCAGCGCCGTGGACCTGCTGACCGCCGTGTGGAATGCCTATCCCGAAAGCGAGAAGTTCCCCGTGGTGGGCGGCAGCCTGGATAAGCCCGTGGACGATGCCCCCGGCACTTTCCCGGTGGACGATGCCGACAATCTGGACTATATGCTGCACTTTCCCGCCGACAAGGCCGATCTTATTGACGACGCCGCGTCGCTGACCCACATGATGAACGCCAACAGCTTTACCTGCGGCGTGTTCCATGTGAAAAACAGCGCCGACGTCTCTGTCGTGACCGACGCTCTGCGCCAGAATGTTCAGAACACCCAGTGGATGTGCGGCTTCCCTGACAAGCTGGTGGTCCTCACCTATGGCGAGTATGTGGTGGCCCTGTTCGGCGCCGACGACCTGGTGGACGACTTTGTCAACACCATGACCGCCACCTACACCGGCGTCCAGACCGCCTGCGACGAGCCCATCCAGTAACCCACCGCGGTCATGCTGTTTTCCAGTCTGCCGTTTCTCTTCTATTTTCTTCCCTGCGCCCTGGGGCTTTATTTCTTAGCCCCAAGGCGGCTGAAAAACGCCGCTCTGCTGCTGAGCAGCCTGGTGTTCTACGCCTGGGGCGAGCCCCGGTTCGTGCTGTTCATGGCCACCGCCATTTTACAGGGCTATGCCGCCGCCCGGCTCATGGAGCGGTATCCCGCCCGCAGGCGACTGCTGCTGACCCTGTCCGCCGTGCTGAGCCTGGGGCTTCTGGGCTACTGCAAATACGCCGACTTTCTGATCTCCGGCTTCAACGCCGTCACCGGCCTGTCGGTGCCCCTGCTGCGGATCACCCTGCCCATCGGCATCAGCTTCTATACCTTTCAGATCCTCAGCTATGTCATCGACGTGTACCGGGGCGACGCCCCGGCCCAGCGGAGCCTCATCGACCTGGCGGCGTATATCGCCATGTTCCCCCAGCTGGTGGCCGGGCCCATCGTCCGCTATACCGATGTGGCTCCCCAGCTGCAAAGCCGCACCCACACGGTGCAGGATGCAGCCCTGGGCGCCCGGCGGTTCGTGCTGGGCCTGGGCAAAAAGGTGCTGCTGGCCAACGTCCTGTATGAGCTGGTGACGGTGTATCAGCAGAGCGGGCAGAAAACCGTGCTGCTGACGTGGATGTACGCCGCAGCGTATATGATGCACGTTTACTTCGACTTCTCCGGCTACAGCGACATGGCCATCGGCCTGGGACGGATCATGGGCTTCCGCTTTGCCGAGAACTTCCGCTATCCCTTTGTGTCCGGCAGTCTCACGGAGTTCTGGCGGCGGTGGCACATCAGTCTGGGCTCCTGGTTCCGGGACTATGTGTATATCCCACTGGGCGGCAGCCGGGCGGGAACGGTCCGCTGGGTGCGGAACCTGGTGATCGTATGGGGCCTGACGGGCCTGTGGCACGGAGCCGCCTGGACCTTTGTGCTGTGGGGCCTGTATTTCGCCGTATTTCTGCTGCTGGAAAAGCTGTTTCTGGGCCGGTTGCTCCGGCGGCTGCCGGTGCTGCGGCACGTTTATGTGCTGACGGCGGCGTTGTTCAGCTTTGTGCTGTTCGACGCATCCTCCCTGTCCGCCGCCATAGGCGCCGCCGGGGCCATGCTGGGCCTGGGGCACCTGCCCATGTGGGACGGCGGCACCCTGTACTACCTGCACAGCTACGCCCCGGTGCTGCTGGCAGCTGCCGTGGGGTCCACGCCGCTGCCTGCCGTCCTGTGCCGCCGCATGGCCGCCGGACGGGCAGGCCGTGTGCTGAACGCTCTGGAGCCCATAGCGCTGCTGGCCCTGCTGGCCGTGTGCACGGCATTCCTGGTCAGCGGCTCTGCCAACCCCTTCCTGTATTTCCGGTTCTGAGGAGGTGCACATGAAGATCAAGCAAATCATCACCGTGTGCCTGCTGGCGGCGTTTCTGGCGGGCTTTGGCCTGTGGTCCGTTCTACGGACGCCGGATGCCGTGTCCCAGGCGGAGCGCCGCCCCCTGGCCCAGCGGCCGGCGTTCACCGCGGCGGGCTTTCTGTCCGGCAAGTTCTCCGACGCTCTGGACGATTTCGCCGCCGACCAGTTCCCTCTGCGGGAGCAGCTGCGGACCCTGCGCTCTCTGGTGTCCTATGACGTGATGGGGCAGCGGGACGTAAACGGCGTGTACCTGTCTCAGGGCTACGCCGCCAAGCTGGATTTCCCCCTGAATACCGCCTCCGTGGAACGAGCGGCGGACCGGTTCCGGTATGTGTACGACACATACCTCTCCGGCACCGACACCAAGGTCTATCTGTCGGTGATCCCGGACAAGGGGTATTTCCTGGCCCCGGCCTCCGGCCGCCCGGCCATGGACTATGACGCCCTGGTGTCACAGCTGCGGGAGAGCACATCGTATATGACGTATATCGACCTGTTTGACCTGCTGACCATCGACGACTACTACCGCACCGACGCCCACTGGCGGCAGGAGCGGCTGGAGCCGGTGGCCCGGCGTATCGCCGCCGCCATGGGGACGGACGCCGGCGCCTCCTATCGGGAGGTAACGCTGGAGCGCCCCTTCTACGGGGTGTATTCCGGCTATGCGGCCCTGCCTCTGGCAGGCGAGCGCCTGAGCTATCTCACCAACGACACCATCGACGCCTGCCGGGTCACCAATTACGAGACCGGCAAAACCGGCCCTGTATACGACCTGGACAAGGCCGCAGGCAGCGACCCCTATGAGCTGTTCCTGTCCGGGTCCGTGTCCCTGCTGACGGTGGAGAGTCCCAACGCCCGGACGAGCCGGGAGCTGGTGATCTTCCGGGATTCCTTCGGGTCCAGCCTGGCCCCTCTGCTGCTGGAGGGCTACAGCCGGGTGACCCTGGTGGATATCCGCTATCTCTCCCCGTCCCAACTGGGAAATTTCCTGACCTTTGACCGCCAGGACGTATGGTTTCTCTACAGCACCTCCGTGCTGAACAACAGCAGCACGCTGAAATAATTTTGTATGGGAGGTCTTTGACATGTCCATCCAAACCAACCCCGATCTGCGGCGCAGCGTCATCTATGAGCTCTACGTCCGCAGCCACACCCCCCAGGGCACCTTCCGGGCCGTGGAGCCGGACCTGCCCCGGATCCGCGCCCTGGGCACGGACATTCTGTGGCTGATGCCCATCCACCCCATTGGCCAGGAGAACCGCAAGGGCTCCATGGGCTGCCCCTACGCCAACCGGGACTATCGCACCGTGAACCCGGAATACGGCACCCTGGAGGATTTCCTGCACCTGGTGGACGCCATTCACGACAACGGCATGAAGTGCATCATCGATGTGGTATACAATCATACGTCCCCGGACTCCACCCTGGTCCACCGGCACCCGGAGTATTTCTACCGCAGGCCCGACGGCAAGCGCGGCAACAAGGTGGGCGACTGGACCGACGTGGTGGACCTGGACTATGACGTCCCCGGACTGTGGGACTATCAGATCGAGTCCCTGTGCTACTGGGCCCAGTATGTGGACGGGTTCCGCTGCGACGTAGCCAGCACTGTCCCCGTGGCCTTCTGGAAGAAGGCCCGCCAGGCGGTGGAGCGGGTACGTCCCGGGGCTATCTGGCTGGGCGAGAGCGTTCATCTGGACCACATTCTGGCCTTCCGCCGCCAGGGGTTCTATGCCGCCACGGATAACGAGCTGTACGATGCCTTCGACGTGCTGTACCCCTACGATATCTGGCCCCTGTATGAGGGAGCCACCGGCGGCGCCCTGTCCCTGAGCCGGTATTTCTCCGCCCTGAATTTCCAGGAGCTCAGCTTCCCCACCTGGTACAACAAGCTCAGCTGCCTGGAAAACCATGACCAGCGCCGTGCGGCGGCAATAGTGATAGGTAATCCTTTGAGGCAATCTCTGGATTTTCCCCCACTCCACACC
>ERZ827498.1016-NODE-1016-length-33199-cov-11.232682_pt1 | contig 33199 bp, 29 predicted proteins | sample MGYA00519865_ERZ827498 | MGnify/ENA primary metagenome ERZ827498 (study PRJEB31778, sample SAMEA3449328) | human gut metagenome | biome: human gut; feature: human-associated habitat; material: faeces | place: United Kingdom | collected 2010/2012 ...
TGGACAACGGCTTCGGCGGCCACCGCATCGAGGGCATCGGCGACAAGCACATCCCCTGGATCCACAACGTGAAGAACACCGACATGGCCATCGCCATCGACGACGAGGATTCCCAGCGCCTGCTGCGCCTGTTCAACACGCCCGAGGGCAAGACCTATATGAAGGACGAGCTGGGCATGAGCGACGAGGAGATCGAGAAGATGGCCTGGCTGGGCATCTCCGGCATTGCCAACGTCCTGTGCTGCATCAAGATGGCCAAGTATTATGAGCTCACCGAGAACGACGTGGTGGGCACCGTCCTCACCGACTCCGCCGTCATGTACCAGTCCCGCATCGACGAGCTGAACCAGCTCCACGGCGCATACAACGCCCATGAGGCCGCCATGGATCATGCCCGTCATATGCTGGACCTGAAGACCGACAGCATGCTGGAGCTGACCTACACCGAGCGTAAGCGCGTCCACAACCTGAAGTATTACACCTGGGTGGAGCAGCAGGGCATGAACGTGGAGGACCTGAACGCCCAGTGGTACGACACCAAGAACACCTGGGACGCCGTTCACGCCCAGGCCAAGGAGCTGGACGAGCTGATCAACGAGTTCAACGAGGCCACCGGTCTGCTGAAGGCTCTGTAAAAAAATGGGAGAGGTACGGCGGAAGAAAATACGGTTGCCTGCATCCGCATATGAGCACGGCTGGTATTTTGTGACGATTTGTACCCAAGCGCGCATGAAGGTTCTTGCGCAGATACGACCTGTTTCTGTAGGGGCGGACGACTCTGTCCGCCCCTGCGGTGTATTACTGACCCCGCTGGGGTCCATCGTGAGGGAATGTCTGGAAGGACTTTCGGACGATGCGGCTGGCATTTCCGTGGACAAATACGTCATCATGCCCAACCACATCCATGTAATCATTTGCATCGACGGTGAAAAGGGCGGACAGAGTCGTCCGCCCCTACAGCGGCTGATGCAGCGTTTCAAATCCATTACCACACGGCGGGCCTGGGACATGGGATATACAAAGCTCTGGCAACGCTCCTATTATGACCATGCCATCCGCAATGATGCCGATTATCTCCGCACCTGGCAATACATCCACGACAATCCCGCCCGGTGGGCGGAGGACGAATACTACTCGGAATAAGGAGAAGAGAGACTATGAAAAACGTGAAATACGGCAAGTGCGTCCGCTGCGGCAAGACCTATGAGGCCCGGCCCGACCTGACCAACTGCGAATGCGGCGGCATTCTGGACATCGTGTACGACTATGACTATATCAGGTCCGTTCTGACCAAGGAGAAGCTGGCCCGGCGGGAAAACCGCTCCATGTGGCGCTATCGGGAGCTGCTGCCGGTGGAGGAGACCACCCCCGACACCCCCCTGCGGGTGGGCTGGAGCCCTCTGTATGAGGAGCCTAACCTGGCCCGGCTCTTGGGCCTCCGGAAGCTGTGGATCAAGGACGACGGCCAGAACCCCACCGCCTCCCTGAAGGACCGGGCCAGCGCCATGGCCGTGGCCAAGGCGTATGAGGCCGGAGCCAGGACCATCGCCTGCTCCTCCACCGGAAACGCCGCCTCCTCCCTGGCGGGCAACGCCGCCGCTGCGGGCTTCAAAACCTATATTTTCGTGCCCGAGCGGGCTCCCAAGGGCAAGGTGGCCCAGCTGATGATCTTCGGGGCCAATGTCATCTCCGTAAAGGGCAACTACGAGGAAACCTTCAAAATGTCCGCCCAGGCCATCGAGAAATACGGCTGGTACAACCGCAACGCCGCCATCAACCCCTATCTGTCCGAGGGCAAGAAGACCGTGGCCCTGGAGATCGCCGAGCAGCTGAACTGGGAAATGCCCGACTATCTGGCCATCTCCGTGGGCGACGGCTGCACCATCGCCGGTGTGTGGAAGGGCTTCAAGGACCTGTACGCCATCGGCTTCATCGACAAGCTGCCCCGGCTGATCTCCGCCCAGTCCTACGGCTGCTATCCCATCAACCGTGCCATTCAGGAGAACAAGCCCTGGGAGCCTATGGAGGAGAACACCATCGCCGACTCCATCTCCGTGGGCGTGCCCCGGAACGCCGACAAGGCCCTGGCTGCCATCCGGGAGTCCAACGGCCTGGCCGTCTGCGTCACCGATGAGGAAATTCTGGCCGCCCAGCGGCTGCTGGGCCGCACCTGCGGCGTGTTCGGCGAGCCTGCCGGCGTCACCGGCGCCGCTGCCCTGAAAAAGGCCTGTGAGCAGGGCCTCATCGAAAAGGACGCCACCGTGGTGTCCGTGGTCACCGGCAACGGCCTGAAGGACGTGGCCAACGCCATCAAGTCCGCCGGGGAGCCTCTGCACATCGAGCCGGACCTTGACCTGATGGTCCGGGGCTTCGCTGAGCGCGGCGTCACCGTGGAATAATGGACTATGGCTGCGTGGTCCCCGCCCGGTTCCTGGACCGGCCCAACCGCTTCGTGGCCCATGTGCTATTGGGGCAGGAAACGGTGACGTGCCATGTGAAAAACACAGGCCGGTGCCGGGAGCTGCTGGTGCCCGGGGCCCGGGTGTACCTGGAGCGGGGCCGGAACCCCGGCCGCCGCACCGCCTGGGACCTGATCGCCGTGGAAAAGGACGGAAAGCTCATCAACATGGACGCCCAGGCCCCCAACCGGGTGTTCGCCGAGTGGGCCCGGGAGCGGTACGCTGACGTGCACCCGGAGGTGCGGTACGGTCAGTCCCGGCTGGACTTCTGCCTGGACGGACAGCATTTTGTGGAGGTCAAGGGCGTGACCCTGGAGCAGGACGGCCGCTGCCGCTTTCCCGACGCGCCCACGGAGCGGGGAACCCGGCACCTGCACGAGCTGATCCGGGCCGTGGAGGAGGGGTACCGGGCCACGGCGTTTTTCGTCATCCAGATGGCGGACGCGGAGGACTTCTCTCCCAACGATGAGACGGACCCGGCCTTTGGCGTGGCTTTGCGCCAGGCGGCGGAGGCCGGGGTGGAGATTGCCGCCTGGTGCTGCCGCGTGACCCCCGGCAGCATCGCCCTAGACCGCCCGGTGCCGGTGCGGCTGTGAAGCGGGCCGGGAAGCATAAAAAGAAGCCCCTCCGGGCGGCAATCTGCGCCGCCCGGAGGGGCTTCTTATGTCCGATGGATCCGGCTGCCGGCTCAATAGCCAAACAGCATATCCCGGCGGATCTCCGCCAGGGAGTGCGCACCGCACATGGCCATGGTGTCCGCCAGCTCCGCCTGGAGCTTCTTCACCAGCACGCCGGGACCCTGGGCCCCGCCGCCATAGACCATGGTGACGAAGGGACGGCCGATGAGCACGCCGTCCGCGCCCAGGGCCAGAGCCTTGAAAATATCCGTGCCGTTGCGCAGGCCGCCGTCCACCAGGATGGTCAGCTTGCCGCCCACCGCGTCGGCGATGGCGGGCAGGACCTCCGCCGTGGAGGGACACTGATCCTGGACCCGGCCGCCGTGGTTGGATACCACGATGGCGCTGGCCCCGGCCTCCAGGGCCTTCTGGGCGCCGCGAACGGTCATGATGCCCTTGATGATAAAGGGCTTTTTGGCGTAGTCAATGATCTGGCGCAGCTCCTCCACGGTTTTGCTGCCTGCCGGGGGGGTCAGCCCCTTCAGGAAGGGCAGGCCCGCCGCGTCGATGTCCATGGCCACGGCCACAGGGTCCGCCTGGCGCACGGCGTCCAGCTTGGCAAACACCGTCTCCATGTTCCAGGGCTTCACCGTGGGAATGCCCGCGCCGCCGGAGGCGGCAATGGCGTGCAGCGCCCCCTCCATCACGGCAGGGTTGGTGCCGTCTCCGGTGAAGGCGGCGATGCCCGCCTGGGCGCAGGAGGACACCAGAATGTCGTTATAGGTCAGATCGTCGTATTTATCCCCATAGTGGAGCTTCATAGCTCCCACCGGGGCGGCAAAAATAGGCGCGGCAAACGTCCGGCCAAACAGCCGGAGGCTGGTGTCGATGGGGGCGTTTTCGCAGATGGTGTCCATGTTGATGCACACCTCCTGCCACTTCTGATAGTTGCGCAGCATGGTGGCGGCGGTACCCTTGCCGCCGGGGCCGGGGACCTGGGTGCGGCAGGCCATGCCGTTGCACACGGGACATGCCTTGCAGTAGGGGCCGCTGCATTCCCGGGCATTCTTGAGAATTTCGCTGTAATCCATAATAGGGAAAACCTCCTCAATTGCGTGTTATAGCCCTATCATAACGCACCGAAAACGTTTTTGCAACCCCGATTCGTCACGTTTCCCGCCGGAAAACGTGGATATCGAAGCTGATGGTCACGTCCAGCGCCGTCAGCGCCGCCAGACGCTGCGCCCCGGCCCGGGGGGTTTTCCAATAGTACGGCGTCATCTGGAACAGGGCGTGGATGTCCTCCTGACAGGGCAGATGGATCACGGCCTCCACATGGCGGATCTCCTGATACGAAAAGCCGGGGTAGGGGGTCTGCTTCACCTCGTTGGGATAGGGGTGGTCATACAGCACCTGCTTCAGCTCCCACAGGTGCTTTTCCGACGGCACCACATACACGAATACGCCGCCGGGCCGCAGCACCCGGTGGAACTCCTCAATGGCCAGGGGGGAAAAGCAGTTGAGCAGCAGGTCCACGGAGCCGTCCGCCACCGGCAGATGGTACGACGAGGCCACGGCAAATTCCGCGTCCTTTTCCCGCTTGGCGGCCCGGCGGAGGATGGCCTTGGAGATGTCCGTCCCCGCCAGGGTGACGCTGCGCCCCGCCCGGCGCAGGGCCTGATAGACCCCGCTGGTGTAGTACCCCTCGCCGCAGCCGGTGTCCAGCACCGACGGCGCGGGCCCGGTATTGGCCAGGGCGATGCTGCACAGGGCGTCCCGCAGGGGCGCATAGTAGTCCTTGCTCAGAAAGGCACACCGGGCGGCGGCCATGCCCTTGTCGTCGCCGGGCATTTTCGAGTGCATCCGGTTGGCAGGCAGCAGGTGAACATAGCCCTCCCGGGCCAGGTCAAAGCTGTGCCCCGCCGGGCAGGAATAGGCGGAAGGCCCCCGCTCCAGGGGCCCGCCGCAGATGGGACAGCAGAATATGCTCATAGGTGTTGATTCTCCGTTAGGTGATATAGTCTGGTCAGTCGGACCAAAGCGGCTCCGGGTATTCCACAATGCTGCACGCGTGATCGAACTGCTTGTACAGATCGCCCACCACCAGGTTCTGGTCGCTGTCTGCCTGGGGGAACGTGGTAATGGTGTGGGGGATCACGAAGATGGTGCACTCCACCATCCAGTTTTCCGAAAGGTATTCCACGCGGATGCACTCGTCCACCGGTACCTGGGTGGCGGCGTCGCTGTCGATTCGGCGGAACTGGCCCAGGTTCACGGCCCGGGACTCCGCCCGGTAAACCCGGAGGATCTCCGGGCGGTCCTTGAGCAGGGCCTGGGCAAAATCAAAGGCATCCGACCGCAGAGCGCCGATGCAGAACCCGGGATTCCCGGCCACATAGCCGCCGTCCAGAGCATTGGCCCGCATGGAAAAGTAGCTGCGGATAGGCTCGGCGCAAAAGGCGTCGTCCCGGTGGTTGGTGGCGTAGCCGCTTTCCATGCGTCCGAAGCCGCTGAAAAATGCGTCCCAGGCGACGGTCCAGTTCTCGCCGGCCCCGGACAGAGTCAGCCGGTGCTCCTCGGAAAAGTCGAAGGACTCCAGATTGGCGTCGCTGGTAAAGGTCGTCCGGGAGATGTCCCGGCAGGATTTCAGCGCCGTTTTCAGGCCCGCCGTCACCCGGAGCGTTCCATCCGGATATGTCTCCGGCCGGCTGAGGGTGACCTGCATATCGATCCGGGGATACAAGTTGGTGGAGGCCATCCAGCCATAGAGGGTCAGCTCCTGTAGGACCTCCTCCGAACAGCAGACGCTTTCATAGGAGGCCTCCGGGGCGGCGAGGATCGTCCCCATTAGGGTGAAATACTCCGCAGCCAGCGTCCGGATGGCTTCCTGGCCCTCCGCCTCCTCCGCCCACCGGACGGAAACGGTGATGTCCGGATGCTCCACGGTGGCCCGCGCCGTTTCAGGCGGGTCAAACCGTTCCGCATTTGCCCCGGCGGGAGATTCCAAAGGGCTCTGCCGGGTGGACTCCGCCTTCATCCCGCACCCGGCCAGCAGCAGAACGCACAGCAGGGCGGCAAAAATGCGGCATAGCATTGCTTTCATACAAACCTCCTTGTCGAATGCGTGGCGCGGTCATTTGATAGGCTCCAGGATATTGCAGTTATGACTGCCGTACTCATAGGTATCGCCCACTACTGTGTACCGGCCGTCGGCGGCACGGGTCAGGGTCAGCATATGGCTCACAATGGCAAACGACGTGCGCATCAGGGGCTGGCGGTCAACAAATTGCAGCCCGTCGATCCGCATGACCTCCGTTACAGGCAGGCGAACGTCGAAGGGGGGCAGCTCCTGGGGAGAGCCGAACTGACAGGCGCGGCCCTGTGCGCCGTATACCCGGGACCAGTCCACCTGAGCGGCAAACAGCCTGGCGTCTGCCAGCAGGGCGTTGGTGGTGCAGGAGGAATCGCCCATTTGCCCGGCCATTTCGTCGGCCCGCAGCTGAAAATATGCCTCTACCGCCTGGCGCAGCTCCCGGGAGGGCGGGACCTCATCCGCAACGCCACCCTGGAAAAAATTGGATGCATCGGTATCATCGTCCGTTACCGTCCAGCGGCCGTTGAGCCGGGTTAGGGCCAGCTCCCGGGCGGTAGACCAGTGCTCATCCTGGCAATAGGCCGTATCGGTGATATTGCCCGTGGCCTCCTGGGCATCGATAAGCACCCGGACGCGGATATTATCTGACGCGGACGGGGTCAGATTCTCCAGTGTTGCGGCAGCGCGGGTCCGGAAGCTCAGATCGGAGGACATCATGAACGCATAGAAACGCAGTTCGTCCACCATGTCATCGGTGCAGCAGGGATGCTCCTCCACGGTCATATCCGGCGCGGCCCGAAGGGAATAGGCCAGGGTCATATAGTCCCGTACCGCATCCGCAATGCCGTCCTCACCCTGCTGTCCCTCCGCCCATTGAGTCGTAACGGTCACGTCCGGCTCTACAGCGGTCCGCTGCGTCACCTCCGGGTCCGACGGGTCCACCCAGGCGGCCCCGTCCCACACCTTGTCCGCCCGTCTGGGGGGCGCTTCGTAGGGCATGCTGCCGAATATGGTGGTCCGGTAAACCGGTTCGTCGAAGCCGTCCTGAGCCGGAGATCCCCACTGCTGTCCGTCGTCCGCTGTTCCGGCGGAATCCTCCGCCTTCATCCCGCACCCGGCCAGCAGCAGGACGCACAGCGCGGCGGAAATGACCTGTAAAAAACGTTTGTTCATGATACTCTTCCTTTCCGGTTGAAGGTCTGGAATAAGAGCCTTATGTGCCTTTACAAATCAAGTATACCGCCGCGCATGCCGCAATTCAATTTCAAACCGGTTACAAATGCCGGGAATTTGGTTACAATTTGATGACAGGATTGTATAAAAGTTACAGCTCCCCCTGGGGCAGAGTCACATCGTGGATCCATTTTCCGGTGCGGATGCGCAGGGCGCACAGGGGCACCTTCAGCAGGCTCTCCGCCTGAATGGCGGCGGCGATGAACCAATAATTGGCCTTGAACACCAGGGCCAGCAGGGCCGTCAGCGGCAGGGCCAGCAGCCACTGGGGCGCAATGTCCAGCGCCGCCGACCAGGCCACGTCGCCGCCTGCCCGCAGCACGCCGGTGACGGCGGAGATGGAATAGGCGTGCAGGGGGATCATCACAAACGATGTCACCGCCAGCGCCGCGGCAATGGCGGCGGACTGGCCCGTCAGCTTGAACAGCGGGAACACCACCGGCACGAACACCGTGGGCACCAGCGCCAGGGACACCGCCGCCAGCCCCGTTCCCACCAGCAGGGTGAACACCAGCAGCGTCCGGCTCAGGTCCATGACCTCCCGGTGGCTCTGTCCTTCGCCGATGGCCTTGCCGACCATCACTGCCGTGGCTGCACCCAGGCCGAAGCACACCACCAGGAACAGCCGGTTCAGGTTGCCCATCACGGCGTTGGCCGCCAGCATCTCCACGGAGTTGTCCGTATAGCCCAGGATCACCGTCAGCAGACTGTTGCCCAGGCCCCAGGCCGTCTCGTTGAGGATCACCGGGGTGGAGTATTTTACGAAGCGCCGCAGCATCTCCCACCCCGGCCGGAAGAAGGCGGCCAGGTCCAGGGGCAGAATGCGGCTGCGCAGGGCGCACACCAGGCAGATGAGAAACTCCGCCACCCGGGACAGCAGCGTGGCAATGGCCGCTCCCTGAATGCCCAGGGCAGGGAAGCCGCACTTGCCAAAAATGAGGATGTAGTTCATCCCCGTGTTCAGCAGGGTGGACACGCCGAACAGCTTCATGCCGAAGCCTGCATTCTCGGCGCTGCGCATGGCGCTGACATAGATGGACGAGAGCATGTTGAACACATAGGAAAACCCGATGAGCTTCAGATACGGCGCGCCCAGCACCGACAGCTCATGCTTGTTGGACAGCAGGTCCATGATCTGCACCGGCCACAGGAACAGCACCACCGCCAGCACCAGGGTGATGCCGGTGCCCAGCATGGCCGCCACGCCGATGGCCCGGCTGATGCTCTCCATGTCCTTTTTGCCCCAGTATTGGCTTACCAGGATGCCCAGGCCGCTCTGGACCCCGAACACGATGGAGATCAGCAGAAACACCGGCACGTTGGCGGTGGTCACGGCGGCCATCTGGGTGTTGCCCAGCCAGCTGACCATCAGTGTGTCGATAAGGCCCAGGGAAAACGTGATCAGATTTTGCAGCGCTATGGGCCCCGTCAGCCGCCACAGATACCCGTAGAAGCCCGGTCCCCGCTTGAGACAACGAAACATATGACACCTCACAGCATGGGAAAACGTTGATTTTTGTGGTTCAGAAGGGCCTGATACAGCCCGTCGATGTCCGCTCTGGAGGTGTCCGGACCGAAGCTGATCCGGATGACCCCTGCGGCGGTCTTTTTGTCCAGGTGCAGGGCCGACACCACATGGCTGGCCTTGCCCCGGTGGCAGGCGGACCCGGCGGAGATGCAGATGCCCTGCGCACCCAGGTCCGTGACGATGTTGGCGCTGGGATACCCCACCAGGGAAACCGCCAGGATGTGGGGCGCGGTCCCTTCGCCCACCGGAACCACCCCGGGGATGGACAGCAGCCGCTCCCGGCAATAGGCCTTGATGTCTGCCATATGCCGCAGCGTTTCATCCAGGTGCTCCTGCCGCAGCTCCACGGCCCTGGCAAAGCCCGCGATCTGGGCCGTGGCCTCGGTGCCGGACCGCAGGCCCCCCTCCTGGCCGCCGCCGGGCAGCAGGGGCCGCAGATTCCGCAGCTCCGGGGCGGTATACAGAGCGCCCACGCCCTTGGGCCCGCCGATCTTATGGGCGGACAGGCTCATCAGGTCCACACCCCAGCCTGCCGGATCGCAGGGGACCTTCAGAAAGCCCTGGACGGCGTCGCAGTGCAGCAGGGCCCGGCTTTTTTTCTCCCGCAGCAGCCGGGCCGTTTCCTCCACCGGAAACACGCAGCCCGTCTCGTTGTTTACCAGCATCATGCTTACCAGCACCGTGTCCTCCCGCAGGGCGTCCGCCACCTGCTGCACGGTGACCTGGCCCGTTTTGTCCGGGGCCAGGTATGTCACCTCATACCCCTGCTGCTGGAGCCATCTGCAAGGCTCCAGCACGGCGCTGTGCTCCACGGCGGTGGTGATGATGTGCCGCCCTGCGTGGCGGCCCTGCCACACGGCGGCGGAGATGGCCCAGTTGTCGGACTCGGTGCCGCAGGAGGTGAAGTGCAGGTTCTCCGGCCGGCACCCCAGGGCCCCGGCGACGACGGCCCGGCATCCCTCCACCAGCTGCTTTGCCTCCCGGCCCAGGGGATACTGGGACGAAGGGTTGCCGAACTGATCCGTCAGCACCTCATACATGGCGTCCGCCACAGGCCGGGGCACCGGCGTGGTGCCCGCATGATCCAGATAAATCATACGCGTTTCCTCACAAATCCTCTGCCGCCGCTTGCCACCGGCGGCAGAATGCATTATAATAAATCACAAGTCCTTATATTATACCGAATTAACTCAGAAAGTGCAAGGAGAATCCCATGCGAGTTGCCATTTACACGTTGGGCTGCAAGGTGAACCAGTACGAGACCCAGGCCATGGAGCAGGAGCTGCGCCGCCGGGGTCATGAGCTGGTGGACTTCGAGGACAGCGCCGACGCTTATATCGTCAATACCTGCTCCGTTACCGCCGTCAGCGACAAAAAATCCCGCCAGATGATCCGCCGGGCCAAGCGCCGCAGCCCCAACGCCGTGGTGGCCGCCTGCGGCTGCTATATCCAGACCCACACCGACGAGGCCAAGGGCCTGGGCATCGACCTGATCGGCGGCACCGGGGACCGGATGGCCTTTCTGGACCTGCTGGAGCAGGAGGTCCGGGACCGCACCCCCCGGGTGGCGGTGGACGACTCCCTGCGGCGGCGGGACTTCGAGGTGCTGCCTGCCGGGGGCCTGGCCGCCCGCACCCGGGCCATGCTGAAGGTGGAGGACGGCTGCGTGAACTTCTGCACCTACTGCATCATCCCCTTTGCCCGGGGTCCGGTGCGCTCCCTGCCCCTGGCCGAGGCCGTGGCCCAGACCCGCCAGCTTCAGGCGGAGGGCTATCGGGAGCTGGTGTTCACCGGCATCGAGATCTCCTCCTGGGGCCGGGATCTTCACGACGGCAGCAGCCTCATCGACCTGGTGGAGGCTGTAGCGGCGGCCGCACCCCGGCTGCGGCTGCGGCTGGGGAGCCTGGAGCCCCGGACGGTGACGGAGGATTTCTGCCGCCGGGCGTCGCAGATTCCCAATCTGTGCCCCCACTTCCATCTGTCCCTGCAATCCGGGTGCGACGCCACCCTGCGCCGCATGAACCGCCGGTACGACACCGCCCGGTTCCGGGAATCCGTCCGCCTGCTGCGGGCATATTTCCCCCGCCCCGCCATCACCACCGACGTGATCTGCGGCTTTCCCCAGGAGACGGAGGAGGAGTTCTCCGCCACCCTGGCGTTTCTGGAGGAGTGCCGCTTTGCGGCCATGCATGTGTTCCCGTACTCCATCCGTCCCGGCACCAGGGCGGCGGAGATGCCCCAGGTGCCGGGCCCGGTGAAGGAGGAGCGGGCCGCCCGGGCCGGCGCCCTGGCCGCACGGCTGCACCGGGAGTTTCTGGAGGGCTGCGTGGGAGAGACGTATTCCGTGCTGTTTGAGCAGCCGGTGGCAGGCCGCTACGGCGGCCACGCGCCCAACTATATGGAGGTGGCTGTCCCCGGCGGCGAAAACCTCCACAATCAGGTGCTGCCGGTGAGGATCACCGGCACCGACGGGGAAATTCTATTGGGGGAGGTACAGTGATGCACCACTTTTTCGCCTATATGGCCCGGATGCGGTTCATTGACCGCTGGGCCCTGATGCGCAACAGCTACACCGAGAATATCCAGGAGCACAGCCACCAGGTGGCTATCCTGGCCCACGCCCTGGCAGTGCTGCGCAACGAGTATTTCGGCGGCCAGGTGGACGCCGGAGCCGTGGCCGTGGCGGCCCTGTACCACGACGCCAGCGAGATCCTCACCGGCGACCTGCCCACGCCCATCAAGTATTATAACCCCGACATCCGGGATGCCTATAAGCAGGTGGAGGCCATCGCCTGCCGCAAGCTCACGGGCATGCTGCCCCAGAGGCTCCAGGACATCTACGCCGACCTGCTGACCCCGGCGGACCCGGAGGTGGAGGAGCTGGTGAAGGCGGCGGACAAGCTGTCGGCCCACATCAAGTGTCTGGAGGAGCAGAAGGCCGGAAACGACGAGTTCCGGGCCGCCGCCCACCAGACCCGGCAGGCACTGGAGGAGATGCACCTGCCGGAGGTGGACCTGTTCCTCCGGGACTTTCTGCCCAGCTTCCGGCTGACCCTGGACGAGCTGAAATAAGCGCAAAACGGCCCTGCGGGAGCACGCTCCCACAGGGCCGTTTTCATATGGCTTGCTTCAGTCCCACGCCGGGTTATGCTCCGGCGACAGGCACTCGGTGACCCGGGCAAAGGTATCCCGGTCCGTGTAGTAGGAATAGACCTTTCCCTCCGGATTCCGGAACCGCACGAACAGCCCCTGGCTGCGGGCGGACCCGGCGGGCAGCCGGTAGGGCCACAGCTCCATCACCGCGCCGTCGCCGTAGTCCAGGCGGATGCCCCCGCCCTTGGGCACATCCCGGCTGAATACGGCGCCCATGTTGAACAGCTTGCCGTACAGGGCATAGCCGTTTTCCTGGGTAATGCGCAGGCTCTGGCCGTCCACCTGAGCCTGAAGGTTGGTGTGCTTCTGGGCCAGGGCATAGCTGGTGCTGCTGGAGATCTCGCTCATGCACTGGACGAACCGGTCGTGGTCCCGCTGGGGCTTGCTGATGACCAGGCCCAGCACCGTCACCAGCGCCACGGCAAAGACCAGCGCCGCCGCCCACAGGGGGTGGAACCGCCGCCGGGACTTCTCCTTCCGTACCGCATCGTAAAGACCCATATCGCTCCTCCTATTCTCCGGGCACCCACTTGCCCAGCACCCGCCACTCTACCTGATCGGTGTCATACATATAGTTGGTCCCGTCTGCCCCCTGGTACCAGACGAACACGCCGGGGACCCATTCGCGGTTGTACCCGTCCCAGACGTCCTGCTCCCACAGGCGCAGGATGCACCCGTTGCCGAACTCCAGCTCCGCATCCGGCACGGACTTGGGGGCGCTGTTCTGGCGCTTGCCCATGCCGGCGGTGTTCAGCTCCAGATATAGCCGGGAGGCGGAGTCCTGGGACCAGAATTGCCGCCCGTCCTGCCGGACGTACAGGCCGCCCTGCTCCTTGGCGTATTGGACGCTTTCTCCCAGCCCATTTATAAAATGGCGATACTGCCGCTGTAAATGCATGGCCCACGGAATGGGGATAAACGCCGCCAGCACCAGGATCAGCCCAATGGCGATGAGTATGTGCAGCTTCCGGTCCCGTTTCCGGGGCTGCGGGGCGTGAACGACATCGTATAGGGACATGGCGTGGACCTCCTCTTTTCTTCCCATTATACAGGCTGCCCTGCCCCTTGTCCAGCAAAACAAAGTTGCGCCGTCCAAAGGGCGGCGCAACTTTTACTTTACAGGTTACTTTTTGAAGCTGTCCTTCAGGGACACGCTGCGGTTGAATACCAGGTGATCTGCCGTGCAGTCCCGGTTGTCCATGCAGAAATAGCCCGTCCGCATAAACTGGAAGGTGGGGGCGTTGACGCCGGTGCGGTTTTCCGCCTGGTCAAAGCGCTTGGCCACGTCCACCATGGCCCGCTCCACCTTGCAGCCCTCCAGCACCATCAGGGAGTCGGGGTTCAGGCAGTTCAGGAAATCCTTGTCCGGCCCGTCGGGCTGGGGATCGGAGAACAGATTGTCATACAGGCGCACCTCGGCGTCCACGCAGTTTTCGGCGTCCACCCAGTGCAGCGTGGCGCCCTTGACCTTGCGGCCGTCGGCGGGATCGCCGCCCCGGCTGTCGGGGTCATATGTGCACAGGACCTCCACGATCTGGCCGTTTTCATCCTTGACGCAGCCGGTGCACTTCACCAGATACGCGCCCTTCAGGCGGCACTCGGGGCCGTCGGGATACAGGCGCTTATACTTGGGAATGGGCGTCTCCAGAAAGTCCTCATGCTCGATCCACAGGTGGCGGCTGAAGGTGATCTCATGGGTGCCCTGGCTGGGATCGGTGGGGTTGTTCTCCACGGTGAAGGTCTCGCTCTGGCCCTGGGGATAGTTGGTAACGGTGAGCTTCACCGGATGCAGCACCGCCATGGTCCGCTGGGCGGACACGTTCAGATCCTCCCGCAGGCAGTGCTCCAGGAAGCCGTATTCCACGGTGTTGGGGGATTTGGCCACGCCGATGCGCTCGCAGAAGCTGCGGATAGAGGCGGCGGTGTAGCCCCGGCGGCGCAGGCCGCACAGGGTGGGCATCCGGGGATCGTCCCAGCCGGAGACATAGTGCTCCTCCACCAGCCTGCGGAGCTTCCGCTTGCTCATGACGGTGTGGTCGATGCCCAGCCGGGCAAATTCGATCTGCCGGGGCTTGTGATAGGGGATGGACACGTTGCTGACCACCCAGTCGTACAGGGGCCGGTGAGACTCAAACTCCAGGGAGCACAGGCTGTGGGTGATGCCCTCCAGAGCGTCCTGGATGGGGTGGGCAAAGTCGTACATGGGATAGATGCACCACTTGGTACCCTGGCGGTGGTGATTGATGAAGCGGATGCGGTAGATGATGGGGTCCCGGAGGTTCAGGTTGCCGCTGGCCAGGTCGATCTTGGCCCGCAGGGTCATCTTCCCCTCCTCCACCTGGCCGTTCTTCATCATTTCAAACAGCCGCAGGTTCTCCTCGATGGGCCGGTCCCGGTAGGGGGACGTGGCGGGGATGCCGATGTCGCCGCGGTTGGCCTTGAACTCCTCCGGCGTCAGCTCGCAGACGTAGGCCAGCCCCTTTTTGATGAGCTCCACGGCGTATTCATAGTCCTTTTCAAAATAGTCGGACCCGTAGAAGAACCGGTCGCCCCAGTCAAAGCCCAGCCAGTGGATGTCCTGCTGGATGGCATCCACATACTCGGTGTCCTCCTTGGCGGGGTTGGTGTCGTCCATGCGCAGGTTGCACAGGCCGCCGTAACGCTCGGCGGTGCCGAAGTCGATGCAAAGGGCCTTGCAGTGGCCGATGTGCAGATAGCCGTTGGGCTCCGGCGGGAAACGGGTGTGAACGGTCAGTCCCTGGAACCGGCCACCCTCTGCGATGTCCTCGTCGATAAAGTTCAGAATAAAGTTTTTGCTTTCGGCACTCTCCTCCGTCAGAGGGGCCTTCCCTTCCTCGGTCATTGTCTCACACTCCTTATTCGGTCGTAATCCCGTGTTTTCACACTGAACTTATATTATACGGTCCCCGCCCGCTGATTGCAAGGGTTTTTCCCGCGATGAGGAAACTTTTTTGCTCCGCCCCGCCACAGCCGGGGGGACACCCGCCGGACAAAGGAAACGAGGAGAGCCTCAGGCCCTCCTCGTTTTCGCTATTTTTGCTTGGCCTGCGTCAGCTTGCCGTTGCACTTCTGCAGGAAGCGGTCATTGGCGATAATGGCCCGGGTGTGGGTCCCCTCGCCGATGGGGCCCCAGTCGTCGCTGGCCTCCACCCGGAAGGTGATGAGCTTCCCGTTTTCGGACACGCCGGTGACGGTGGCCGTGGCCCGGACGGTCATGCCCACAGGGGTGGGGGCCAGGTGGCTGGACTGAATGTCCACGCCCACGGTGCCCTTGCCCTCCGGCAGGTCCGGCTGCACGCAGTCCATGGCGGCGTGCTCCATCATGGCCATCATAAACGGGGTGCCGAACACCTCCAGGCCGCCGGAGCCGATGGCCCGGGCGGTCATCTCCGGGGTGACCACCTGCTCAATGGTATAGGATTTGCCGATTTCGATCATATCCGTTCCTCCTTTATACGCCCAGCCTGGTCCACAGGCGGTCATACAGCTTCAGGGTCTCCTTGGGCAGGTTCTCATAGATCTCGCAGCGGTCCAGGGTCTCTGCCGGGGGAGCCATGATCTGGAAGATCTCCGGGTCCAGCTCCTCCTCGTTGACCTCCTGGTAGTAGGCCGGGTACTGCTCCAGCGCCTCCCGGTTGGGGGACGCGTACCAGATATAGTCCATGTTGGCCAGGTTGGAGCTGGTGGAGGCGATGAAGTTGATCCACTCCTCCGCCTCGGCCATGTGCTGGGTGTCCTTCAGGACGCACATGGCGTCCACGAACCAGTTGCTGCCCTCCTCCGGAATAACGAAGGCCAGATCCTCGTTGTTCTCCAGCATGGTCAGGTAGTCTCCGGCGTAGTACATGGCGATGGCGGCGTTTCCGCCCTCCATTTTCTGGAACACCTCGTCCATGACGAAGGCCTGATACACGCCGCTGTCCTTGGCGTTTTTCAGCAGGGCAAAGGCCTCCTCCAGCTGGCTCTCGTCGGTGGTGTTGATGCTGTAGCCCAGGTCCAGCAGGGCCGCGGCCAGAGCGTCCCGGGAGTTGTTGATCATCAGCACCTGTCCCGCATACTGGGGATCGAACATGGCGTCCCAGCTGGTAATAGGCCCGGACACCATGGTGGTGTTGTAGATAATGCCCAGGGTGCCCCAGGTGTACGGCACGGTGTACTTGTTCTCCGGGTCGTAGCTGAGGTTCTTGTAGGTGTCGTCAATGAGTTGGAAATTGGGAATGTGGCTGTAGTCCAGCTCTGCCAGCATGTCCTCCTCAATGAGCCGCGCAATCATATAGTCCGAGGGGACGATAACGTCGAAGTCCGCGCCGCCCATCTTGATGAGGGAGTACAGGGCCTCGTTGCTCTCCGCCGTCTGATAGTTCACGCGGATGCCGGTTTCCTCCTCAAACTGGGTAATCAGCTCCTCGTCGATGTACTCGCCCCAGGAGCACACGTTCACCACCCGCTCCGACTGGACGGACCGGCCGGTGACCACCAGCAGCGCCGTCAGCACGCAGGCCATGACCCCGGCCGCCACGCGCCGCAGCACCTTGTTGGGCCGCCGGTGGGGCTTCACCGGTCCGCCGGAGGCGGCGGACACCGCCGCGTGATGCTCCCGCCGGGCGGCGTGGCTGTCACGCAGGTTGATGATGGCCAGCAGCACCAGCACCGTCACAAACAGCAGGGTGGAAATGGCGTTGATCTCCGGGCTGACGCGCTTTTTGGTCATGCCGTAGATGGTCATGGCCAGGGTGGAGGCGCTGGTTCCGGCGGTAAAGTAGCTGATGATGAAGTCATCCACGGACATGGTGAAGGCCGTCAGCGCGCCGGACACGATGCCGGGCTTGATCTCCGGGATCACCACCCGCCAGAATGCCTGCATCCAGGTGCAGCCCAAGTCCTGGGCCGCGTCGATGAGGTTCCGGTCCATCTGCCGCAGCTTTGGCCCCACGGACAGGATGACATACGGAATGTTGAAGCAGATATGGGCGATCAGCAGGGTGCCGAAGCCCATGGTCAGCCGCTCCGGCAGCACCACCGCCGACTGCCAGGAGTTCACCCACCCGGCAAAGGCGCCCCATCCGTTGAAGAACACCACGAACAGCAGGCACAGGCTGACGCCGGTGACGATATCCGCGTTCATCATGGGGATGTTGTTGACGGAATTGACGATGGTCCGGCGCCGCCGGCTCATGGCGTACAGCCCGATGGCGGCGAAGGTGCCCGCAATGGCCGCCGCAATGGTGGACAGCAGCGACACCATCAGGGTGGTGTACACACTGTTCATGATCAGGCGGTTAGACAGCAGGGACTCGTACCATTTCAGGGAAAAGCCCTTCCACACGCTGGAGCTGGTGCCCGCGTTGAAGGAGAACACGATGAGAATGATGATGGGTGCGTACAAAAACAGGAACACCAGCGCCATCAGCACCCGATCGCCGACGCTGTTCTGCTTGCGGCCGGTCATAGCATCACCGCCTGTTCCTCGCCCTCACCGAAGCGATTCATCACCAGCATGCACACCAGAACGATGACCATCATCACCAGGGAGATGGCCGCACCCAACTGGGGGTTGTAGGCCCCGCCCAGGAACTGCCGCTCGATCAGGTCGCCCAGCAGCAGCTCCGTGCCGCCGCCCAGCATCCGGCTGATGGCGAAGGTGGACACCGACGGCACAAACACCATGGTGATGCCGGAGATGACCCCCGGCAGGCTCAGAGGCAGGATCACCCGGCGGAATACCGTCATGGAGCTGGCCCCCAGGTCCCGGGCGGCCTCCAGCAGGGAGCCGTCCAGCTTGATGATCACGGAATAGATGGGCAGGATCATAAAGGGCAGATAGTTATATACCATGCCCAGCACCACGGCCCCCTGGGTATTCATCATGGAGAAATACTCCAGCTCCGTGCCGAAAATGTGGTTATACAGGCTGATGAGCCCGATTTTCTGAAACAGCTGGTTCAGCAGCCCGTGGTTTTCCAGGATGGTCATCCAGGAATACGTCCGCAGCAGGAAGTTCATCCACATGGGCAGCATGATCAGCACCATGGCCGTCCGCTGGAAGGCGGGCCCCTCCCGGCTCATGAGATACGATACCGGGTACCCGATGACCAGACAGATCAGCGTGGCGATGATGGCCAGCTTGAAGGACCGCAGAAACACCTGGGTATAGCCGCCCATCTGCACAAAATTGTCCAGGGTGAAGCCCCCCTCTGAGGAGGAGAAGGCATAGATCACCATGATGAGGATGGGGGCCACCACGAAAATGGCCATCCACACCTCATAGGGCACGGCGAACCGGGAGAGCTTATTCTTCATCCCCGCTCTCCTCCTCATCCGTCTCCCAGGAGGCGTCCGCCAGCTCCTCATACTCCTCGGAATAGGAGCTGTAGTCGCCGAACTGACCGGAATATTCGCTCTTTTTCATGATATGGAACCCGTCCGGGTCGATCTTCACGCCGATGCGGGCCCCCACCGGGGAGTGGTCCGTGGTCTGGATCAGCCACTTGAAGCCCCGGAAGTCCACGATGATATCGTACTGCATCCCCTTGAAGGTGACGTTGGTGACGGTGCCCACCAGCTGCCCCTGCTCCACGGGGACAATGTCGATGTCCTCGGGGCGGATGACCACGTCCACCGGCTCGTTGGGCTGGAACCCGCCGTCCACACAGGGGAACTCCTTGCCGTACATTTTCACCACGTTGTCGCGGACCATGGTGCCGTTGAGAATGTTGCTCTCGCCGATAAAGTCCGCCACGAAGGCGTTTTTCGGCTCGTTATAGATGTCCTCGGGGGTGCCGATCTGCTGGATGCGGCCCTTGTCCATCACCACCACGGTGTCGGACATGGTCAGGGCCTCCTCCTGGTCGTGGGTCACATAGATGAAGGTAATGCCCATCTGCTGCTGGATACGCTTCAGCTCGATCTGCATATCCTTCCGCAGGCGCAGGTCCAGAGCGCCCAGGGGCTCGTCCAGCAGCAGGACCTTGGGCCGGTTCACCAGCGCCCGGGCGATGGCCACCCGCTGCTGCTGGCCGCCGGACAGCTGGGTGATTTTCCGGTGCTCAAAGCCCTTCAGACTCACCACGCCCAGCATTTCCGTCACGCGCTCCTCGATTTCCTCGGCGGGCACCTTGGCGATCCGCAAGCCAAAGGCGATGTTCTCAAACACGTCCAGATGAGGGAACAGCGCGTATTTCTGGAACACCGTGTTGATCTGCCGCTTATGCGGCGGGACATCATTAATCCTCACACCGTCAAAGGTGACGTCTCCCGACGTGGGCGTCGTGAAACCGCCGATAATCCTCAGCGTTGTGGTCTTTCCACAGCCGCTGGGGCCCAGAAGTGTGAGGAATTCAGAATCGTTGATATACAGATTGATGTGATCGAGAACCAGCTCGTCGTCAAACGCCATGCAGAGGTCCCGCAGGCGAATCAACTCTTTGGACATTTATCCTCCCCCGTTCGTAAAATATTTTTGACTTACCTCTTTTCTCTGTTCAAAGGGAGGCCTTGCGGATAGGCCTGATATCTCTCGTTGAAATTTGGCAGATACAATATATAAAAATTAAAGACAAATGTCAATCATTATTTTTTCGAATATCCCCGCTTTCTGGTCTTATCCGGAAAGAACCGCAAAAGGCCCCGGCTTTGGCCGGGACCTTTTGCGGTTAATCCTTCCAGAAGGTCAGGTTTTTGGAGGCGTCCTGCACCTCCTGCGGCACGGTGATCTCCTGAATATCGTTATAGCCAACGATCTCCAGTCCGATGGCATAGCGGCTGATGGTGCCGTCCTCCTGATTTTTCTGCACGATCTGCTGCATGAGCTGCGTCGCGTCTATCTCATACTTTACCGGTAGGCGGGAGAAAAGCCCTATCCAGACCCGGACAGGGACCTCCGCCGCTGTTTCCTCCGGGGCATCCGAGGTCCAAAACAGAGACTTCAGGCGATCCCAAAGGCCGGTGGTGTTGTTTTTCAGTATTCCCTGCGCGATATGCGGCGGTAGCGTTCCCTCAACGCACAGAGCCAACTGACCTTGGACCCAATTCATCCCCACGACCCGGAAGTCGGTATCGCTCTGTGTGCTGAGCTGCGTTATCTCCCGGATGTCCAGAGACTGGACATTTGCGCGGAAAAGCTCAGCGGACAGGGTGGCCCGGTACCACTTCATGTCCTCTTTATCCGCCATGCCCACATACACCTTTTCCGAATCGCCCTCGGGGACCGCATAGATGTGATACAGGTCCGCTTCCTCCGGTCCGAATCCGCTCATAGTCAGGTCCATTTCCATAGCCACCGGGTCGCTCATGACCATGGAGATATCACCGCTTATCCTGGCGGATGAGGTGGTCGCCAGGAAACTGGCGTCAATATCTATGTAATACATGTAGTGGATGCTGGTGGCCTGCTCCAGCCGTTCCTGCATCCGGGGGACCATATCCGCCGCCGATTTCACCAGCACAAGGCCCGCTGCGCCGACGATCACCACCAGCACCAGCAGAACCACCAATATCCGTTTCCAAACACGCTTTTTCATCGTACTCCCTCTTTCCTCACGGCTGGTCCTTCTAATCTCGCCAAAAAATGACAATTACACTATACGGACAGCGGGAGCAAATGTCAATCCCTCTTTTACGCAGCAGCTTTGCTCCCGTGGCGATTCCCGAAAACGCGTGACCTGGCGGGGGCCGCTCACACAAAAACGTATTTTTCCAGCCGGTCCATGGCCTCCCGCACCAGGGCATGGGGCAGGGCGGCGTTGATGCGGATGCAGTCGCCGTCGCCGAAGGCTTCGCCGCTCTGCCAGATCACGCCGTGCTCCACACCCCGGCGGCGCAGCTGGTCCGGGGTGATGCCGTGGTCCCGGCACCAGGCCCCGCAGTTGACGAACAGCATATACGTCCCCTGAGGCAGCATCATGGAAACGCCGGGGAACCGGCTTTCCATAAAGTCCCGGATGTACCGCAGGTTCTTGTCCAGCACGGCGCACAGCTGGTCCACCCATTCCATGCCCGCGTGGCTGTAGGCCCCCGTCAGGGCATGCATGGACAGCACGTTGCAGCTGTTATACCCGGACAGGTCCCCCTGCCGCCGGACCCGGCTGCGCAGCCGGTCGTCATAGATAATGTGGTACGACCCGATGAGCCCCGCCAGGCTGAAGGTCTTGGTGGGGGCATAAAAGGCCGCGGTGCGGCTGCGGGCATCGGCGGACACGGACTGGGTGGGAATGTGGGTGTGTCCCGGCATGATCAGGTCCGACCAGATCTCGTCGGAGATGACGGTGCAGTCGTTGGCGGCGTATACCTCCATGGCCTGCTCCAGCTCCCATCGCTCCCACACCCGGCCGCAGGGATTGTGGGGGGAGCACAGGATGGCCAGGTGGATGTCGTGCTCTCTCAGCTGCCGGTCCATGTCCGCATAGTCCATGCGCCACACGCCCGCCTCATCCCGCTTCAGCGGCGTGTGGACGATGGGCCGCCCCAGCCGCTCCAGGGTGTGGGTAAAGCCCACATAGGTGGGGCTGTGGACCAGGATAGGCTCCCCGGGGCAGGTCAACGCCTGCACCACGGAGCTGACGCCGCCCAGGACCCCGTTTTCATACCCGATGTGCCGCCGCTCCAGGCCGGATACCCCGTGCCGCGCCTGCTGCCAGCGGATGATGCTGTCATAGTAGGCGTCCGTCAGCCGGTAGTAGCCGAAATTGGGGTGGCTGAGCCGGGCCTGGATGGCCTCCAGCACCGGCGGCGCGGTGGGAAAGCTCATATCCGCCACCCACATAGGGATCCGGGAAAAGCCCGCCTTGGGCTCCACTCCGGCATAGGGGATCACGTCCAGGGCCAGGGCATCCCGTCCCTGCCGGTCCAGAATGGTTTCAAAATCATACTGCATGGTCATCCTCCGTTCTTTATGTCCGGCAGGCGGAACACCCGCCGGGTATTTTCCAGCACAGCCGCCTCCACTGTCTCCGGCGGCAGCCGCTTAAGCCGTGCGATCTCCTCAATGATCCGGGGCAGCAGCAGGGAGGAGTTGCGCACCCTGCCCAGAGATTTTCTGCTGCCCTCCCAGGGAATGTCCGGCAGCACATAGGGGCTGTCGGTCTCCACCAGCAGCCGCTCCAGCGGCGCCCGGGCCACTGTCTCCCGCAGGGGGGCCGACTCCCGCCGCAGCAGCGCACCGCCGATGCCCAGACACAGGCCCAGGTCCAGGTACTGCCGGGCCGTTTCCCAGCCGCCCTGGAAGCAGTGCACCACCCCGCCGGGGAGCCACCGCCGCCTGCGGCGCAGCATGGGCAGGGCGTCCCGGTCCGCCATGCGGATGTGCAGTACCAGCGGCAGCCCTGTCCGCCGGGCCAGGTCCAGATGATACCGGAACCACAGCAGCTGGACCAGCCGGTGATGCCGGGGCCGGTGATAGTCCAGTCCCGTCTCTCCGATGGCTGCCACACCGGGGCCCCGGGCCCAGGTGGCCAGCTGTTTTCGCTGCTGCCAGGGAACCTGGGCCGTCCGGATGGGATGAACGCCCACCGCCAGGCGGAAAAAGTCCGGATGCTGCCGGTACAGGGCGGCGGTCAGCCGGTTGGAGTCAAAGTCGATGGCGGGCTCGATGCACAGGGCGACGCCGCTCTCCCGCAGCCGCTTCAGCAATCCGTCCCGGTTTCCCTCCTCCGCCGTCAACTGGCCGGTCAGGTACCGGAAGGTGCCGTCGTAGCGCTTATGACTGTAGTGGGCATGGCTTTCGATGATCATCTGAGCCCCTCCTTTGCCTGCCGCAGCACCGTTTCCGCCAGCTGCACCCCGCCTACCCGGTAGCCTGCGGCGGCGTATACGGCATGGAGGGGACCGTCCGTCACCAGCACCAGGGGCAGGCACCCCGGCTCCAGGAAAACGCTGCGGGCCAGGGCGTTGGGCCTGCCGCCCAGCAGCACCCGGCACCGGGGCAGGACCCGGCAGACCTCCGCCAGAAGCGGGTCTGCCCGGTCTCGGAGGTCCGGCACCAGAAGGACAATATCCATTCCGGCAAGAGCCGCTGCCCGATCCCGCAGCTCTCCCAGCAGATGCTCCGTGGGCTCCCGGCCCACCTCCAGCCAGGCCAGCAGCGCCGGGGTCCGGGTCAGCTCCCGGCCGGCCAGCTCCCGGCCATCCGGGGAGCGGACGGTGAAGTCCGGCAGGGGACAGGAGACGGTCATCTCCTCCGGAAAAACCGGCACTTTTTTCAGGGAAATCCTCCGTTTTTCTCCAATATCCAGGGAAAAACAGACGGTGCGGGCGTGTATATCCCCACAGGGCAGGCGGCTATCGGTGATAACGGTATAACGTCCGGGCAGCAGGTCCACGGTCATTTGCCCGTTTTTCCAGGAATAGGACGACAGGTCCAGGGCCTGTTCATCCTCCTGCTTTGTCAGGCCAAAATCCGTGCCGAATGCCATGGGATTTTCCAGAATCAGGAAGCTGCCCCGGGCCAGACCCGTTGCGGCGGAACGGAATTGACCGTTCTGCCAGAACTGAGGCTCCCGGTCCGCCGGGTGCAGCCGGGCGGGGACGCCCAGGGCCCGGCACAGGGCCGCGAACAGCGCATCCCGGGATAGGGGGGACCCGGCCCTTGACGCCAGCGCTGCCGCCGGAAGGGTGGTCAGCTGAGGGGATTCCTCCTGGGGGAAAAAGTGAATATTTTCCCTAAGCCAGGCGTATAAAGCCTGGGGATCTCGGCGGAAATGTTCCTTTTGTGAGTCCGTCAGGGCATGCAGCAGCTGCCGCCGCTGGGGCCGCAGGGGCTCGTTATCTATCCGGGGACAGGCCACATACCGGAAATACACGTCCTCCGGCAGCTCCGGGCAGGGGCCGGGCACGGACAACGACTCTGCCAGCACCTCCGGAGTCACATCCTGAAGATCCTTGGGGGAGAGAGCTGCCAAAAGGGCCTGCTTATGGGGCAGGGGAAAGGAAGAATTTTCCAGAAACTCTGCCAGATTTTCCCGGTTGGCGGGAGCCTGAAGCAGGAGTTCTCCTCCGGGAAGGCCCGCTGCCATAGCTTCCGCGTCCTGCTCCATATGAGCGATACGGCGTTTGCGGGCGTCGATTGCGGCGGCAAGCCGCTTTTTTCCTTGGGACAACACCGGGACAGGGGGTGTTTTGTCCCGGGACAACATAGGGACAGGGCCGGGACAGACCGAGATGTCCCGGCTGATTTCCGACTTCTCCGACTCCGGCAGAGTCAGGGTGACGGTTTCTGCGTTACCGGAAATAATTTCCTGCGCAGACCATTCACCGCAAACTGCCCGGACCCGGAGACTGCCCCGCCCACAGGTGAGCCGGGCGAGTCCCTGCCGGTCCGCCGGGACCCGGGCAGCGGGGAACCATTGGCAGGCGTTGAGAATTTCAAAGAAAACCGCCGCCCCCGGCAGAGGGGCTCCGGCCCGGTCCGTTACCCGGACGGTGAGGGTCCGCACCGGGGCATAGCGGCGGGTCTGATTCAGCAGAGTCACCATGCCGCTTCTGGAAATAATTTCCTCCCCCACGGGGTCTCCAAAGCACCGGGTATGCAGCAGCAGGGCCCGTGCTGCCGCCGCTGTGAACCAGCCCCGGTCCAGAGTCTCCTCCGGCTCACAGGCTCCCAGAAAATGCCAGCTGCCATCCACCCAAACCTCCACCCAGGCGTGGTTGTCGTCGCAGTGGGCCCAGCGGGGGGTGTAGATCTGCCGGGCGGGGATGCCCACGGCCCGGTAGGCGTTGACGGCGAAGGTGGACTCCTCGCCGCAGCGGCCAAAGCCGCAGCGCCAGGCGGCGGCTGCGGAAATCGTGCGGTCATCCGTCAGCCGGTATGTTACCTGACTGGCGTTCCAATAATTCACCCGGACGGCGGCCTGATATTCCGGCAAACCGGCCAGGAGGGGGGACAGCTCATCATACATAGCCCGGCGGCAGTCGGACAGCTCCTCCTCGTTGACCCGGGGATGGAGCACATAGTTCAGGAAAATGTCCTCCGGCAGGTGGGCGGCATAGGGGGAGGTCCGGCGCAGCATGACCCCGTGCCGTGCCAGACTGCGGACCAGGGCCGGGGGCGTATTCAGCCAGTCGCTGAGGGGGCTGGCGGCATAGCACCAGACCAGGGCCTGGGCATCGTCGGGGTCCAGACCCTCCAGCGCCGTCCGGATGGCCGGGGCCGCACAGGCGGCAGGGCCGGTCAGCAGCGAATCAAAGCGCCGCCGGGCGGCGGCATACGTTTCGGGGGACAGCAGCATAGGGGCCTCCTTTTTACTCGATCCACTCCACGCGGCAGGCCTCGGCCAGCATTTCACGGGAAGCCTCCCGGTTTTCCACATAGGTGCCGGGGCTCGCCTCGTAGTCGGCGGTAATGCTCTCCAGGTCCTCCTCGATCAGGCGGGCATACGCGTCAGAAACCGTCAGCTTTTTGCCCCGGACCCGGGTGATCTCGTCCCGGGCGTCGGGCCACTCGGTGGTATCCGGGCCGCTCTCCAGAATCGTCTGGTTCCGGCTCAGAGAGACAATAAGCCAGGCGGAATAGCGGGACGGCGCGGGACCCGGCTCCAGGGGAGCGGAGCGCTCCAGCCGCACCGCATATCCCACGGAGGGATGCTTTTCCCGGAAGGCCCGCACCAGCTGGCACACTTCCTGGAAGATGCGGTTTTCATTCTGCTTGACCTCCGCCGAATCCACGGCGCTTTCGTGAGATCTTCTGAACAGGCCGAAGCCCTTGAGCTGTTTTTCCATGAGCGATTTTCCTTTCTGCTTATTATTTTATAGATGCTTCGTGCAGACCGTGGACAATGGCGGCGCACCGGGCAAATTCCTCCGGATCGGTCTGCCAGACCTCGTACTCGGACAGGGTGGGCAGGCCCATGGACACGGTGGACTTGCGGTAGATCATGCCGCTGTCCAGCGGGGCGCGGCGGCCGGTGGTGTGGAAGGTGCGGATGCCGGTCTCGTGGTGAATCTGTTGGATGTTCCACCATTTCACGCCGCAGCCGGCCATGATGTGAATGCGTCCGGCGGCCTGACGGCGGAGCCGGGCCAGCAGGGGGATGCCTGCGGCGGCGTCCGGGGCCTGGCCGGAGGTCAGCACCGTCCGGCAGCCCAGGGAAACGGCGTCCTCCAGGGTCCGGAAGGGGTCCCGGGACATGTCGAAGGCCCGGTGAAGGGTCACCTCCATGTCCCCGGCGCAGTCCATCATCCGGCGCATTTTCTCCATATCCAGGGCGCCGTCCGGGGTCAGGGCTCCGATGACCACGCCGTTGACACCCAGGCGGCGGAACAGGTCGATCTCCCGGCACATCTGGTCCATCTCGGCATCGGTATACAGAAAGTCGCCGAAGCGGGGGCGGATGAGAACGTTCACCGGGACGGGGCAGTCCCGCAGGACCTGCTCAAGTATGGCCGGAGAGGGGGTGACGCCGCCGATGACCAGCTGGCCGCAGAGCTCCAGACGGTCTGCGCCGCCCCGGCAGGCGGCCAGAGCGGAGGCATAGGAATCCACGCAGCCTTCGATCAAGGGGGCGCAGGGAGTGGGGGTTGTCATGTGGGTTGTCCTCCTTTGGGGGAGATTGGGGGGCGGGGATCAGGCATTTTCCAGCTCCCGGGCCAGGTAATAGAGGGTGGACACGGCGGCCCCGGTGGCGCCGGGGGTCTGGTGCTGCCAGGTGATGCCGGTGTTGTTGTCCGCCGTGCCGGCGATATCCAGGTGGAGCCAGGGAAGCCCCTGGGTGAAGTGCTTCAGGAAAAGCCCGGCGGTGATGGCGCCGCAGCCGTCCTTGCTGGTGTTGCGGACGTCGGCATAGTCGCTGCGGATCAGGTCCTCGTACTCCGGGAAGTCCGGCATGCGCCAGAACCGCTCGCCGGAGTGCCCGGCGGCCCGGGTCAGGCAGCCGTACCAGCCGTCGTCGGAGGCCATGACGCCGGTGGTCACATAGCCCAGCATGGCGTACACGGCTCCCGTGAGGGTGGCGATATCCACCAGGTGGGTGCAGCCCTCCCGGCGGATGGCCCAGGTGAGGCCGTCAGCCAGGATCAGGCGGCCCTCGGCATCGGCGTTGAGGATCTCCACGGTCTGGCCGGAAAAGAGGGTGATCCGGTCCCCGGGGAGCATGCTGGTGGGGGAGATGCGGTTTTCACAGGTGGGGATCACCGCCGTGACGTTGACCCGGACTCCGTGCCGGGCCAGAGCGTGCAGGGCGGCGGCAGCCGCCGCGCCCCCGGCCATGTCGCCCTTGATGCCCGCCATGGAGGAGGCGGATTTCAGGCAATAGCCGCCGCTGTCCACGGTGACGCCCTTGCCCACGAAGCCTACCCGCCGGGAGTCCTCCGGCGCGCCGGTGTACCGCAGCACCACCAGGGCCGGGGGGTGGCCGCTGCTGCCGCCTACGGTCAGCAGGCCCCGGAGGCCCAGGTCCTCCAGCTGCTGCCGGTCGTAGACAGCGGTTTCGATGGGCAGACCCTGGGCCAGGGCCGTCAGCCGGGCGGCAAAATCCATCGGCGTCAGCAGGTTGGCGGGGAGGTTTACATAATTGCGGACGGCCATAATGTCCTCCGCCAGCTGCCAGGCGGCGGTGAGCTGGGGCAGGGTGAAGCCGCTGCCGGAGGCATAGCAGGCCAGGGCCGGACTGCGGACGTCCGTCAGGCAGTCGGCCTTGCGGTGGGAGCCGCCCAGAATGCCCTCCAGGGCGGCGTTGAGGCCCGGCTGGCCCAGCCGGGCGGCAGGGGACAGGTCAAAGACGCAGCTGTCCGGCTCCAGGTCCAGGACGGTCTTGACGGCCTTGCCGTAGCACTCCTTGCAGGCCAGCACCGTCCAGTCCCGGCCGCGGCCCACGGTAATGTCCGCCGTGCCGTCGGGGTGTAGGTAATAGCGGGTCCGGAGATAGTCGTCGTCCGTCAGCCGGACCCGGGCGGAGACGGGCTGGTTTTCGTACAGGGCGATCATGCTTCTTCCCCCTCCGCCTCCGCAGGCGCTTCCCAGGGAACCATGGTGGCCACGCACCGGTTGATGGTGACGCCCTGCTGGTAGAATTTGGCCTCGTAGTCCGTCATGACCCCCACGGGGCCGCCGACGTGAAGGTCCCGGGTGACCTGGGACAGCCGGAAGCCGAACCGGGGAATCTCCTCCAGGGACCACTCGAACAGCTTGTCGTTGTCGCTTTTGAAGTGGATCTCGCCGCCCAGGAGCAGCACCCGGCGGTATAATTGCAGGAAATTGCCGTGGGTCAGGCGGCGCTTTTTCTGGTTGCTTCTGGGCCAGGGGTCGCAGAAATTGATGTAGATGCGGTCCACCTCGCCGGGGGCGAAAAACTCCGGCAGGCAGGCGGCATCGCCGTCCACAAAAAATACATTGTGCAGACCTGCCGCCTGTGCCCGCTCCATGGCAACCACCATGGCGTCGGGGACCTTTTCCACGGCGATCAGCAGCACGTCCGGCTCGGCGGCGGCGGTCTCCGCCGTGAAGCGGCCCTTGCCGCAGCCCAGCTCCACCCGCAGCTCCCGGGCATCGGGCAGCAGCTCCCGCCAGCGGCCCCGCAGAGCACGGGGGTCCGCCACCAGCAGGGACGAGCAGGCCTCCATCCGGGGCAGCAGGTTTTTTTTCTTTCTCATGCGCATAGCGTTCTTCCTCCCACGCGGCCCGGGGCCGCAAATAAAAATCCATTCTTATATATACCACAAGATAGCCGGTTCTGTAAACGAAAAAAATGCTCTATTTGGTGCCGGGGACGGTTTTGTGACCGGATTATGAACATGTCATATTGAAAAATGCGCAAAGAATTTTCATTTCTTTTGTGGAATATCCTGAAAAAGAGAAAGGCGGTCAACAAGGGCTTGATAATTTTTAGACGAGGGACTATAATACAAACTGTATGAAGATCATACACAAGATGGGACCGCTGTGGGCGGCATCTCACCGTGGGCCCGCCGGTCCGGTGGACAGGGCGGGTGATCGAAGCAAGGAGGAACTATCATGACGAACGTTCTGTTGGAAAAGAAGGGCCACATCGCCGTTGCCACCATCAACCGGCCCAAGGCCCTCAATGCCCTGAATTCCCAGGTGCTGGAGGATATCGACCAGCTGGTGGAGCAGATGAAGGCGGACGACGAGATCCGCGCCCTGGTCATCACCGGCAGCGGCGAGAAGGCCTTTGTGGCCGGCGCCGACATCGGCGAGATGAGCACCCTGACCAAGGCGGAGGGCGAGGCCTTCGGCAAGAAGGGCAACGACGTGTTCCGCAAGCTGGAGACGCTGCCGGTCCCCACCATCGCCGCAGTCAACGGCTTTGCCCTGGGCGGCGGCTGTGAGCTGTCCATGAGCTGCGACATCCGCCTGTGCGCCGATACCGCCGTGTTCGGCCAGCCGGAAGCGGGTCTGGGCATCACCCCGGGCTTCGGCGGCACCCAGCGTCTGGCCCGCCTGGTGGGCCTGGGCATGGCCAAGCAGCTGATCTATACCGCGAAGAATATCAAGGCCGACGAGGCTCTGCGTATCGGCCTGGTGAACGCCGTGTATCCCCTGGCGGAGCTGATGCCCGCCGCAGAGAAGCTGGCCGAGACCATCGCCAAGAACGCCCCCATCGCCGTCCGCGCCTGCAAGAAGGCCATCAACGACGGCATGCAGGTGGATATCGACCGGGCTGTGACCATCGAGGAGGGCCTGTTCGGCAGCTGCTTCGAGACTGCCGACCAGAAGGAGGGCATGGGCGCTTTCCTGGAAAAGCGCAAGCATGAGCCCTATCAGAACAAGTAACTCCCGGCAAATCCCTATTTCGTTAATTAACAGGTCCCCTGCCGGGCCTGATGATTAAAACGGCTACTTAAATATAAATTTATTTAGGAGGAACTATCATGAAAGTCGCAATCTTTGGTGCAGGTACTATGGGCAGCGGTATCGCTCAGGTCTTTGCCGCAAAGGGCCACACCGCTCTGATGTATGCTTCCAGCGTCGCCAGCGCTCAGCGTCATAAGGATAAGCTGGCTGCCTCTCTGAACAAGAAGGTCGCCCGCGGCAAGATGACTCAGGAAGCTGCTGATGACATCATGAGCCGCGTCCTGGTGGAGGAGTTTGAGGCTGCCGCCGATGCCGACCTGGTCATCGAGTGCGTTGCCGAGAATATGGCCACCAAGAAGGAGCTGCTGGGCCGTCTGGACGCTCTGTGCAAGGAAGACGCCATCTTCGCTTCCAACACTTCCTCTCTGTCCATCACCGAGATGGGTCAGGGCCTGAAGCATCAGCTCATCGGTATGCACTTCTTTAACCCCGTGCCCGCCATGAAGCTGGTGGAGGTCATTGCCGGCGGCAACACCCCCGCCGAGCTGGTCGAGAAGATCAAGACCCTGTCCACCGAGATCGGCAAGACCCCCGTTGTGGTCAACGAGGCTCCCGGCTTTGTGGTCAACAAGATCCTGATCCCCTATTGCAACGAGGGCGTTTGCGTTCTGCAGGAGGGCGTTGCCTCTGCGGAAGATATCGATATTGCTATGCAGCTGGGCTGCAACCACCCCATGGGCCCCCTGCACCTGGGCGATCTGATCGGCTGGGACATCGTGCTGAACATCATGGACGTGCTGTATAATGAGACCCACGACAGCAAATATCGCGCAAACGTGCTGATCCGGAAGATGGTTCGTGCCGGCAAGTTGGGCATCAAGTCCGGCGAGGGCTTCTTCAACTACAAAAAGTAAATCTGTAAAGGAGAAAAGAGTATGGATTTCCATCTGACGAAGGAACAGCTGCTCGTTCGCAAGATGTACCGCGAATTCGCAGAGAACGAAGTGAAGCCTCTGGCCGCTGAGATCGACGAAGAAGAGCGTTTCCCCATGGAAACCGTCGAGAAGATGGCAAAGCTGGGCATGATGGGCATTTATTTCCCCAAGGAGTACGGCGGCGCCGGCGGCGACGTCCTGTCCTATGCCATGTGCGTGGAGGAGCTGGCCAAGGTCTGCGGCACCACTGCCGTTATCGTCTCTGCTCATACCTCCCTGTGCGCCGCCCCCATTTTTGAGAACGGCACCGAGGAGCAGAAGAAAAAGTATCTGCCTGACCTGTGCTCCGGCCGCAAGATCGGCGCTTTCGGTCTGACCGAGCCCGGCGCCGGCACCGACGCCCAGGGTCAGCAGACCACCGCCGTCCTGGATGAGTCCGGCGAGAACTACATCCTCAACGGCTCCAAGTGCTTCATCACCAACGGCAACGTGGCGGATACCTTCGTCATCATCGCCGTCACCGGCAAGACCACCGATAAGCGCGGCCGCTCCATGAAGGAGATCTCCGCTTTCATCGTGGAGAAAACCGATAAGGGCTTCTCTCAGGGCAAGCACGAGAAGAAGATGGGCATCCGCGGCAGCTCCACCTGCGACCTGATCTTTGAGGATTGCGTGATCCCCAAGGATCGTATGCTGGGCAAGAAGGGCGAGGGCTTCAAGATCGCCATGAAGACTCTGGACGGCGGCCGTATCGGTATCGCCTCTCAGGCTCTGGGCCTGGGCGAGGGCGCCGTGGAGGAGGCCATCAAGTACACCAAGGAGCGCGTGCAGTTCGGCAGACGCATCTCCCAGTTCCAGAACACCCAGTTCCAGCTGGCCGATATGCACACCCGTATGCAGGCTGCGCAGTATGTTGTGTACGCTGCCGCTATGAAGAAGCAGAACCACGAGCCCTATTCCATGGACGCCGCCATGGCCAAGCTGTTTGCCGCTGAGGCCGCTTCCGACGTCACCCGCCGCGCCGTGCAGCTGTTCGGCGGCTATGGCTACACCCGTGAGTATCCCGTGGAGCGCATGATGCGCGACGCCAAGATCACCGAGATCTACGAGGGCACTTCCGAGGTCCAGCGCATGGTCATCTCCAGCCACCTGGGCGTTAAGTAATTGAGGAGGTAAAAGGTAAAATGAAAATTCTTGTTACTGTGAAGCAGGTTCCCGATACCTCCGGTAAGGTGGCAGTGAACCCCGACGGCACCCTGGATCGTGCCTCTATGCAGACCATCATCAACCCCGACGACCTGAACGCCGTTGAGGCCGCCCTGGCCCTGAAGGACGAGCTGGGCTGCAAGGTCGTGGCGTTCACCATGGGCCCCCCTCCCGCAGAAGGCATGCTGCGTGAGCTGATGGCCATGGGCGTGGACGAGGGTGTTCTGATCACCGCCCGCGAGTTCGGCGGCTCCGACACCTATGCCACCTCCCAGATCATCGCCGCCGGCATCGATACCTACGGCGTGGAGGAGGATGACATCATCCTGGCCGGCCGTCAGGCCATTGACGGTGATACCGCTCAGGTTGGTCCCCAGATCGCTGAGAAGCTGCATCTGCCCCAGGTGACCTATGCCGGCGAGATCACCAAGGACGGCAATACCCTGACCGTCAAGCGCATGCTGGAGGACGGCTACATGACCGTGAAGGTCAAGACCCCCTGCATGATCACCTGCATCAAGGAGCTGAATCAGCCCCGTTACCTGTCCGTGGGCGGCGCTTTTGAAGCCTATTCCAAGCCCCTGGTCACCATGACCTATGAGACTCTGAAGGATCATCCCCTGATCGACAAGAGCACCATCGGTCTGGCCGGCTCTCCCACCAATATTCTGACCTCCTTTACGCCTCCTCAGAAGGGCGCCGGCATGATGCTCGAGGGCGCCGGTAAGGAGACTACCGACAAGCTGGCAGGCATCCTGGCCGCCAAGCATATCATCTAAGGAAGGAGATAAGAAAATGGCTTTTAATAGTGCTGATACCGCTGCCTTCAAAAACGTTTGGGTTTTCTGCGAGCAGCGCCAGGGCGTGATGATGCCCACTACGTTCGAACTGATCTCCGAGGGCCGGAAGCTGGCTAATGAGCTGGGCGTTGAGCTGTGCGGCATTCTGCTGGGCGACAACGTGGACGGCATCGCCGCTGAGCTGGGCGAGTATGGCGCGGACAAGGTTTATGTGTACAACTCCCCCCTGCTGAAGGATTTCACCACCGATGCCTATACCAAGGTGATCGTGGAGGCCGTTGAGGAGATCAAGCCCGAGGTGCTGCTGTTTGGTGCATCCAACATCGGCCGTGACCTGGCTCCCCGCTGCGCCGCCCGTCTGCACACCGGCCTGTGCGCCGACTGCACCCACCTGGACATCGACATGCCCAACT
>ERZ827498.1019-NODE-1019-length-33158-cov-5.070779_pt1 | contig 33158 bp, 47 predicted proteins | sample MGYA00519865_ERZ827498 | MGnify/ENA primary metagenome ERZ827498 (study PRJEB31778, sample SAMEA3449328) | human gut metagenome | biome: human gut; feature: human-associated habitat; material: faeces | place: United Kingdom | collected 2010/2012 ...
CGAAACGCAGTTCGTCAAGGTCAAGGGCTATTGGACGAGCCGCTTCATCATCTACGGCCGCCCCGATCCGAACGGCTACACCTACAAACTCGATTCGCAGGTGGTGGAGACCCTCCCGCTGCCCGAGCCCACCTATGAAAAGGACAAGACCGGCGAACACGTCATCTACGACGACGAAACCCAAATCAAATACAAGGGCCGCGAGGGCTACGTCGTGGACGTGTATCTGGTGACGATGGACAGCAATGGGCTGGAAATCTCCCGCGAGAAGAAATACACCGATACCTATAAGGCCGCCGCGCCGATTTACTACGTCGGCGTGACCCCGCGCGAAACGCCCATCCCCGATACGCCGAGCATTGATTGACGCCATCCAAACGCATCTTGCATACATCAGCAGAAAGGAAGGATTCTCCCCATGAAACGCCTTCAAACCCGTGCCGCAGCCGCCGCGCTGAGCGCCCTGCTGCTGGCCTCGCCCGCCTGTGCGCTGGCCGCGGAGACCGCGCCACTCACCCTCAACACCCAGCAGGACGCGACCGTTCAGACAAGCCGCAAGGATCTGGGTCAGCTTGAAAACTTCGGCCATCGGCGCGCCTATCGGGGCGTTTCCGCTTCGGATCAGTGGCTGTATCAGGCGCGACTGGGCGGCCTGTCCGTTCGGCTCTGCCTGTTCACGCCGGAGGGCGGCGGCGTCACCTTTCAGGAGAATCTCTGCGCGGCGCAGACCGGCGGCTCGGGCGACATCCGCCTGTGCATGCGCGCGGGCAGCGATCAGGGCGGCCTGCTCCTTCAGATGGATCAGCACGCCGTCGATGTGCTCCACCGCGTCGGCGTGACGGAAATCGTGCTGACCGATATGGATTTCTATGTGCAGGAAACCTATCTGGTCGAGGATCTGGCCGCGATGCGCGAGGCGCTTTCCCTCACCTCCGGCGAGCAGCTCTGTCTGGGCGGCGAGGACGCGCCCATCACCGTCGTCAGCGAAGACGGCGTGCGGCGGCAGATCGCGGAATAATTCAAATCGCACATTCGCCCGCTTCCCGCATAGACTGGGAACGGGCGTTTTCTTTTGCTTTGCCTTGTGTCTTTTTCAAAAATGGGGTACAATAGGCGTATCAAAATCCGCCGGGAGGTTCAGTGTCTGATGGATGCCCTGATTCAATCGCTGGTTCAAGCCAATTTCGCGCCGGAGCGCATCGCGCCGCAGGCCTCGATGGCGCAGTATACCACCCTGCGCATCGGCGGCCCGGCCGAGGTGATGGTGAACATCCACTCGGCGGATGAAATCGCCGTTGCGCTCCGCGCCGCCAAACAGGCGGATGCGCCGGTGACGATCATCGGCAACGGCTCCAACCTGCTGGTGCGCGACGGCGGCATCCGCGGGCTGGTGCTGCGCATCTCCGGCGGCCTGAACGCCACGGCCCAGCCCCTGCCCCAGACGGGCGGCCTGTCGGGTGACGGCCTGCATGCGGGACGAGACGCCGTCCAGCGTGCGGCGCAAGCGCCCGGCCTGGGCATCGGCCTGGGACAGGGACTGTCCGGCACGCTGGCCGCTGCGGGCCATGTTCTCCAGGCTGCGGGTGGCGCCGTCGGCCTGCTGCTTGACGCTGCGCGGGCCGTTGCTGCGGGCAAGGGCATCGGTGGCCTCTCCCGCGTCACGGGCAGCGCGGCCCATGCCTTCCACGGCATCCCCGGCCTTGGCGGCCTGTTTGGCCACACCGCCCATGCCGCCTTCTGCCGTGCGCGAGGCGGCACGCACGGCATCCATGGCCTTTTTAGCCGGGCGGGAGAGGTCGTCCCGCAGGGAGAGTTGCACCTGTACGTCAAGATCAGCCATGCTATTTTTTCCATTGCCGCCAGTCCTGACGCCTGCTGATGCAGGTGTGCCGCCCGGCGGGCTGTGCTTTGGGGGGATGGAAGATTGCCAGGAATGCCTCGGCCTCCGGCAGGGTCAGACCCCGCGCCTCCGCGAGGGTGAAGCCCTGCCGGACCAGCGCGGCCTGGGCTAGGCGGAGGGTGCGGCGCAGTTCTCCGCCGGGGCCGCGCTGGCAGCCACGAGCTTTTTTACCAGCTCGTCCTCGGCATCTTTCAGAACGCCCCACTCTCTGGCGGCCAGACCGGCCAGCAGGCGGGCATTCATCTTTTCCGCCGGGATGCCGTCCACGCTCAGGCAGGCGGCCCACTTGTGGCGGTCGATGCGGGCGGCGCAGGCATTGGCCCCGGCCTCGGCCTGGGCCGCCTCGATGGCATTTTCCACGTCCGCCATGGTGGGCAGGCGCAGGGTAAAAGACCTGTGGCGCCGGCCTTCGTATTCCAGACCGCATGCAAACATTCCCTTGATTTCCATACCTATTCCTCCACACGCTCAACGGCAAAAAGTTTCAGATCGCGTCGGGCCTCGCCTTCGGCCTCGTACTGGTCGCTCACGCTCTGCACGCAGCAGCCGGTGTACGAGACGCGCTTGCCGTTGCCCGAGACGGGGTAGATGGTCAGCTTGGCATCGAAGACCTTCCACCAGTCCAGCGGATCGCCGTCCACCGGGATGGGCACGGTGACGGACAGCTCGTGCGTGACGATGCCCATGCAGTAGCCGCTGATGGTGCGCTTGCGGCGCATGGTCTTGACCGGCATGTAGCCGGTGTTGCTGTCATTGGAGACGGAGACGCATTCAATCTCCTTGCCGTCCACCTCCAGGACGACGGCCCCCACATATTCCTGAATGGCCATGTTTTCTCCTTGCTTCAGCCGTTGCGACGAAGGAAGCTACGGATGAAGACAGTAATGTGTTACACGGCAGGACAGACAACGAAAGGCGCTGTCGCTATCCGTAAGCCCGCCGGCGCGGGCAACGGCTACCGCGTGTGTTGGATAGGGGCCTTCAGGAAATACGAAAGCCCCGTGCCGCCACTATGTGGCGACACGGGGCTGCAAAAAAGGTTGAAGATGTTCAGCGGTTCAGCTTAGGCGGGGGCCTCCATCTGGCTCAGGGCCTCGATGATGCCCTGATAGATATCCTCAAGGCTCAGGTACAGGCCCTGCACATCCTGGGTATCCATGTCCACCCGCGCATCCACAGACAGGGAGCACAGCAGGCGTTGTTGCCAGCGGATACGGGCGGCGGCGTCATGCAGCAGATCGGCAGGAAGACGCGCGCTATCCATGACGCACCTCACGGCGGCCGGTCAGGGCCAGCAGGTTGCCCTGTACGGGCAGGGCGGGGCGTTCCGAGGCTTTTTCCCCAAGCCAGCCCAGCGCCCGCGCGGCCTTGAGCAGGCGGGAGACCTCGCGCCCGTTCACGTCCAGCAGTTTGGCGATGCTGTGCTTGCCAAGCCCCATAGCGTGGTAGCGCACGGCCTGACGTACCCGGCGCTTCTGGACAGGGCCGAGCCGCCAGAACAGCTGGGCGGTCTCGGTTCGGGCCTGCTGACAAGCGGCCTTCACGGCCTCCGCCCCGCCCGTGCGGGCTTCCCTGCGGATGTTCTCATACAGGGCCTGCTCCATGGCGTTGAAGGCTTCGATATAGCGCAGCTTCCACATGATGGCCGCCTTGCCGGTGAAGCCCATGACCAGCAGGGAAAGGGCGTCGCGGGTGAGGGCAAATTGGCGTACCTTACGGGTAGCGCCATCTCCCGCATCCACCACTCTAAACATGAGCTCAAAATTGAGTTCTACAAACGTTTTCGGTAAGATAGAGCGCAAACGGTCAATGTCGCGCAATATATTTGTGTGCTTCTTCTGGAAATGTCGGGCCACTTCCGTGGACAGGACGGCGGGCATGGAGCCGATGGAAAGGAAGCGGATGCCGTCGGTGTTTTTGACAATGGGGGTGGCTTGCGATATGGTATTCTCAACCATAATTACCTCTGCACAGGTGTTAGGGTTGTACCGCTGTTTGGTCTCGACCACCAGACAGCGGTTTTTTTTATTGAGGTTTTCTCCAGTGAGGAAAAACCTTGTCCAATGCCTCTAGAACAAGCTCTTGAATGGTTTTTCGTTCCTTTGCCGCCAGAATTTTCAAGCATTGATGATCCGTTTCACTTAGACGGAACGTCGTCTGCTTCATTTTTTCATCCGGCATGACACCTCCTTGCTTGGTAATTTGGTACCAAATTACCAAAAGAGGCGCAAGCAAAATTTGCGCGCCTATTGGCAGTTAATCAGGAATGAGATGCAAAAGAGCCCGCCCCTTTGACAGGGCGGGCGGCATGGAGTACAAAAAAATTCTCCTTAATGGTTAAGTTTTAAAGGGTGAAAGCTTGACCGTTGCAGCCTGTGTGGTGTGCCTTTCCTACACAGACGCCAGAATGCGGGGTGTTTACGCCCGCAAAAAGCCCCCGTCATAGCGCACTGACGGGGGCTTTCCTTATTTGGAGGGCGGGTCGTCTTTTGCTGGCGCCAGCGCCCTGCGGATGCAGGCCCACAGTTCGCGGATGCCTTCCCGCTCCACTTCCCAGCTGTCGCGCAAGCCTTCCCACGCGCCTTTGAGGCAGTCCCGGACGAGGGCAAGCGGGATCAGGGTGAGCAGGAGGGGGAGGGACAGGCATACCGTGACGCGGGGATGCGCCCGCAGCCAGCCAAGGATGGCGTCTTTCCCTTTCTTCAGTCGTTCCATGTCTTCCTCCTACAGCCGCAGGTCGATGACGCCCGCGAAGACGTGCAGGCCGTTGACCACGTCGGACGGGATGCGGCAGTCCAGGCGGTTGGGGTCTTGCAGATCGCGTTCGCAGATGACCCCGGCGGCGTTGGCCTCCACTTCTTCCACGATCTCCAGCTGTTCCAGCCGGCGCAGCACGTCCAGCACCTCGCTGCGGACCTTGGGCGGCGTGCGAGTGGACAGTTTTTCGCGCGGGAAGCGCAGGTCGATGCGCTCCTTCACGGTCCGGGCCACATAGTCCAGAGTGCGGATGGTGGTCATGTCCAGCAGGGAAATGTCCGTGGCCCCGGCGGCATTGCGGGTATAGGTGGAGATGGCGCGCACTATCTGCACCACCTCGCCCGGCCCCACTTCCAGCGGGGTCACGCCATTTTTGAGGGCCACCTCCTGCTCGGTACGGGACAGGCGGGAGGATTCCGGGGGCACAGCCACGCCGGTGAGGACCAGGGTATTGAGCGGCCGGGCCGGGTCCTCCTCGCCGGCGGCCACGGCGCAGTAGGCAGCGGAAAGCGTCTCCGGAAGGCTGGGGCTGCCGGGCAGGCAGGCCAGGGAGATGCGGCCGCTGTTGAGCTGACCGGCCAGGGTGGTGCAAAGAGACAGCGTATCCGTACTGCCCAGCCAGGCCGTGGCCCGGCGCTGCTCCAGCGGGCCGCTGATCTTGTCCAGGTGTTCGCGCAGGGCCGTGAGCTGTTCCTGCACGGCCCAGGGCAGACAGTACAGCGTATAATCCGCGCCGAAGACGGCGGCCAGGGCCTCGGTTATGTCGGGGTCTTTCTGGCCGCCGCTCATTTTTGTGACGGTAGCCGTCAGGCCGGGGGCCGTGCAGCCGGCGGACAGCGTGATCTTGTTGCCGATGGTGCCCTTGTTTTTGGCGGTCAGGGTCAGATAGGGGGGCGGAGCGACCTGCCCGCCTTCGCCGTCCGGGTCTTCGGGCGTGACCACCGTGGCCGAAACGGGCAGGGACTGCTCGGCATTGAGGGCGGCGGCCAGTTCGTCCAGGACGTTTTGGGCCGTATCCTGCGAGGCGGCGGCCACGGCCACGCTGGTGTCGGCGATGGTCAGGGAGACCACGCCCGCGCCGGTGGCCGTGCCTGTCAGCTCCAGCTTGCCGCTGGCGGCCACGCCCGCCTCGTCCGGGGGCACGGGCAGCACGGACAGGTCCAGGTACTGGTAGGCGCGGATGGCGGCCTGGACCATGAGCTGGGCCTGGCTGCCGTAGCCGAACAGCGCGCCCGCCGTGGCGTCATCGTAGATCTGAACGGGGACCAGCGGGGCGTCGCTGTCTTCGGCCTTCTGGGCGATGATGAGCATTTTCTGGCTGTTGGCGGCCAGGGTGCGCACGGCGTTGGTGGTATTGAACTCGAAATATTTTCCCGGCTTGCGGATGCTGGCCGGGATCTGGTCGAAAGAAATGTTCGTGCTGGCCATTTATGCCTCCTCAGCGTCCGGCGTCACAACGGCCAGGTGGGCGACCCTCTGGGGGGCGCTCACCAGCTCGCCGTTGTGCAGGCGGCGCAGATAGTAGGCCGTGGCCGGGACGGACACGGGCTGATCGTCGGTGATGTAGCGGCGCGGGGCGTCCTCGCGGGGGACGCGCAGGCCGGGGGCTGCTTTGACGTAGAGTTCATCGCCCATAGGGGGCTCCTTATATGCGAATGTTAAGGGTCAGATGGTCTTCCAGCAGGGGCGGATCAGTGGCCGGGTCCTGCGGCGGTTTGCACCAGTAGCGCAGGGCCAGTCCTTCCAGCGGCGGCAGCCAGGGATCGTCCCCGGCATGCGCCTTGCCCGGCAGGCGCTGACCGTCGGGCGGCAGGTAGCCGCCGGCATCGGTGCCCAGGGGGCGCTCACAGGGCGCTCGCAGCCTGGCCTGCACACGGCAGAGCCAGTCCTGGGCAAAGACGGCCAGGCTGCCCGCCTGTACCTGGCCGGAGAACAGGCTGCGGATGCGGCCGGGGCGCAGGTAGTCCACACCGTCCAGGGCATAGTCCTGCATGGCGGTGAGACGGGCCACGTCGGTCAGCATGGCATAGGCCCCCGCCGTGGCCGGGCCGCCCGTGCGCGGGCCTTCCGTGCGGGGGCTGTAGGCCGCCGCTATGCTGGTGAAGGTCAGCACGCTTTCAAAGCGGGTGCGGGCCGTATCCAGGGCTTTGGCCTCCGTGGCACCGGCAAACGTCACCCAGATGGCCGGGACGGCGGGATAGACGTTTTTCCAGTCGCCCAGCAGCTCGCCGCCATAGCTGCCCACAAAACGCAGGTACGGCAGGCGGGCCTCATGGATACGCCGGATCATGGCGCTTTCGATGGCGGCAATGGGGTACACGGGGGCTCCTTGCGACTAGAAGAAACGGTCATGGCATCCGGGCGCGAACTCCACGCCCGTTTCCGGGGGCTGCGGCTCCGGAGCGTCCGGCGGCGTGGGCACGACGATCTCCGCCGCGCCCTTTGCCACGTCCTTGAGCCAGGCCAGGGCGGCCTTGTAGCGGGCCTCCACATCCTCGGGCACCTGCATGCCGAATCCGGCCGTCAGGTGGTAGCGGGCCATGTCGCAGACGAAAGCCCGCAGGGGTTGGGGCACGCCCGCCGTGGTGTCCAGCGGCACGGCCAGGCGCACGGCCAGATAACTGTCCGCCTCGCGGCTGGCCTGGTCCAGGGCCGTGGCCACGCGCTCCACGTCATAGGCCGGGGGCTGGTCGCCTTCCCCCTGATTATCCGCCTGCGGCCAGTCATCCGCGAACACGGGCGGGCCGCAGGCGTCCAGGGCATCGCTTTCCGGCAGCGGGGCCAGGCCGATCAGCTCTTGCAGGCCGAAACGGGCCGTCATGTCCGCCGGGCTGGCATAGTGCGACCGAAGGCGCTCCGCAGGAGCGTGCCCGTCCGAGCGCAGCGAGCTACGGGCATCGACAGCAGCGCTTGCCGGGAAGGCGTCAGGCATGGGTGCCCTCGGTCGTGTGGGCTGCGGGCTGGGCGGCGGGCGGCGTTTCCCCGGAGGGGGAGCCCGTGGGGCTTTCCGGCGTGGGAGCCGCCTGTGCCGACACGGCGGGAGAGGGCTGCGGGTCGGGGGACAGCTCCAGGTCTTCGGGGTCCATGATGGCCACATCCAGCCAGGGGTCGGCCTTGAGGGCCGCGTACTCCTCCGGCGTGACCTGCATCAGGCAGCCGCCGGCATCAAAGGTCATGCCGCAGCGGCAGCGCCGGGCCAGGGGCTTTTGGGCTTTCACATGCACGTCCACGGGGCACCTCCTATGCGGCCACTACGGCGGGCAACAGCCAGGGCACGTTGACGATGGTGGCGGCATCGTACCAGGGGTTGCTCTCGCCGCCGTTGACAAGCTGCACGGTCAGCAGTTTGCGGGCGGCGGCGTACAGGGTGGGCGGCACCACCAGCAGGGTGCCCGCCTTGCCGCCGGTGCCCAGGCCCAGGGGGCGGCCGCCGTCGGCCTGGAAGGACTGCATCAGCCCCAGGGCCTTCTCGAAATTGGCGGCGGTCAGGTCGTCACGCACGGCCACGGCCTGCTGCCAGAAGCCGAAGCCCACGTTGCAGCGGTAGCGCACGCCGTAGAGGTACTGGTCTTTCATGAACACAGTGTCGTTTTTGCCGTCCGTGATGGCTTGCAGTTCCGGGCTGGTGCGCTCCTGGAAGATCAGCGGCTTGAGGGTACGGGACACGTCCAGCAGATACCAGGGCGCCTTGCTCTCCGGGCTTGCAGCGGCGTCGATGAGGTTGGACACCGTGGCATTGCCGCCGGTGCCGTCCACGTTGACGGCCACGGGGTGGTCCTTGTCGAAGAAGAACTGGCCGTCGTAGCAGTTGGTGGAAAAACCCTTGCCCAGCAGGCTGAAGACCAGCTCGTCGGGATGGGTGGCGGCGGCGTAGCCCATTTCCTCGAACATGGGCGCGTAGATGCCCAGGTTGTCGTCCTCGATGTCGGTGCGCTTCACGCCGACGGTGCCTTCATAGAGCTTGTTGGTGACGACGTAGCCGTGTTCCTTCATGTCCTTGACGGCGCGGTCGCCCACCCATTCTGTGAGTTTCGGGAACTGGCCCAGCCAGCCGTAGGTATTGCTGGCACTGGTGCTGGGGATTCGGGTAGCGACCTTCTGCCAGTGGCCGGGCGCGCGGCCCGCGCCGCGTTTGTACGCGGCATTGAATCCGGTACGCAGACCGGACAGGATGCTGTCGGTGACGATGGGCATTTATTCCTCCTCCGTGGCCTTTCTGGCCTCGATGAACTCCTCGCGGGTCAGGCCGAGGCGCTCGCAGATATGCTGCTCTTCGGCGGTCAGGGATACCGTGCCGGGCTTGTCGCCCGCCGGGGGCGTGCCGCCGGTCTGGGTGCCGGTCAGGGCCTGCACGGGCGGCTGGGCGGCAAGATAGGCTTTCAGGGCATCCGGGGCCGTTTTGGCCAGGCTCTCGGCCCAGCCCTTGGTGGCGGCGGTCAGGCGTCCGTCTTTCAGGGCGGCCTCGATGTCGTCCTTCAGGGCGGCGGCCTGGGCCTCGTTTTTCAGTTTCGTCAGTTCGTCGCGCAGCTGGGCAGCCTCCTGCTGGACGGCGGAAAAGGTGGCCATGGCCACGAATTTTTGCGGGTCGGGAGCGGCCTCGGCCTGGGCCTTGGCGCTGTCCCGCTCCTGTCGCAGCGTGGTCAGGGCGGCCAGGGCGGCAGCCTCGTCCGCCGTTTCCGGCAGGCCGAGGGCGGCAAGGATCTGTTTCATGGGCGGTTCCTCGTAGGGGGTAAAGGTTGCGCTGGCGGCGTCCATGCCGTCCAGGGCGGGATGGTTGGTCAGGGCCGCGCAAATGAGGCGCAGCACCGCGCCGCTTTGGCGGTCGAAAGCAAAAACGGGACTGATATAGCGGTATTCCCCGGCACGGATGTGGGCGCGGGCCTTGTCCGTCCAGTCCACACCGGCGAACAGGCCGCGCCCCTCTTCCCATTCCAGGGAGGTGATCCAGCCCGCCGCCGGGGCCGGCCGGCCGTTTTGCGCGGCAAGCTGTGTCTGGTGCTCGTAGTCTACCACCAGCGGCGTGGCGGTGCCCCGCCAGTGGACGATGACAGCCTCGGCATCCTGGGCCGTCAGACGCCAAGACGTGGCGTTGACGCCCCGCAGGTTGCCGGGCCGTCCGTCGCGGGCGGCGAACGTGCCCGCAGGGAAAAGCTGGATGCGACCGGAGGCGGCCTGAAGGGCCGTGCCCGTTGCGACGAAGGAAGCTACGGGCATCGACAGCAGGGCGCGACCCGGGGCCTGACCCTGCCCGTCGGTGTCGGACAGGGTCAGGGCAACAGCCGGGCCGGTGGTATGAGGGGAGGAATGATGGCGTTCCATGCGTCCCTTGTACGGGACGCATGCGGGGAAAAAAGGTCGAAGCTGTTCAGCGCTTCAACTATCCCCGTGTCTGGTTTGGAGAGGATGCCTTACGGGCGCGTGGCGGGCGTTAGAGGGGCGTTAGATTTTCAGAAACAGGAAAACATGGGCGATGGCCCGCCCGGAAGGGAAACACGACGCACAGCGTCCCGTGGTCATGCGCCCCGCACGGCCTTGCGCAGGTGGCGCACGATCAGCCGGCGCATCTCGGCCTTGTGGTCTTCGCCCACGCCCAGGAAGGGGCGCGGGGGGATGGCGCTGCCGGGGTGGTGCACGACCTTGCGGACCAGCTTTTCCCCGTTGCGGCCGTAAAAGCTCAGGCCCTTTTTGGAGCGGGCGCGGATGATGTGGGGCCTGGTACGCGCGCCGAACTGGTGCGCGGCGGCATAGGGGGCGTTGACGCCCACCAGGGCAAAGTCCCTGCCGTAGCGAACGCTCAGGCTGCGGCGCATGTCGCCCGTGCGGTTGAGCGTCTTGCCCGTGTAACGGTCGGCGTAGCGCTGTTTTTTGTACGCCTCATTGAGGGGCGGCCAGGCGGCCCCGGTGACGGGATCGCATTCCATGTCGAAGGCGTCCTGCGCGGCGGAGCGCATGATACCGGCCAGGCCCCGCATGATGGGGCTGGCGTCTTCGCCCTGCCGGGCCAGGGCGGCCAGGCTGTCCATAAGCTGGTCGTCGTCGATGTTTACTTCTATGCGGATCATGGGTAAAGTTGTCCTGCAGGTATTTCCGTTGGCCGCTGTTAGTGCGCGTAAGAATCGACAACGTGCACTTCTCCTCGCAAGGGGAGAGGTGGTATCCGAGTTCGAGTCTCGGCGGCAGCAGTCAGCGGATTCCCTCTGTTTGTGTTCGCTGAACATTTTTTCCGCTGACTGCTGCTGTACGCGTAAGCTGGTAACGCGCGCCCCCCTTGCAAAAGGGGGCCGGTATCCGGGTTCAAATCCCGGCGGCAACGGTCAGCGGATTTTTTGCAGTTTGCGTCCGCGATGCAGGTTACTGCGTTCCAGACGGTAGAAGCTGGCCACGCCATCATGGCGGCCCAGCTTTTTTTGTTTCTTTTTGTCCGTGCCCGGCACATTGACGGGCATGATGCGGCACCAGCCGTCCTCCGGGTCGGGGAATAGATAGAGCAGGTTCTCGTGCGCCTCGTCCCAGTAGACGGCCTCGGGCCGGGAAAAAAGGGCGGCCAGCTGCGGATAGATGGCATCCGGTACGGCGGTGCCCTTGGCCTGGTGGACGCCGCGCCCGGCATGGTGCAGACGGTCGTCGGCAAAGACCACCACGCCGCTGGCATCCGCCCCCTGGGCACGGGCATGGAGCAGCTCCTGCCAGCGCATGAGGCCCAAAATGGCCGCACGTTTGCGGATGACCTTGTCCTTCTGCCATCCTTCCACCACGGCGGCGAAGCCCTCGTGCCGGGCCGTACTGTTGTTGATGGCCTGCCGGGCCTGCTCGTACAGGGCCGGGTCGTTCAGGCCCCGGATGCGCTCGCGCAGGATGTTGTCCGCCAGGGCCACGGCGCCGGGGTTGTAATCAAAGCCCGCATCCGTCCAGAAGATGTTGTCCTTGTCGTACCTGTAGCCCGTGACGGTGCGGACGGTCTCCTCGCCGGTACGCCGGTCGCGGATGATGATCTCCCGCGTGGTCATCTTCCCTTCCGAGCTTTCCACCTTCCATTTCCTGCGTTTCAGGCGGGCCGGGCTCACGCCTTCCACGTTGCAGCGGCAGTTCCAGCCGTTGGGCGGGTAATGCGTCTGCCAGAACGGGTCGTCGATGGGGAAGATCTTGCCGTGCAGCGCCCGGTGCTGGGGCCGGGTGCGGGCGTCTTCCATGGAGACATAGCGCAGATACGGCTCCTCCTCCCTGTTGTCCCACTGGTCTTCCCAGGCCCCGGCATTGACGGCGCTTTGCACGTTCTGGCGGGCGATGAGGCCCAGACGCCACTGGCTGCCCTGCTGCACCGTGATGACCTCGCCCGTGCGCGGGTCCACCTCGTCACGCGGCCCCCACCAGCCCTTGGCGCGCAGTATGGGTTCCAGCGTCCGCACGAACCACTGCTCGTTTTTTCCTTCCTTCAGCCTTGTACGGATGCCCAGTTGCAGGTCGCGCAGCACGTCCAGCCTGGCGCAGTTGGCCACCGTGAAGGCCGTGGCGTGGGCTTCCTTCCACATGCTGTGCCAGTCGAACGAGACGCGGCGGCCCTTGCGGCGGAACCAGGCCACGGCCTTTTCCGGCGGCAGGGTCAGGACATAGGCCAGATCAATGGGGGTCTTCATGGCTGCGCCCTTCGAGTTGCGCCACGAACAGCAGGCGGGTCAGGATGTCCGTCAGCTGTGCGGCGTCCATGGCGGGGTACAGGTCCGCCAGCCGTTTTTCCAGCTCCTCCGGGGGAAGGCCCGCCGCCACCTCGGCAAAAAGCGGCCCCAGCAGGGCACCGGCGGCCTCGGCCAGAGCGGCGTCCGCGCTGTCGCACATGCTGTCCAGAGCGTCCTGTCCTGCCCCGTCGTCCCCTTCGTCGTCTTCGGCCGCGTCATCCCCGGCAGGGACTGTCAGGCGCGCGGTGGCATTTTGCCTGCCGGGCCGGTCGTCGTTGCCGTCCTCGTCCTGCCCTTCGGCGCGGAAAACGTCGCCCTCGTCCAGGGCCACGGGCAATTTCAGGCGCTCGTGGACGAACTGGCGGCTTATCTTCATGTATGGGGCCAGTTTGGGCAGGGCATCGGCATAGAGGGCCAGGTCCCCGGCCTCCTGCGTGTCGAAACGCCAGTAGGGCAGCAATTTGCGGTCCGTGATGCCCAGGTTAAGCAGGCACAGCGGGGCCAGCAGCTGGCTGGTCAGAGTGGCGGCCAGCTGCATGGCATCCGCCGTCAGCAGGTCGCGCCGGACCTCGTTATGGATGGTGCCCAGGGCATTGGTGCTTGTTTTGCCGTCGGCCTGCGTGGTCAGGGTGCCGCCCAGGATGGCCTTGCTCATGCCCTGTTCACAGCGCGTCACCAGCTGGCCGGGGATGTCCTGGGTGGTGGTCGTGGGCGTCTGGAAGATGACCTCCATGCCCGCCGGGATGATGCCCGCCGCATCTTGCCCCAGGCAGCGCAGGGCGTGCAGCAGCGCGCTTTTGTCCTCCGCCGTGGAGCCGGGCGGGTATTTGCCCAGGCGCAGGGGCAGGCCGTGGATCTGGGTGTAGGCGATATTGGCATTCAGGGCATAGGCCCGGATCAGGTAGGCCCAGGCCACAGTGCGGAACAGGCCTGAGCGCGGCAGCCAGCCGCTTTTGCTTTTGTGGGTGTGGACCAGCCAGCCGCAGGGCCACAGCTCCGCGCCCTCGGCGCTGCCGTCGCGCAGGCGCAGGCGGTTGCGGTCCGTCCACAGGCACTGGAACCAGGACTGCGGGCGGAAGGTCAGGGCTTGCGGGATATGCCAGCCGTCCACCATGCCCCATTCCAGCTCCAGCGCCGCGAAGCCATGCCCGATGGCATCGGCCATGTCCAGAAGCATGTCCTCCGCGCCGGGCATCATGTCCACCATGGCACGGACCTTTTCCGCCACCTCGCGTGCCCGCGCGTCATCGCTGCCGGGGATGATGTCCCATTCCAGGGTCAGCAGCGCCCGCTTGCGTTTGCCTATCTCGCAGGCCAGGTGCTCGCAGCGGTCCTCCATGTCGGCAAAAAGCGCGTGCTGCTCCACGATATTGCCCTGTTCGGCGTCGGCCAGGATGCGGCGCAGCTTGCCCGGCGTCAGGCCGTTGGTCAGGTTGGGCAGCTGTTCCAGATACAGCAGGGGCGCGGTGTCGCCGCTTTCGGTCTGTACGGCCCCGCGCAGGGCCTCCGGGGAGGGACGCGGGTTGCGCGGAGGGCGTTTGGCTTTGTATCGCATGGCGTCATATCCATCCATTTTCTAACGGGTCATCGGGCATGGGGGCATCATCCTGCGGGACGCTCTCGAAGGGGGAGCGGGCACGCGGCACGCGCACGAAGGCGTCCCGCAGAGAGACGTAGCCCTGCGAGGCGGCACGCCAGAGCATCTCCAGAGCGTCCGGGCCGTCGTCATGGTCGGCCAGGGGGAAATGCCGCAACTGGTCCACCAGGGCGCGCTGGTCAGGACGCAGCAGGATGCGGCCCTGGCAGAAATAGGGGTGCAGGCTCTCGATGCGCAGGTTTTTGTCCGTGCAGTTCTTGACGGGCGATACCGGCAGGGGCAGGCCCTGCCGGGCGGCCTCGCGCACCAGCACCTCGGCGAAAAACTCCTGGAACTGCACGGCCTCCACGGTCCACAGCACGCAATGCCATTGCCGTTGCAGGGCGATCAGGTCTTGGATGATGCGGTCCGGGTGGCGTTTTTTGATGTCGGCGGCCACCACATAAAGGCGCATGCTTTCCCGTTCCAGGCCGCCCACCAGAAGGGCCGAAGGGTCGCGCCCCGCCCCGGCCTTGCCCAGGCTGGGGTCGCAGGCCCCGAAAAAGATCAGGCCCGGCGGCAGCTCGCTCCAGAACTGCATGGCCTCCGCGAAGGGCGCGGCATCCCCCACCAGGGGGTCGTTCTGCTGTTCGCTGTCAAAAGCGGCCCGATCCTCAGCCCTTTTGCACATCAGGGTGTAGAGGGGCCGGAAGTCCGGCCAGCTGACCACGGCCCCGGCGTCCATGCGTTGCCGGTGCTGCTCATAGAAAGCCCGCGCTTTTTCCGGGCCGACCGAGGGCGTCTTGTAGAAGCGCTCCCATATGTCCCACAGGGCCAGATCGTCGGGCATCTTTTCCACGGCGCGGAACGTGCGGCCATGCCATTGCGGCTTTTTGAGGGTGCGGGCCAGCACGCTGTCGTAATGCAGGATGGTGCCGATGTAGATCACGTCCATGCTGTCGTCCGCCGGGCCGAGGGACAGCACCGTGCGCATGAGCCAGTTTTCCAATTTGTCGCGCTGCTCCGGGGAACGCACGTTCTCGTCGTTTTCCAGATCGTCAAGCAGCACCAGGTCCGGGCGGTGCGGACCGTGCCGCAGGCCGCGCATGCGCTTGCCCGCGCCGAAAGCCTGTATCTTGACGTTGCTGGCCGTGATGATGGTGCCCACGTTCCAGACGCGCCCCTCGCCGCACTGGCCGGGGAAATCGGCCATGAGGCGCGGGTTGCTTTCCAGCTCCACCTTGATGGCCTCCAGGAAGCTGGCCGCCTGCTCGAAGGCGTCGGCTACCAGCAAAATATAGCGCTTGCGGCCCGTGACCACGCACCACAACAGGAAAAACACGTCCACAAAGGTGGTCTTGGCCTCGCCGCGCGGGGCCGCGCAGGCCTGCCGGATGCCTTCCGGGTTGTCCACGGCGGCGGGCAGGGCCGTGTCCAGCCACAGGTGCAGGGCGCTGTCTCCGGTGGGCGTGCCGTCCTTGCGGCGGGTGTAGTGCGGAAAGTACGTCCGCCGGAAAAAGGGAAAATCCCCCTGCACACGCCGGACACGCTGGGCACTGGCCTTTGCGTCGGCCGGGAAGCTGGCGCAGTCCGCCTCGATGGTACGGCGCAGGCCATTGGCCAGGGCCGCAAGTTCCGCCCGAAAGTCGTCCGCTGTCATCCTAGCCACGATGGCCTCCCAGTTTTTCCGCCACTTCGTCCGCGAAGGGCTCCAGCACTTCCAGCAGCGCCGCCGCATGCTGGGGGAACTGCCGCCGCACGAACTCGGTCAGCATCTGGATCACGCGCAGGGCCACGGACAGCTCGTTGGTCTCCGGCAGCACGCGGCGGCTGGCGCTGACCATTTTATTGAAGCTGTCCGCCAGGCTGGCCAGGGCCTGCGTTTTTTCGCGGGCCGTCATGTCCTGGGCCTCGATGATCTCGCCCATGAGCGCCTTGTGTTGCAGCACATAGTCGCTCAGGGTCTGGCGGGCCACGGCCTCCATGCCCTCGCCCGCCAGCAGGTTGGCCGCCCGCAGTTTGTCCCAGTCGTCGCCCCGCTCCAGCGCGCGGCGCTTCCAGCTGCGCAGGGTGGCCAGGGGCACGTTTTGGGCCTTGGCTATCTGCGTGAGCGGCATGTTGTCGATATAGGCCGCGCGGCAGGCGGCTTTCAGGCTTGCGCTGTGGGCCATTATTCGCCGCCTCCGCAGCCGTCACCGCCTCCGCAGTCCGTATGGCCGCCGTCTCCACCGGTATGGGGCATCAGGGCATCGTCCCGGCCGGGGGCGCAGGGACGGGGTGGCGGACAGGGACGCGGCTCCCTGTGGGGAGCTTGGGGCGTATCCATAAAAAGGTCGTCCAGGGGCTGTCCGGAGTGGAAGGGAGGCGCGAAGTCGTCCCGGTAGGGGGGACGGGGGCGGCGGCCTTCCACGGCATCCTCCACCGTTTTTTCCAGACGGGTGCGGCCGCCCGTGACCAGCACCACCAGCAGGGGCGGCACGGGCACGCCCAGCCAGACCAGGTGCCCGATGATGGAGGCGCAGTCCGTCAGTACCAGATAAGCCATGAAAACGTCCGTCACCGGCAGGGCAAAGCCCAGGGCACGGCGCAGGGAAATATCCACGCCCACGGCCATGAGCAGGAAGAAAAAGTAACAGCTGTAGCGCACCAGGCCGTGATGCAGGCCCCGGCACAGGCTCTTGCCCCGTTTGCAGTGGACGATGATACGGGTCAGCATCTCGCCCATGACACTGGCCAGCAGGACGCCGAACAGCACATGATCGATGCCCAGGGCCGTCAGGACGGCGGCTAGGGCCGTGCCCAGGGCCACCTTGCCCGGCCACAGTTCCAGCAGCCGGTCGCAGTAGTAGTGGATGGCGTGCAGCCAGTTGATGTCATTCACCTATTTCCTCCAGATGGTCATAAAAGTCGCGCAGGGCCGCCTTGTCGGCTTCCTGTGCCCGGTGGCGGGCCGTCACCTCGTTGACGTAGCCCACGAAATGCAGGGCCGCCCGCAGGCGGCCCTCTTCGTCCGTGGCGGCCTTGATGGCCTCATAGACCGGCACCGGGGACGGCAGGGGCGGGCCTTCCCGCAGCAGGCTTGCCGGTGGCCGGATCGGCTCCGGGCGAGACGGTCCGCAGCAGCCGGTCAAGCTCATCCCAGCGCAGAGCAGCAGGCAGGCCGTCATCCTGTGCCAGATGTTCCAGGGCATGGCGTGTGTCCTCCTCTTGGCGTTGTGCGGCGGCGTGCAGACGGTCGCGCAGATCCACGGCGGCACGGGTGGCGGCGCTCTCCTGCCGGGTAAGGGCCGCCGCCCGCTCCGCCTCGTCGGCCCGCCACAAATGCCAGAGCAGGAGGCAGACCAGCAGGGAGCAGCCCAGGGCCAGTACGGACAGCCGGGGCAGTCCAGGCATCATTCACCGCCCAGCATGGCGCGGCAGGTGTCGAAACAGCGCTGTGTGCGGGCCTGCCAGCCACGGCCATAGACGGGCCAGCCCGGCCGCGTCTTGTAGTAGTACAGGCGCTCGGCGGCCTGTGCCCGCAGCAGGTCGCCCAGCCGTCCGTTATCCTCCAGGGAGCGGATGGCCGTGATGGTGGCCGGGCCGATCTTGCCGTCCACGGCGATGCCCAGGCCACAGGCATTGACGGCCCGTTGCAGGATGCGGGGGGCCGCGCCGGGGCCGATGTTGTACAGGGTGTCGGCATGGGCCAGAGCCAGGGCGTCGGGCAGCGCGTCGCACTTGCCGGGCCGCCAGTAGCGGTCCCGGTAAATGACCAGGGCATCGGCCTCTTCCATCATCCGCACGTCGAGCGCGGTGATCTTCCCGTCGCCGTTTTTGTCCGGGATGGTCCCCAGGTTGTAGTTCAAGGCCACACCGTACTTGGTGGGGCCTCCGGGGTCGCGAGGATCGTTGGTGTACGTCTCGCCGCCCTCCTCATCCATCGTGAAGTGGAAGGACCGCATGAGAGTGCTTTCCTTGGGCATATGGTCTCCTCGGGTTTCGGCGGCCCTGAAAAAGCAAGGCCCCGTGCCGCCACTATGTGGCGACACGGGGCTGCAAAAAAGGTCGAAGGTGTTCAGCGGTTCAGTATGTCGGAGGCGTTTTTGCGTTTCTATTGGCAGCTATTCAGGAAGCAGTGCAAAAAAAGGTGCCGTGCGATGATGCCCGCTACTTTTTTTCGGCCCAAATGGTATAAATGCCATCGATGATCACGGCAGAAAACTGGTATTTTCCCAAGGTGAAGACATTTTTTTCGCCATGCAGGATCGCTTGATTTGAATAGGTGGCAGCATCGTACAGGGCATCAACCCGTTCTTGATCCTTGCCAAAGCCGGGCATGCACAGGCTTGCCGCCGCAAGCGCAGCGTACATCATATCGTCGATATACCGCGTCCTGCGTCCGTCCTCGCTGGGGATGCGTTCGTCCTTGCTAACGAAGAACTGTATCCGGTTGACCTTTTTGGCTCCGGCCTCATGCCCGGCGACAACAGCCGTGGTGGGGCTCAGACTGTACCACGCGGCGGTGGGGTCTTCTCTGGCCAGCTGGGGCAACCAGGTGCCATTGTACGGCTTGTTGAAGGCAATGAGCTTTTCTTCGATATTGTCCAGGGTCAGGCCGTTGATCTGCCCTGCGGCAAAGGCGGTCACTGCCCAGCACACTACTAGGGCCAGCGTCAGGAAAAGTTTTTTCATGTTGTCCCCCGTTACTTTTTATTTATTAGCCTATAGGAAGAAAACGCGAAAAAAAAGCCCCGCGTGGTGCGGGGCCTGTTTGGGGATCACAGCAAGCGCCCCTGCCGGGGCTGTCTGTCCGGGTCCGGTGGCGGCGGCTTTTTGAAGATGGTCCATACATGCCGCTCCGTGATGTGGTAGCGCAGGGCCAGGCATTGCACGATGCGCCGTTCCGTCAGGCCCTGGCGGGCCAGCTGCTGCCGGTCTTTCAGCAGGGCAGCGTCGCGGGCACGCAGCAGGACGGGCTTGCAGTTGGGCACATAGAGCGGGGTCACGGCATAGTGCCGGGCCAGTATCTGCGCAGCCTCCGGGCCGATGCGCCGGGCCAGGTCCGCCAGCATCTGCTGCCCGGCCTCCCGTGCGCCCACGGGCAGGTACAGGGTCAGGCCGCCGAAGTCCTCCACCAGTTGCAGGGTGGCGGGCAGGCCGATCAGCCGGGCGATGGCCTGCACGGCGGCGGGCAGCAGGGAAATATCCAGACTGCGCAGGGACGGCAGGAAAGCCTCCGTCGTGCGCATGGCGTCGAAGTAGTCCGCCTTGGTGATGTTCGAATCCTGCATAATCAGCTCCATTTATTGACGTTTACCCGTCTGCACGCCATTTTCCATGTCTACCCAGTCATCATAACAGGGGTGCCTGTCGGCCAGAGCCCGGACATTGGGCGGCAGGTTCTCGTACAGGGTGAAACGTTCGTTGAACTCGTCATCCGACAGCAGTTCAAATTCCACGCTCAGGGGATGCCAGACTATCCAGCTGCCGATGCGGGCGATATGCGTTTCTCCGCATATGCACAGCACAAAATGCTTCTCATCCAGCAGGTTCCCCACAGCATCCTGCCGTGTCAGGCGGTGGGCATAGACGATGGCGTGGCAGTCCCGCGTGGGGACGGCCCGTGTATAGCGCATCCCCATCATGCGTCCTCCCGTCTCTGCTGGCGTACCAGGGCCACCACGCAGGCCGTCAGCTGGGCACGGCTGGCCGTGCGCAGGCGGGCCGTGTCCCGTGTCTGGCGGCGGATGATGGCGTCCGCATAGGACAGGGGGCGCTCCAGAGAAGCGCACAGGGCCGTGATTTTGGCGTGCAGGGGGCGCAGCTCCTGCGGGACGTTGCGAGGGCGCGGAGTCCACCCCTTGGCCCGCAGCTCGGCCAGCATGGCTTTCAGCTGGGACACGGTGCAGCGGGCGGCGCTGTTCCTCCCGGTGACGGACTGGAGCAGGGAGCGGTAGGTGGTATCATCCAGGCCCAGGTCTTTCTGGGCGATCTTGACGCTGGCGATGAGGCCCGCGCGCAGTTTGCTTTCCGTCATCGTTTCCCTCCTTGGGCATGGCGTCCCGCTGCGACATTGAGGGCATCCAGCATCACGTCGGCCATGGCCCTGGTCTTCTTTATGCCCCGTCCGCCGTGGAATAGGACGCAGACGGGGCTCCCGTCCTGAGTGTCACGGATGACCCATGCGCCGCCCACTGTGGGCAGCAGGACAAAGCGTTGCTGTTCCATAGGTATTCCTTCGGCTGCTCATCAGGCCCGGCGCGCCGCCGCCGGACGACGCCCCACGCGGGGGCGTTTCGCGATTAGATCTTGCGCAGGGCCTCCCACTGTTGCCACAGGCGGGCGGCCAGGAGTGCGACGCAGAGCCCGAACACGGCATTATCCGTCATGACCGCTTTGGGATCGACGATCTCGGACGTGGCCCCGAGCTCTTCCATCTCCAGGCCGCTGAATGCCTCGGGCACCAGATCGTCCGGCACATTCGTTACGGTGAGTTTTATTTTCATTTTCCATCCTTTACGTCTTCGCTCTGCTGTTTCACGACTGGGATCGTCCGGCTGTAGGTGAAGGCCCCCAGCTTAAGGGTGACGGTCACGTCGTCTTTGCCGTCGGGGATGTGGACGGCCTCGCCCCGTTCAAGTGCCCACAGGATGCCCACAGCCCCCAGCAGGAAGGAAGCGCAGCAGGCACCGGCAACGCTTAGGGTCGCGGCAATGCCGAACAACAGGGGTTTGTGGAACACGGACGATAGCAGGCAGTTGATAACGACGACGACCGCGGACAACGCTATGGCGTTGCACCAGAAGGATATGGCCCCGCTCATGGCTAGGCCCTTATGTCGCGATCCAGTTTTTCGCTGGGGGCGAAGACCACCACCCGGCGGGCGGGGATGGTCACGGCCTCGCCGGTGCGGGGATTGCGCCCCATGCGGGCGGCGCGATCCTTTGTTTTGAGCTTGCCTAGGCCGGGCAGGGGCACCTCGCCGCCTGCCGTCAGTTCCTGGGCGGTCACGTCCTTCAGGGCCTGAAGCACGGCCTCCACGTCTGCCTGACACAGGGAGCGGCCCAGATGGATACGGCTCCGTTCCGTCACGTTCCTGACAAGATCTTCCTTCGTCATGTTTTCACCTCCTACAGAGCGGCCATATCCAGCGGGATGGCCACATATTTGCCGTGGGCGTCGCGCTCGTACACGCGCACATACGCCTTGCTGTCCAGGATTTGCAGGCTGTCGCCGATGGCCTGCATGGCCCGCTGCCAGCGGTCGTCTTCTATCTTGTGGCGGCGCAGGCCCAGGATGGCGTTGGTGTTGATGCGGCCTTCCTTGTTGATCTGGAAAGCGGCCTCCACGATGACCCGCAAGGGGGAGGGGCTGTCGCGGCTCCATTCCTCCAGGCATTCGTCGATAAGGGCCTTGGCCGCCCGCAGCCCCTCGTCGAAGCCGATGCTCTCATTGTACTGGCGTTTGATGCGGTAACGGCCGTCGAAAGACTGGAGCGTGATATTGCCCTTGTCCCCGCCCAGCTTCGCGCCGTAACGTTCGGCGGACAGTTCCACGAAGGCGGCGATGTCGCCCATCAGCTCCAGCTTGAGCGCCTTGAGCTCCCGCTGCATGGCCTTGACCTTGGCCACCTTTTCGCGCACCAGCTCGTCGCGGGCTTTGTCGATCTCCTTGATCTGCTCCACGGGGATCAGGCAGCCGCGCGCGTCTTCCCAATAGCCGTCGGGGATGGTGATCTGTTCCATGTCGTTTCTCCTTGTTTAACCGGGGAAATGGGGGGTGTTAGGCAGGTCATGCATATGGAAGCGCGGCAATGCCCCGGCCCCTGCGGGCGGCAGCAGTTCCTGTTCCAGATGGCGGGCCTGCGCGGCATGCTCCCGCAGATTTTCCTGCAACATACGCAGGAAGGCCCGCTGTTCCTCGCTGACCTGCCCGGCCAGCACGTCGATGCTGGCGGCGCACGATTCGATGTCCTGACTCAACATGTCGTTTCCTCCGTGAAATTGGGGCAGTTCCGGCACTCACGCCATTGGCGGAGCGCGTAGGGGTTGGATGTGGGCATGGGGGCGGTGCGCCGCCCGGTGCATATGTCCTGCCCCCAGGGGCCGCCGTAGACCGGGCAGGGCCTGGCCAGCACGCGCAGGATGCGTTCCTCCATGCGGGCCGTGCTGCCCGGATATTTGTCATGGTAGACCAGGGACAGGCTGGCCCTGGCCACGCCCAGACGGCGGGCCGTGGCGGCCACACCGTGGGCGGTTATGGCCTCGTGCAGCAGATGGCGGGCTTCCTCACGCATGGGCGGCCTCCAGCGGATAGGTCTTGCCCGTGTTGCGGTCGGTGACGCATTTTTCCGCCCGGTTGTAGGCCGGGGCCAGGGGGCCGGTGTTGGCCTCGGACCGCAGGAAATAGGCCCGGGTGCGGGCCGTCCGGCCCAGGATGCCCGCCCGGAACAGGGCACGGCAGTAATTGCGCAGGTTCTCCCCGGCATTGCCCTCGTCGCCGTCGCACACGGTCTGCATCAGGCTGTCCACGGTGAAATGGTCGGCCATGCGCATGACGCTCCAGGCGCGTTGCCGCAGGGTGCGCCCGGCGCTGGTGGCATTGCGCCCGGCCCGCTGGCAGGGGATGAAGCCGCCGGTCTCCAGCAAGGTCTTGCCGGTGCGGGTCAGGCCATGCATGCCGCCTTCCGTATGGATCAGCCCCTTGTGCCGCAGGCAGCGGCAGGCCGCCATGACGCCGGGGGTACGGGCGTCCAGCCGGGCCGCCAGCTGCCGGGTGAGCAGGGGAGCGGCGGCCAGCTCGCGCAGGATTCGTTCGGCCAGTTGCATGGTCTACCTCGCTTTCACGGTCTTGGCCGTGCGGCTCTGCCAGTCATGGGTCAGCGCCACGCCCGCGAACTGCGGCACGTCCAGCGGGTCGGCCCCTGATGCGGCCAGCCCGTTGGTGGCGGCGATGCGCTCGATATTGGCCAGGATGTTCAGCACTTCACGCATGCGTCCGCCGGACAGGCGCAGCACCTCGGCCGTCATGCCGGGCGAGAGCTGGTAGTCGCACAGCTGCGTGCAGGCCAGTGCCACGTCCGCCGCCGAGCAGGGGCCGAACTCCACCACCTGTGCGATGCGGCTGCTGATTTGCTTGTGCCGGGCAATGGAGCGCTGGATCTGTTCCATGCCTATGAGGATGACCGTCACCTCGGCCCGGTCGGAGAAGTCGCGCACCTTTTCCAGCACGGCGGCATTGGACGACAGGGTGAACTCGGCCTCGTCGATGATGATGGGGCACTGCCGTTCCACCAGCACGCGCAGGCAGCGCTCGAACAGGGCCTGCGCCGTGCCGCGCCCGTCGATGTTCAGGGCCTTGCACAGCTCCACGAGGAAATACTTGGGCGTCCAGTCCACGTTGGCGCGCAGATACACGGCTCCGGCTTCCTCGGCCCAGCGGTAGACGATGTGCGACTTGCCGTAGCCCGGCTGGCCATGCACCAGCATCATGCCCGCCTCGGCGGCCCCGCGCTGCTCCACGGCTTTCACACCGGCGGCGAAACGGGCGTAGTTTTCTGTTTTGACGAAGGCTTTTTTCATTCCATCCTCCTAGGCTATGCCCTCGGCGGCATAGAGGTCTTTCAGATCGGCGTATTCCTCGCCCCGGCGGTAGTCGCGCAGCCAGGCGCTGTCGGCATCCGTCCGGGCATCGGGGTGGTGCATGAGCCAGCGGTAGCGCTCATGCGTACAGGCAAAGAGGGGCCGGACCGGTACGGGTTCCGGCGTGGGCGGCACGTCCGTGATGGTGATGGTCTCCACAGCGGCGGCCGGGGCCAGAGCCGGGGCCGTGCTGTCGGCACAGCTGACGGTGGTGGCCGTGTCCGGCCCGTTAGCCTTGCTTTCCGGCAGGACGATGGTCGCGCCGGGGGCCACACGTTGCAGTTTGGCGTCCAGCCGCTTGACCTGTGCCCGTGCCCGCTTCTCGCGGGCGGCTTCCACGCGGCTCTGCTCGAAATAGGGGCGCGAGTTGCCTTCCAGCGTGGCCTCGCAGATGGGCCGTCCGTCCAGCGTCCAGCACCAGACGCGCCCGGCATCCCAGATGTCGTACCGGACTTCCACGGCCTCCCCGTGGAACTCCGCCAGCTCAGGCGCGTAGTAGCGGCCGGAATAGAATTGCAGCCAGCCGTTGCGGGTGACGCGGCGCGCGCCCGGCATGAACAGCTCGGCCTCCATGCCCTGCGGCACGCGCATCGGTGTGAAGCCCCGCGCCGTGAAGGTCTGCCAGTATTCCTCCGGGCTGTAGTGGCGCAGGCGGCCCTGCGCGTCCCGGTAGCGGGGAAGTCCCCGGTGCGGCGTGGAGTTGTATTCCTCCACACGGGCCAGGATGTGGCGCTTGAACTCTTCCCAGCTGGGCAGCACGGACCGCTTGCCCGCCTTGAGGGCCGCCCGCGAGAGCTTGAAATTGCGGTGGGCCGCGTCCCCGTCCATGAGCGCGCCGGTATAGCTGGTCAGCCCCTGCGCTGCCCGTACCCAGAGTGTCTTGACCGCTCGTTCCATAAGGCCCTTGCCCTGCGGGCGGCCCGGTATGGCATTGGTGGGCGTGATCCCCAGACGGGTCATCATGCCCGTGCGGTCGTCCAGCAACAGACGGTTGACGTAGCCCGGCCCGCCATCGCTGTAGAACAGGGCCGGGACGCCGCCGTAACAGCAGGCCATGCGCAGGGCGTCCAGCACGGTCAGGGCGCTTTCGGACAGGGCCACGGAGATGCCCACGCAGCGGCGCGTGGCCACGTCCAGGATGGCCGTGATTTCCGGCTTGAAGGGCTGGCCGTGGTCAGGGTGCAGCACCTCCGCGTCAAAGGTGGTGCCGTCCGCCGTATACACATCGGTGGGCCACAGCTCCGAGGTGTCGCGGCGCTGGTAGGGGCGCAGCTTCAACAGGGCATTGCCCGTGGCCCGTCCGGCTTCGCGCTCAGGCTGGCTCATCTTGGCCAGCAGGCGGCGGCAGGCATGGACGCTGGGCGGCAGTTCGCCGCGCTGGCGCATGGCCCGGCACAGCTCGGCGTGGGCCAGTGCCACGGTGGGGTGCTGCGGTTTCTGGTAATGGAAAAGAAATTCGGAGGCCCACGCGGGGGCCTTGGCTGCCGTGCGCTTGGGCGCAAGGGCCGCCTCGCCGCCAGCCAGATAATCGGCATACCAGCGATAAAGCGTGCGCGTGGTCAGGCTGTCGCCACGGCGGCGGGCAAAGGCCACGGCCAGCTGTTCCGTGAGGACGGGCGACAGCTCGCCCATCCGGGACGACGTGACCAAGTGCGCCACGGCGGCCTTTTTGCCTACCAGAGGCGCGATGCGGTCCAGCTCGCGGCAGAAGGCCAGACGGGCCGTCACGATGGCACGTTCCCTGTCGGAGAGGGCCGGACCGTTCCCGGCGGTGCCAATAGGGGCGCAAATATTGCTGCCAATAGAAGCGCAAGCCGTGTTTTCCTCTGTGATGGCAGCAGGTTGGCGCAGCAGCGCCGAGGCCAGCCTGTCCCGTATCTCCGCAGGCATGGAGGACACCACCCACAACTTGCCGCCGCCCCGGCCAGCACGGGGCAGGGCCTGCCAGCCCTCACGCTTGGCGCGCAGCTGTATCCAGCGGTCAGAGACGCCCAGCAGGCGGGCCAGGTCTTGCGCGCTGTAGGTGGTTTCTATGGAGGCCACGGCAGATCGTCCTTCTACTGGTCAAGGGTGCGGGGATCACAAAGGTATTTTTCCGGCGCACCGTGGGCACGCAGCCAGTCCAGCACCTTGGGGCTGTGCAGTTGCCCCGACAGCGTCCGGTAGACAGCCACACTAGAGATGCCCAGCTGCCGGGCCAGTGCCGCGCCGCTCAGGCCCTGCGCGTCCAGCACTTCCTGCAAACGGCGGCGGTAGGTGGCTCGTTTGGCCCCCAGGGCCATCTTTTGGGTATAGGTCAGGCTCATAGCTCGTCCTCCAGCTTGCGCAGCTGTCTTTTCATCTTCTTTTGCTGGATCAGGGTGCGGGCGTATTCTGCCAGCTTGCGGTCTTCCTCGGTCATGATGTCCATGCCTACGCAGCGCAGCATGACTCGCAGCGGCTCCGCGTTGCGCGCCGCCGCGCAGAAGGCCAGCAGCGCCAGGATGGACGGCGGGTGCGTGGCGTCCGAGGGCGAGATCATCTTGTCCAGCGTCGTCTTGCTGAAGGCCGCCGCGTTGCCCTTGGTCAGCTTCACGCCCGCCAGTACGGCCAGCTCGTTCATCATGTCCGGCAGCGCCTTGCGGCCGTCACAGCCCGGAGCTTTAGCGGCCTCGCGCATGGCGGCCTTGATAGCCGGGATGGCCCCCGCCAGCGAGGCGTAACCGTCAAAAAGTGATGCTTGTTTCATGCTGTCCTCTGCTGTCCGTCGGTGGGAGAAGCACGACGTGCCTGATGCGGTATAGGTGGTCGCGGCCCCAGTTCCGGCAACGACGAGGGCTTCGCTGCCGGTCAGGAAGATTGCCTATCTGATGCTGTTGATAGCCCGACAAATTTCAGCCTCGCGACGGTCGAGATTGCGGCAGGCGATGCCATTCCCGGCCCAGCAGCGGCTTATGTTCATTGTGTGCTGGATGGCGGAGAGTTCTTCATACAGGGCTTCGAGACAGTCGTGCTTTTCACTGGAGGTCATGCTGGTGTCCTTTTCCGTCCGGTGTGGGGCTTGAGGTGGAAGGGCCAGTCCATTTTCAACGTCCACCGAGACGTTGACCGGGAGGCCGCCGGGCGTTAGTTTGTTTTTGATTTAGAAACCTAACTGCCACTCGTTTCTTCTACAGCCTAAGACTTAAAGTTTCAAGAAAAATTTTCAATTCGAAGTTAAAAAATTTCTCCACTTGTAACGTCTTAAATTTAAAAAGGAAACGCGTGGTGTAAACTTCGGCCTTCAATTCGGAGTTTCACATGACAAGTGCGAACACTTTTGATGCCGTTATGGGGCGTCTTCTGACTGCTTCAAACAGCAGGAACGATTCGGAACTGGCTCGCGCCTTGGGCATCACGCCCCAGTCGGTCAGCGGCGCGCGCAAACGGGGAGAGGTCCCACCCGCCTGGATTCAGTCTTACGCTGAAAAAACAGGGGTCTGTTCTGATTGGCTCTTCTTTGGGCGCGGCCCCATGCGTCTGGACGAAACGCCCCCGGCCCCACAGCCGGAAGCATCCGCCCCGTGCGACGTGGACCTGATCCTGATTCCTATGGTCGAGGCCCGGCTCTCGGCGGGCCAGGGAAGCCTGCAAACGGACGGCAACAGTGAGCGATCCTATGCTTTCCGTTCGGACTTCCTGCACAGGAAGGGGAACCCGGACAACATGGTGCTCATGCGGGTGTCCGGTGACTCCATGCAGCCGGAGATATTGAACAATGATGTAGTATTGCTGGACCAGTCGAAGACGGACATTCTTCCTGGCCGTATCTATGCGGTGGGGTTCGAGGAGGCGATCTACCTCAAGCGGGTGGACATGCTGCCCGGCAAGGTCATCCTGAAAAGCGCCAATCCGGCATATCCGCCTGTGGAGCTGGATATCCGCGATCAGCAGCGCGATGCCTTCCGCGTCATCGGACAGGTCCTCTGGAGCGGGCGGGAATACTGATAGAAAGCAGTTCGCCAGCTGCCAATAAAAGCGCAAAAAACGCGCGAACGTGTGCAGAAATGATGCACGTTCGCGCGTTTTCTTTTTTGGGCCTCTGCGCCCGAAATGTCTTGACCTTCGCGGCCTTACGCCCAGGTGACGGCCTTGGTCCCCGCTGCCAATATTATCGCTCCCCTAGTCCATGTAACGCGTCAGATAATTTTGTGTACAGCGTCATGTAGTTTTGGTATGAGAAAATGGGAGACCCTGCCCGCATATCGAATATAGAAAACGTGCCTCAGCAGCATTGCCGGGCACGTTTTTTCATAGGCTGTTATCCTTCGATGAGCCACCCGGCGAAGTCTCCAAAGCGGAAGACTTCCACGGCGTCCTCCCCTAGCTCTCCAGGGTAAAGAGGGCGCTGTATGCCGGAGAGGGCAAGCTCTTTTTTCACCACTGCCCCGGGTTCCGCCCCCTGATCCAGCTTGGACGCCCAGGTCAGTCTTGCCAGTACCGTAGCCGGATAGCCGCCGGGCGGCACCAGCTTGTCAAAGATGATGATTGCCCCGCCGGGCCGTAGCTGTTGCCGCAGACGAGTCAGCAACTTCCTTCGGGCGGGGACAGCCAGGAACATCAGTGCCAGAAATGCCACCGCCACATCGAAGGGTTTGTAGTCAAACCGGGTTATGTCGGCCCGCAGCGCCCGGCCTGGTGCGTTGTACGCCTCTACCATATCAGGGCATTCATCCAGCGCTGTCAGTCGCGCACAGCGCGCCTCAAGCGTAGGTGCAAGCACACGCCCCACATTGCCCGTGGAAGCTCCCAGATCATAGACCTTGCCACCCTTCGGAATGTACTGCCTGGCAATAAGCCCCATAGCCGCACTGGCCAGCTCATACCAGGGGAGCTGTTCTCTGACATGTCCGTCGAACACTTTGGCGAATCCGTGAAAAGTCCAGTCGGAATGGTGAATCATGCATCCTCCAGAGACAATCCAAGGCGCTTGGAAAATGCATCCAAGGCCAGTCTGACAAGCCCCATGCGTTTCCCATCCGGGTAAGGCAGGTTGAATTCAAAGCGCAGACTTTCAGCTAGATCTCGCGGATGCAGGAAAAGCGGTTTGCGGCAACGTGCCGTCACCATCCCGCCGACCAGACCGGTTTGAACCATACCGAAGTGGCGTTCCCAGAGGGCTTTCCATTCATCTTCTTCAAAGAATTTTTGCAGTTTGGGGCTGACGGCAAGATCTCCCAGCGTCGTTCCCTGCTCCATCTTCATGGGAAAGTAACATGCCCTGGAGCCGCGATAGCTCGCTGCCTCACTCTGTATGCCTGCCCACGCGCTGCTTTTGATACCTCGGGCCGCTGCCGATACCAGAGTATCCGGACCGCACAGGGCTGCCACAATCCGTAGAATGTGATTCCTATCCTCCGGGAATGGTACGCTGTTCAGTACACTGGAAACGAAAATGGTACTAAACGATATGCCGGAGCGTACTGCGGCCAGGAACTCTATAGCCGACGCTCGGCCTTGCTCTCGGCTTACGGTATTATTGGGGGCAGGGTACGGTTCGAACTCGGTCACCGTGATACCAGCGCCACGAAGCATACGGGCTTCGTCTCCGTGTCCGGAGCCAAAGTCCAGCACACAGGTGCCGCAGACGGATTTCCATTGTGCCGTGAATGCTTCATCCAGCCGCACATCTGAGAGACGCTTGGGCCGACATACCGGAACGATGAAGGCTGTCCCCAAGCAGGTTCGGTGCAAAAGAGATCGACGAAATGCACCATAGCGCAGGCAATCAGCACTTTCCCCTGTAAAACGGAAGTCCATGCTCAAGAGGTTCAGCATGGTTCGTGCCAATGCGGCCTTCCTTTCATCAAGAGTGACTACGGCTATTTCATGTCTGCCTTTGCGGGCAGCTGCTTCCAGCCTGCCGATACCATTGATCACATCACCGTCCGGCGTGATGACGATAGGAAGGTGAACGCCAAGTCGTGCCAGCATCCGCCCCACATTAGCTGCGTGGCGTACGAAACGGTGAACATTCCGCTGTGCCAGAGGCCTGACCTCCCGTAATTCAGCCGTCATGCACGGATAGAAGTCCGGGCTGTCCGTAGGAATATCTGGCAGTTCGGCAGCTAGGGCTTCCACATCCGCATCATGCAGGGCGGTAATCATATCTTGTTCGGTATCCTGCACAGAGATGTCATTGGTAGCCCGGTTGAACAGGATATTGAGGCCGCGTCGTTTGGCCCCCTGTATATCCGCATGCAACACAGGAACGCGACTGGCCCCCATTGCTGCTGCCATACGGTGACGCTGGTGGCCAGAGAGGATTTCTCCGTCTTTTGTGGCCACCAGCGGTAACAAAAAGCCCAGTTTGCGCAGGGATAGTGCGACAAGCTCCAGACGTTCCGTATCGGCCTCGCGGGGATTGTAAGGAGCAGGGTGCAGGGCGGAAACGGGTACAAGCTCAATCGTTGGCATAGCCGAGCCTCCTCAGGATTTCCGCCTTGATTTCCTTATCGGTGAAGCCCGCTTCGCGCATCAGGGCAGCCTCCCATTTTTTGAAGCTGTCACACGTCACGGGGATACGGTAGGGGCCAACGATAATGATGGTTTCCCTGTCAGTTCTTTTTTTCGGGATGAGCACTGGTTGCTCCAATCTGGCCGTCATGCGGCTCGGAGCTGGGGATCGTGTCTCTCACATGGTTGATGGTGCCGCATCGTGGGCATTTGATGCTCAAATCAAGAGCCATTCCCTTGGCCAGCATTCTGTTGCATTGTCCGCAGCGGATTTCCCTGTTTTTTCGTTCTCCCATCATGGTTTCATAGCCTTTGACTTGCGCCCCTGAACCCGTCCTGATACATGTTTACCGCTCGCGGTCTCTGTGAGCCGTAAACAGGCGGATACTCCGCACGGAGCTGCCTTCTCCGTGTGGGGCCGTGGTCTGGTGCCGTCACACCAGGCCGGTGGGGGCGTTGCCGCGCCCCCGCCACTGTATCACTATTCCAGCCCCAGAGTAGGGGCTGCCTCTACCGCCTTGCGGCGCTGTTTTGCGCTGGTGTGGCGATAAAACCTTACGATCATTTTTTCATTGGCATGGCCCATGATCTCTGCCACGCATTTCAGGTCGGCGGCATTGTCCAGCGCCCGGCTGGCGAATCCGTGTCGCAGGTCATAGGGCCGCATCCTGCGCGCTATCCCAGCTCTGCGCAGGGCGTTATGCCATGCCCGGCTGATACTGCGCAGGGGCTTTCCCCTATAATGGATGACCCACGGACATCCTGCTATGCCGTCTTGCTTCTCCCAGCGGCGCAGCAGGGATAGTATGTCCCGGCGCAGAGGGACCTCTCGTGCCTCTGAGCGCGCGCCTTTGGCCGCCTGGGGCATACGCAGGATGGCCTCCTTTGTATCAACATCCGTCCAGCGGAGCCGAAAAAGTTCGGATGGCCCTATGCGTGCGCCTGTAGCCATGCCCAGCGCAATCACCCGCTGTATATGTGGCGCGGCCGCAGCGTAAATCAACTTGAGTTCCCTGGCCGTTGGCGGATCCGGTGTCTGCGGCATTGTGGAAGGTATGCAAAGTCCGGCCAGGGGGTTCACTGCCAGCAGGCCCCACCGTGTAGCCCAATTGTAGGCTGTCCTGACTATGCTCATACGACGACAGGCGGTACTTTGGCTGACGCCGCGTTGTAGCTGGACCTGCAGGAAGGCGGCCATCTCCTCAACACCAAGGCAATGGGCACGGCGCTGGCCGTAAATGGCGATTAACGGTCGCACATGGTACACGCACGTCATACGCGTACCGGGATTGCCCAGGCTGTCCAGATAGCGCCCCAGCACGTCAGCCACAGAAAGGGGGGCCGGTTGTTTTTGGCGTTTACGGCGTCGCACGGTGCGGATGATTTCTTTCTCGCGGGCAAAAACGATGAGCTGAGCCATCTCGAAGTCCTGGGCCTCCTGCTCTGTCGCAAAGGCCTTTTGCCGTGGTTTGCCGCTCCACGGCTCCCTGTAGCGGACGATCCACGGTTTACGCTTGTACGATAGACACACGATCATATGACCTCCTTTATCATGTGCCTATCGGGCGGGAACTGTTATATACTTGTCAAATCCTCAAGCCGTTGTGTAAGCATGCGGGCCTGTGATGCGGACATCGGTGCATGATGATTTTCCAGCCGTATCCACCAGCGTGTGGAGTGGCAGTGTTCGGCCCGGACCTGCCCGCCCGCTGTGGCCACCAGCCCCCGGCAGACGCCGGGCAGCCAGTTGGCGGGGCGTAGCAGACCGCGCAGGCCTTCATCATTCCACGCTTGGCAGATATGAGCCAGCCAGTCCTGCACCATGATCCTCAAGCCACACCAGAAACGGGGCTGGTCAAAAACGCAGTTCACGGCCAAGATACTGCCCCCGTGATGTGCCCATGCCGCAAAGCTGCGTATATCGAAGCGTTCCTGTAGACCCCAGTTACGGATCAGGCACTCCTGAAGAACAACCCGCATGCCGGACTGGACTTCCGGGGCGCGCCGGCCAAAGTTCTCCAAGACGCAATGCTCAAATCTGACGGTCTTGCCGCTTTCTTTGGGCACGGCCTCCACGTCACCGGCGCCGCACAATACCAGTTTGCCTGCGCCACGAATGATGCAGCGACGAAAAGTAGCACTACTCCCCCAGGTGATGCCTACAGCCTCGTCCATCTGCCCCAGCGGGTACGCGGACAGGTCGATGATGCAATCTTCCACGAGCCAGTCCTGCCCGTTGCTCATATCAAGGCCATGCCCGCCCGCGTCCGGAGCGGTGATGCGCTGGCCAGCGATCCTATACGTCATAGCTCACGTCCACGGCCCGCACGGCCTCCACGCTGTCCGCCGCATCCACAGCGGCAAGCAGCTCGTCACGACGGGTAGTATGCAAAACCAGCAGGGTATCCGGCCCGTCAGGATCGACAGCCGCAAGAGAGGCCGCAGCTACGGACACCTCGGTGGCGGAAGGGCTGGCGGTAGGCATAGTGAGGCTGGCGACGATGGCCACATCGCAGGCAGATCGGATGTCGAGCTTCTTTTCTTCCTTTATAACGGCCAAGGGCTTTTCCGGGCGCACCGTGACCGCGCCGGACGGCAGGGGGCCGAGGGCTTCGGTGTAGCGGGGTGGGCTCTGCCAGTCATCACCTTTGGCGGGCAGCCAGTATGGTGTGCCGCCGGTTTTGGTACCTTTGCTATCCATATGCTGGCGGTGGTCTTCTACCGTTTCCCAGGCTGTCCCTGTCCAGCGGGCTACGTGGCCTTCCGGGATCGAGGCAGGCGGCGGCATCGTGGTGGCATAGGAGCTTTGCGTCAACGCCTTGCCGCCCACCACCTGGGCAGGACGGCTCCCAGTATGGACACGGGTATGCGGGTCAAAAGTGTACATCATCGGAATGGAAGGCATATCTCTATCCTTTGGAACATATTGTTTATTTGTGTTAACCAGCAGTTTTTCCGAAATTGGACGCAGGAGACAGGGGCCGGGGGTACCAATCGCCCTGGTGTCCCAGAGATTAATGGATTTTTGAATTTTGGCGTTTCTGATGGAGAGGGTACTGGGGCATTTCGTTTTATGAAAGGTGGTTCCTATGGACAGTTAAGAGGATGTCCGGCATGTTTTTTGATTTTAAAAGGTGTGGTAATCTCGTCCCATG
>ERZ827498.1021-NODE-1021-length-33099-cov-4.863546_pt1 | contig 33099 bp, 39 predicted proteins | sample MGYA00519865_ERZ827498 | MGnify/ENA primary metagenome ERZ827498 (study PRJEB31778, sample SAMEA3449328) | human gut metagenome | biome: human gut; feature: human-associated habitat; material: faeces | place: United Kingdom | collected 2010/2012 ...
AGAAACGCAATCATGGCTCATCACCGTGTTGTTGAAGTTCCTGCGTCTAATTTGAAGAAGGAAATCACAAAGATCCTCTTCGAGAAAGGTTACATTCTTAACTACAAGTTCGTTGAGGATGGACCTCAGGGAAGCATCAAGGTTGCCTTGAAGTACAACCCTGCAACCAAAGAGAACGCCATCAAGGCACTGAAGCGTGTTTCTACTCCCGGTTTGCGTAAGTACACCGGCTACAAGGAAATGCCGAGAGTTATTAACGGACTGGGTATCGCAATCTTATCTACGTCTAAAGGTGTAATGACTGACAAAGAGGCTTCTGCGCTGAAGATCGGCGGTGAAGTGCTTTGCTACGTTTATTAATTGGAGGATTTGAAATGTCAAGAATAGGTAAATTGCCAATTGCTATCCCCGCTAATGTAACAGTTGAGTACAAGGATGGCGTCGTTTCAGTAAAAGGTCCTAAGGGCGAACTTTCTCAGAAGGTTGATTCTTCAATTAAGGTTAACATTGCTGACGGTCACATCACTTTTGAGGTTGATGAGCAGTCACCCGTTAACTACAAGCAGAAGCAGGCATTCCACGGTCTTTACCGTTCACTCGTTAACAACATGGTTGTTGGCGTGAGCGAGGGCTACAAGAAGGTGCTGGAGCTTGTAGGTGTAGGTTACCGTGTTTCTAACCAGGGCAATATCATCGAGTTCGCTCTCGGTTACACTCACCCCATCTTTATCGAGCTTCCCAAGGAGGTTAAGGTAGAGTCGAAGAGTGAGAGAAACCAGAACCCTATCCTCATGCTTGAGTCTTGCGATAAGCAGTTGCTTGGTCTCATATGTGCAAAAATTCGTTCTTTCCGCAAGCCTGAACCTTATAAGGGTAAGGGTATCCTGTTCCAGGGCGAGGTCATCCGCAGAAAGTCTGGTAAGACAGCTGCTGCTAAGTAAAATTTTAATTGATTTACGATTATGACAACAAAGAAAGTAGAAAGACGAATCAAGATTAAATATAGAGTTCGTAAGCGCGTGAATGGCACCGCAGAGCGTCCCCGCCTGTCTGTCTTCCGCAGCAACAAGCAGATTTACGCTCAGGTTATTAACGATCAGACTGGCACTACTCTTGCAGCTGCCTCTTCTCTCGGACTTGAGGCTATGCCTAAGATTCAGCAGGCTGCCAAGGTTGGCGAGCTTGTAGCCGCTAAGGCTATCGAGGCTGGCGTTTCTACCGTGGTGTTCGACCGTAATGGTTATCTCTACCACGGACGTGTTAAAGAGTTGGCTGACGCTGCTCGTAAGGGTGGTCTTAAATTTTAATCGTTATGGCAATGAACAAAGTAAAAGTATATAGTGACGTTGAGTTGAAAGACCGTCTGGTAGCAATCAATCGTGTTACTAAAGTGACCAAGGGTGGTCGCACTTTCACATTTGCTGCTATCGTTGTAGTTGGTGACGGCAAAGGCGTTATCGGTTACGGACTGGGTAAGGCTGGCGAAGTTACCGCTGCCATTGCCAAGGGTGTAGAGGCTGCAAAGAAGAATCTCGTAAAGGTAGCTGTGCTTAAGGGCACACTTCCCCACGAGGTAGAGGCTCGCTTCAGCGGTGCTCAGGTTTTCATGAAGCCGGCAGCTGCCGGTACCGGTCTTGTGGCTGGTGGCGCTATGCGTGCTGTTCTTGAGAGCGCTGGTGTTAAGGACGTGCTTGCTAAGTCGAAGGGTTCTTCTAACCCCCACAACCTGGTGAAGGCTACCATCCTTGCTCTGAGCGAGCTCCGTGACGCCTACACTGTTGCTGGCACACGCGGTATCAGTATGGACAAAGTATTTAATGGATAAGGAGATTTAGCAATGGCAACAATAAAGATCAAACAGATTAAGAGCAAAATTGGTGCGCCGAAGGACCAGAAGTCTACTCTTCAGGCCTTGGGTCTCCACAAGATTTCTCAAGTTGTTGAGGTTGAGGATACTCCCAGTGCACGTGGTATGATCCGCAAGGTTCATCATCTTGTTACTGTAGTTGAATAATTAACATTTTAAATTAAGGTACAAGTATGAAATTACATAATTTGAAACCTGCAGCTGGCTCAACGCACTCACGTCGTCGTATTGGTCGCGGTCCTGGTTCAGGACTCGGCGGAACTTCTACCCGTGGACATAAGGGTGCTAAGGCTCGCTCTGGTTATAAGAGAAAGATCGGTTTTGAAGGTGGTCAGATGCCTTTGCAGCGTCGTGTTCCTAAGGCTGGTTTCAAGAACATCAACCATAAGGAATATTATGCTGTAAACCTCTCAACTCTTCAGAAGTTGGCTGAAAGCAAGCATCTCACCAAGATCGGAATCGAGGAGCTGAAGGCAGCTGGTATCTGCAGCGGCAAGGAGCTCGTTAAGGTTCTCGGCAACGGTGAGCTGACCGTAAAGGTAGACGTTGAAGCCAACGCTTTCTCTAAGACTGCCGAAGAAGCTATCAAGGCAGTAGGTGGTAACGCAACAACAATCTAAGTAGATGAAAAAGTATATTGAGATAATAAGGAACTGTTGGAAGATAGAGGATTTGCGTCAGCGTCTCCTCATCACCCTTCTCTTTACGGCTATATATCGTTTCGGTTCTTTCGTGGTTCTTCCTGGAATTGACCCGAACAAATTGGCCCAGCTCCAGTCGCAAACGTCAGGTGGCCTTATGTCGCTGCTTGACATGTTCTCAGGTGGTGCATTCTCTAATGCTTCCATTTTCGCGCTTGGAATCATGCCTTATATCTCAGCATCTATTGTAATGCAGCTTCTCGCTGTTGCTGTACCTTATTTCCAAAAGATGCAGCGTGAAGGTGAGAGTGGCCGTAAGAAGATTAACTGGTATACCCGTCTGCTCACTGTGGGCATTCTGATTTTCCAGGCACCTTCTTATTTGTTGAACCTTAAGGCACAGGCCGGTCAGGCACTGGCCTCAGGGGTCAACTGGTCAATCTTCATCATCTGCTCATCAGTAATCCTTGCTGCAGGCAGTATGTTCATCCTTTGGTTGGGTGAGCGTATTACCGACAAGGGTGTCGGAAACGGAATCTCAATGATCATTATGATCGGTATTATCGCCCGTTTGCCTCAGGCCTTCGTGCAGGAGCTCGGTTCACGATTTACCGCAATCACTGGTGGTGGTCTTGTAATGTTCGTCATTGAGATTCTTATTCTTTACGCAGTGGTTTGTGCTTCACTTCTTCTTGTGCAGGGCACTCGTAAAATTCCGGTACAGTATGCAAAGCGTTTGGTTGGCAACAAGCAATATGGTGGTGCTCGTCAGTACCTTCCTCTGAAGCTTTTTGCTGCAAACGTAATGCCTATTATCTTTGCACAGGCGCTGATGTTCATTCCTTTGGCTATCGTGCAGTATCAGAGCGACAACGCTTCTTATATCGTTCGTTCATTGATGGATAATAGAAGTTTGTTGTATAACTGTGTGTATGTGACGCTCATTATCGCATTCACCTATTTTTATACGGCAATCACGCTTAATGCAAAACAGATGGCTGAAGATATGAAGCGCAACAATGGCTTCATTCCCGGCATCAAGCCAGGAAAGGATACAGCTGAGTATATCGACACTGTAATGTCACGCATTACATTGCCAGGATCGTTGTTCATCGCTTTCATTGCAGTAATGCCGGCACTTGCCGGTCTTCTGAATGTTCAGCAGGCCTTCTCACAATTCTTCGGAGGAACATCGCTCCTGATTCTTGTTGGTGTGGTTATCGATTCTATCCAGCAGATTAAGAGTCACTTGCTGATGCGTCACTACGATGGTCTTTTGAATTCAGGCCGCACACGCAACGGCGGTGTTTCAGCATATTGATTTTTCTTTATGAAATGAAAATATTTCTGAAGACTGAAGATGAAATAAAACTCATGCGGAGTGCGAACCAACTTGTTGGTCGCACTCTCGCTGAGTTATCCAAACACATTAAACCTGGAGTCACCACTCTTCAGCTTGACAAGATAGCTGAGGAGTTTATTTGTGACAATGGGGCAGTTCCCACATTTAAAAATTTTCCCAATCCTTTTGGCAGTCCATTCCCAGCAAGCATTTGCACATCTGTCAATAATGTCGTAGTTCACGGAATTCCTGACAATAAGACAGTTTTAAGGGATGGAGATGTCATTTCCATCGATTGTGGCACACTCCTTGCAGGATATAACGGCGACAGTTGTTATACGTTTTGTGTCGGAGAGGTTAAGCCTGAGGTCAAAAAGCTTTTGCAGGTTACCAAAGAATCTCTTTATAAAGGCATAGAACAAGCGGTTGCCGGTCATCATGTCGGCGATATAGGAGTTGCAATACAGGACTATTGTGAGAGTTTCGGCTACGGAGTGGTTCGTGAATTGACAGGTCATGGCATTGGAAAAGAAATGCATGAGGATCCGTCTATACCCAATTATGGTGCCCGTGGCAATGGTGTCATGCTTAAAGAAGGCATGTGCATAGCCATAGAGCCAATGATAACAATGGGTGACAGACGTATAGGATTGCTTCCCGACAAATGGGGCATCGTTACGCTTGACGGTAAACCCTCAGCTCATTTTGAGCACACTATTGCTGTCCGTAAGGGTAAGGCAGAGATTTTATCTTCATTTGATGATATAGAAAACATTTAGAAAAAGCTAACATATATATATGGCAAAACAATCCGCTATTGAACAAGACGGTACTATAGTTGAGTCACTGTCCAACGCGATGTTTCGTGTTGAACTTGAAAATGGAGTACAGATTATCGCGCATATATCTGGAAAGATGAGGATGCATTATATTAAGATTCTTCCTGGTGACAAGGTGAAGGTGGAAATGAGCCCCTACGACTTGACAAAGGGACGAATCGTTTTCCGATACAAATAAACTTTTTACAAATGAAGACAAGAGCATCGTTAAAGAAGCGTACACCCGACTGTAAGATTGTTCGTCGTAAAGGTCGTCTGTTCGTTATTAACAAGAAGAACCCTAAGTTTAAATTGCGTCAGGGTTAAAACGTTTCGGGTTTCGCGCTATGAATTGAGAAATTCGGCATGAGACTCATTAACCAATTATTTTACTAATTTTTTATTTTATTTTTAACAAATGGCAATAAGAATTGTTGGAGTAGATTTGCCCCAGAACAAGCGTGGCGAAATCGCATTGACCTATATCTTCGGTATCGGTCGAAGTAGTTCAGCAAAGATATTGGATAAAGCCGGCGTTAGCCGCGACCTGAAGGTCAGCGAGTGGAGCGACGATCAGGCTGCCAAGATCCGCGAAATTATCGGCGCTGAGTTCAAAGTTGAAGGTGATCTCCGTTCAGAGATCCAGATGAATATCAAGCGACTGATGGATATTGGTTGCTATCGTGGAGTTCGTCATCGTAATGGTCTTCCTGTTCGCGGTCAGAGCACAAAGAACAATGCGCGTACCCGTAAGGGAAAGAAGAAGACTGTTGCTAACAAGAAGAAGGCTACTAAGTAAAATTTAGTTATCTTATCGTTGCCTTTGTTTCATTGTTCCCATTCTTTCCGATTTTCAATTTCGGACATGAGGGTTGTATGAGATCAAAAGGCATCATTAGTAACTTTTTAACTAAAAGAAAAAATGGCAAAGAAAACAGCAACATCAAAGAAAAGAAATGTGAAGGTTGATGCTATTGGACAGCTTCACGTTCACAGTTCATTCAACAATATCATTGTGTCTCTGGCAAACAGTGAGGGTCAGGTTATCTCTTGGTCTTCTGCCGGTAAGATGGGATTCCGTGGTTCTAAGAAGAACACTCCCTACGCTGCTCAGATGGCAGCAGAAGATTGCGCAAAGGTCGCTTTCGATCTTGGTCTGCGCAAGGTAAAGGCTTATGTTAAGGGTCCCGGTAACGGTCGTGAGTCAGCCATCCGTGGCGTACACAGCTCAGGCATCGAGGTTACAGAGATTGTAGACGTTACACCGTTACCCCACAACGGCTGCCGTCCTCCGAAGAGAAGAAAGGTATAATAAGCCTTCATTACAGATACAAACAATTAGAAAAAGCAAAGTTAAAATATTATGGCTAAGTATATAGGTCCGAAATCTAAGATTGCACGTCGATTTGGTGAGCCCATCTTCGGCGCCGACAAAGTTTTGTCCAAGAGAAACTTCCCTCCTGGACAGCATGGCAACAACCGTCGCAGAAAACTTTCTGAGTACGCTGTCATGTTGGCAGAGAAGCAGAAAGCCAAGTACACCTATGGTGTTCTTGAGCGCCAGTTCCGTAATATGTTTGCCAAGGCTGCCAAGGCTGACGGTATCACCGGTGAGGTGCTGCTCCAGAACCTTGAGTGCCGCCTTGATAATGTAGTATTCCGTCTTGGCATTGCTCCTACCCGTGCAGCTGCTCGTCAGCTCGTTGGTCACAAGCACATCGTTGTAGACGGCAAGGTTGTTAACATTCCTTCATTCGCAGTGAAGCCCGGCATGGTTGTTGGTGTTCGTGAGAAGTCAAAGAGCCTCGAGGTTATCGAGAATGCTCTTGCTGGTTTCAACCACACCAAGTATCCTTGGATGGAGTGGGATGACGCTTCAAAGAGCGGTAAGTTCCTGCACAAGCCCGAGCGTGCTGACATTCCTGAGAACATTAAGGTGCAGTTAATCGTTGAGTTGTACTCTAAATAATCATTAAATTAATGGCGATATTAGCATTTCAAAAACCTGACAAAGTTGTGATGCTGGAGGCCAATGACAAGTTCGGTAAGTTCGAATTCCGTCCTCTTGAGCCCGGCTTTGGTGTTACCATCGGTAACGCCTTGCGCCGCATACTTCTTTCTTCGCTTGAGGGCTATGCCATCAACACCATCCGCATTTCAGGTGTTGAGCATGAGTTCTCATCCGTACCGGGTGTGAAGGAAGACGTGACCAACATTATCTTGAATTTGAAGCAAGTAAGATTCAAGCAAGTAGTAGAAGAATTCGAGAATGAAAAAGTTAGTATCACCGTTGAGAATTCAACCGAATTCAAGGCTGGTGATATTGGCAAGTATCTGACTGGATTTGAAGTGTTAAACCCTGATTTGGTGATTTGTCATTTAGATGCAAAAGCCTCAATGCAGATTGACCTTACCATCAACAAGGGCCGTGGCTACGTTCCTGCTGATGAGAATCGTGAGTACTGCACTGACGTCAACGTAATTCCAATCGATTCTATCTACACCCCAATCCGTAATGTGAAATATTCCGTTGAGCCTTATCGTGTTGAGCAGAAGACCGACTTCGATAAGCTCGTACTGGAAGTTTCTACGGACGGTTCCATCCACCCGAAGGATGCCCTTAAGGAGGCTGCCAAGATCCTTATTCAGCACTTCATGTTGTTCTCTGACGAGAAGATCACGCTTGAGACAAGCGAGCAGGAGACAAACCAGGAGTTTGATGAGGAGGTTCTCCACATGCGCCAGCTGCTTAAGACCAAGCTTGTTGACATGAACCTGAGCGTTCGTGCCCTCAACTGCTTGAAGGCTGCTGATGTAGAGACACTCGGTGACCTTGTTCAGTTTAACAAGACTGATCTGCTTAAGTTCCGTAACTTTGGTAAGAAATCGCTTTTAGAGCTTGATGATTTGCTCGAGAGTCTGAATCTGTCGTTTGGAACCGACATTTCTAAGTATAAATTAGATAAAGACAATTAAAAAAATGAGACACAATAAAAAATTCAACCATCTGGGCCGTACTGCATCGCATCGTGCCGCTATGCTATCTAACATGGCTGCGTCACTGATCCTGCACAAAAGAATCACTACGACCCTCGCCAAGGCTAAGGCCCTGAAAATGTATGTAGAGCCCCTGATCACACGCTCTAAAGACGATTCAACCAACTCACGCCGTGTAGTTTTTAGCTACCTTCAGAACAAAGAGGCCATCAAGGAGCTCTTCGGTGCTGTTGCAGCAAAGGTTGCTGACCGTCCCGGAGGTTACACTCGCGTAATCAAGCTCGGCACACGTCGTGGCGATGCTGCTCCCATTGCTTTCATCGAGCTCGTTGACTTCGATGAGAACATGGCCAAGACTGGCAAGGGCGGCGCTAAGAAGACTCGTCGTAGCCGCAAGGCTGCTCCTAAGGCTGAAGCTCCTGCAACAGAGGCTCCCGCTACAGAGGCACCTGCAGCTGAAGAGGCAAAGGCTGAATAATTTTTTATTCATCATAACCATTAAGGGATGTCCTTTCGAGGGCATCCCTTTTTTGTTTCTTAATTTCAAACCATTGCACAGTCTTTTTTCTCTTTCTTTCTTTCTTTCTTTCTTCCTTTCAAACCTTTCACCATCTTTCTTTCCTTTTTTTGTTCCGCCCTTTTACCTCTTGAACAATCTTTCTTTCTTTTTTGTTTCCCCCTTTCAAACTTTCCACAATCATTATTCTTTCTCCCCCTTTCACCACCTTTCTCTCTTTTTTCTTTATTCCTTTAAGTCGTTGTGCTTTAACGGTTTATGTCCTTTTGTGAAAATGCGTGTAAAAGCATTGCATTCCAAAAGAACACTCAACAAATAATTTTCATAACTTCGCAATCGAAATCAGTAACGGGCTTCGTAAGCTGTGATGCTTTTTTATTGAGATCCAACATGTCTAATCTTAAAAAATAAAAGTTATGAAAACATCAGCAATAATACTTGGAGTTTTTACACTTATGTGTGCCATCTTTGTTTCATGTTCAAAGGATGATGACGAACTGTTTGTGCCCGCGTCACCCACTTCATCTGTTTCGCCGACTTCTTCTGATGCCGTTGAGCCAGTCAAAAATCCCGGTTTTTTGCCCGACAGCGTTATCTCTACGACCAAGCAGAAAGATTCATTGTTCATACCTACATTTGAGAAATGAACCAAATGCTTTATTGCAGTTATCTTATAAAATAAGATTTACGCATGAAAAGAGTTCTTATGGTTTCCTCGTTCTCTTTTGAACTTCAGCGATTATAATTTTTTTTGAATACATCTCAAGCGTGGCTGTCAAGTGAAATTTATTCTAACTTGATGGCCATTCTTATCTTCATTCAGATATTTTTGCCTACTTTTGTATGTCTGAACATCATCCGTAAACATCATTTATGTTAAAAACATACGCCAAGATATTAATCTTCTTCCTTGCCCTCCTCGCTTTTGCCTCTTGCTCCACGTCCACAGACAACCGCTTCAAGTCGAGGCTCGCCCATGCCGACACATTGGCCACCCGTTATCCTGATAGCGCATTGAATGTGCTTCATGCGATTAATGAGAATGTCGCTCGTCAGTCGGAGTTTATGCGCATGACCTACCGTCTTGTTACCTTTCGCTGCATGATGTCCTCGCGCGACAGCATGTTGCGTCGTTCTGTCTCCGCAGATTCATGCCTTCATGTAGCCCTCTATTTCCGCAGCCACGGCAATGCCCGTCATCGCCTTGATGCCTACAATCTCGCGGGTCAGGTGCTGTTAGAGAACAACCGACCTGCCGAAGCCTTGCGCTGGTTCGATGCCTCTTGTCGTCTTGCCGACAGCGACGCTTCGGTTGATGCAGCCACCACTGCCCGCTGCCATTATGCCATGGCACAAATTCTCTCCTCCTCGCCAGCAGCCGTTGCTTACGCCTGTGCACAACTTGACCTTGCAGAAACTAACGCCGTTGAGAGTGACGACCCCTCTTTACAGAACATCATTGCTCACGAGAAGCGCCACATGTATCGTCTTCTCAAAAGCTCTCCCCGTCATGACGTTGTCCTGTCAGCCATGAATCTCGATGCCGATGATGCCGACAATGTCTTTTTGACCAACCTCACCATCCTCCTCTCCATCCTGTCCTTCGCCCTTGCGTGCATCATCTTATGGTTCGTTCGCCTCTTCCGCAAGAAGAAGGACGAAGAGTTTGCCGCCAATTTCCGCAACCGCCTGCATGCCGAGGAGATACAAGGCGAGATCTCATCGCTCAAAAAGGTTATACAGCGTCTTAAGTCGATGCTCAACGATGAGAAACATGCCAACACCGACAGTTTCAAGACCATCACCGAGCAACAGTGGCGTCTCGACCGTCTTTCAGATCGTGTGAGCGTCATCGACAAGAAAGAGGCGCAGCGTCGAAGCATGGAGGTGCAGCAGACCCTTCAGACCGACGAGCTTGTCATCGCTTTCCACGAGATGGCTCTTCACCCCGTGCGCAACGTCCTTCCCACCGAAGCCCAGTGGTCCGCCCTGGCTTCGCTCGTAGAGACCGTCGCCCCCGATTTCTATGTCATCATGAACCGCAACACGGTCTTGCGCGAAGAAGAATATCGTGTCTGTCTTCTCATAAAAGCACAGTTCAAAATGTCAGAAATATGCTACCTCTTAGGCATCGGCAACTCCAAGCTCACCAACCTTCGCGCCCGTCTTCTCGGAAAAGTGTTTGGAAAAGAAGGAGGTGCCAAAGATTTTGACCGGGCAATTCAAGGGCGAATACTTGATTAAAGATTATAAAAAAGCTCCAGACAAGATGTTTTTTTTGGAAACATGACGTTTCTCATGAAAAAGAACTAAAGCGCGTAACAGACATGGTTATAGTCGGTTACGCGCTTTTGTGTAAACGTGGGTAAAATGCCGACCCGAAAAATACTATCCATTAAAAAATTTGTTCCTATTTTTGCTGCCGTGAACCATCAACGTTTGTTCGAGCAGTCTTTCATGCGACTCTCCTTCAGACAATTATTAATTTAATCATTAGTTTCTATCTATGAAACAAAGAAATTCAACCCAGTTCTATTTGCGCACTGCTGTTGCAGGACTTGTCGCGTACCTTACTTTTATGTTCGTCTTCGTTTATAAGCTCAGCACCGACACCATTTTTTCTGATATGCTTGTAACCACATTGGTTTTCGCCTTTTTGTTCTATAATCCCGGCATCTTTCGTCCAACGCTGATAATAGAAGACGAGACCGTTGTTGTGAAGAAGCGTAGTGGAGAAGTCTCTATCCCCTTTTCAAACCTTAAAAATGTGGAGGTGAAACATAGCATTTGGGGACGTATGATGAAATTTTATTATGAGGGTGGTAAGGTTGTGACCTATCCCAAAGATGTGGAGGCCGCCGTCTCTTACCTGCGACAACTTGGAGTTACTTGCATCAAAGAGAGCTGATGCTTTCTCCAACGGCATCATGCTTTTCCAACGACATCATGCTTCTTTGAAGGTTATGAAAGCAACCACAGGTGTTAAGTTTTTCCTCAAATTGTTTGTGACAATAATCAAATTTTTTTAATTTTGTATCACTATAAGCTTTTCTGTGCAGAAGCCAAGCCGCCCCTCAGCCGAAACGTCTAAGCAATCTTGACGTTAGCTTTCGGTTTGCATTGTCTAATAGTGACACCTTAAAAAATGTTGAAATGAAAATGCGGAAATATCTCACATCTGTGGTCGCCTTCTTGTGCCTCTGTCTTGTCTCATGCAGCAAAGAAGACGCCTTGCCTGTCAGCGTGTCTACAGCCCAGGCAGGCGTTGAGCAAGGATGCGTTGGTGGCTCGTCATCCCTCAATGAGTTCACGCTCGACAACCGTGAGCTCTCAAGCTACATGCAAGATGCGAACGTGCGGTCATTCATGCAAAACGTTGACAAGCTAAGCAACAAACCTCTTCGTCCTCAGAAAAACGGTTACGGTACCAGAACCGCCGATGTCGTAGACGGACTGGCTGGCTCCATCGCCCAATACCTTCTTAAGTGGCCGAGTGCAGGCGCCATCTGTGGGGCCGTCGCTTCTTTTATGTATTCTAAGTTGGAAGAATCCTTACACAAGAAAGGTTGGTACGAGAAGCCCGTCGATCCTGAGCTGTTAGGCGATGAGTTGCTGTGGAACAGCTCTAATCGGTCCCACTATAAGTTCAATATCGAAGACCATTCCTTAATCTTAAAAGAGGCCTCTCGCCATGTGTCGTTCATCGATTCTGTCGGCTATTATCACAACGCCTTGTTGTCTGCTTTGTCAAAGCGGGGCACCGGTTGTGCCGACTCTCTTGGTTTTATCTCTTACGACCGTTTGTGCCAAGATGCCGAGCAGCGTTTCAACAGTTCCTTACAGCGTCGACGCTTAACGGGTAACAACCCTGAAGCCTCTTGTCTTATGGGTGCGAATCAGGAAGAATATGACGCAGTTAAGAATTTTACGACTTCCTTTGTTCAGAACATGAGTTCTGGCCTTGGGTTCTATAAAAGTTTTGAGGCATCAAGAGCCAACACGATCGACCTGCTTCAATGCCGAAAAAGCGATATCGATGCCATCAGAGATCTGTGTCAAAAGATCCTGACCGCCTCTCACGGCATCTCCAATGCAGAGAGCGTCAACTATTGTCGTCGGTTGAACCAGCTGATAGAAAAGTCTTGTTTGTCAAAAGTTCAGAAAGAAACATTCAAATGTCTTAACAATATCTTCATCAACAGCCGCTTATATTGGTATCGTTGAGCGCGCCCATTTACATTTATCGAAAACAGGAGGTGTGATCCCATGCTAAAGAAAATCCAATTGTTTCTTGCCTACGCCTTTATGGGGCAGATGGTTTGCTCTGTACTCGCCTATGGTGTTGTGCTTCAGGCATCTCATGTTGTACTTTCGCTCATGACCTGCGTTTGTGGCGTCGCTTTAGCCTTTTACCTCCATCGTGTGTTACGAGAGAATCGTGAGATAGGTCTTCCTGTTGACACCTTGTTCATGTGGGATGTCTATTTCGACATAATGGTCTTCCTTTTGTTCATCCCCGCGTGGGTAGAAGACTATGAAGAAGAGCCTTGGTGGCCCTTAGCCATTACCGTTTGCATGCTTTGCGCTGTCGATTTTGTTCGTCAACTTTTGGCCATGTTCTCCGACCGTAAGAACCGTTCCTCTTCGCGAACCCTTTTAGGCGGCTATGACATGTCGGTTCCTCGCATGCCAGAATCTCCCTCCTATAGAATAAGGCAAGGCAACTCCACGACGTTTAATGTCAGGGTAGCCATATCCGAGTTTCTTGTTCTGTCGGCCTTGGTTGGCTTGTTCTCCTTATGGGACGAGTGGAACGTCGATTTCCTTTTTAAAGTGTTGTGGTATTTTTTCTTGTATGCGGTCTTCATGATGCTTCAGTGTTGTGGCACCCGCATAACCGTCGAGGGACAAGTGATGGAGATAACCAACCCTTATCGTCTGATCGACATCAGCCGCATCTCTGTGCGTGAAATGACAGATGTGGTCATCAGCAATGCTTTCTTCGGTTGCCGCATGACCGTCCATTATGGTTATGGCAAAAAGGCCGTCTGCTATCCGTCCGACATCGACGAGATAAAGCTGTTCCTTTCGCGCAACCGCGTTGAGGTTGACGATAGGAGGCCTTGACCATCAGTCTCAGCTCAATGATATAAATCCAAAGAGTAACCCCTTTTTCCCATTCTCCCCGTTATGATAGAACATCTTAATACCGCTTTAGCCCTTTTCTCCTACCTCCTCTTGGTGTGCTGCTGCGCCCTTTTGGCGTACAATGTTTTTGGCGCATATCCATGGTTGGCTGTGGCTGTTGGCCTTATGGTTTTGTTCCTCACTTACCTGTTCGCCTACACCGTAAAGAAATGTTGGGCTCAGAAACTCTCCTTGTCAAGAGTGTTTGTGTCAAACTTAAAGACCGACATCGTTTTGGCCATTATAATCCCTTTCTATCTTTTAGAGTTCAATTTAGGTAAATGGCATCTTTTTTTCATGGCCGCCATGACGTGGCTGTTTGTTGACATCGTGCGGCTCAACATCAACCAATATACCGATGCGCGGCGCCATTGAGCTTATGTAAAGCGCTTTTGGAGTACATAAAACGCTCTTATGATGTTCAGAAACGCTCTTGGTGTTTAGCAAAAGGGTGTGAAAAACAAAAAATATCTTAAAAAATGAGCTATATGCTTTGCGTTCCGCTTTTTTTGCTTACCTTTGCATCCGCAATTAAGCGCGAACACATTGGGGTGTTCTCCAGCGGCAACGAGAGCAGACTGTAAATCTGCCGTCATTCGACTTCGTAGGTTCGAGTCCTACCACCCCAACAGCATCATTTGCAACCACGGTGCGGTCACATTCTTATGTGGCCGCATTTTTATTTGATTGTTTTTTTGATTGTTTTTTATTAGATCGTTTTTTTGTCCTTTTTTTCGTGTTGATTTTGAGCCTCTTGCGCGGCTCTTTGTGTAAAGCTGTGTAAAAAACAGAGATTGAAAGTTTGCCGCTTGGTCTTTATTGTTTTACTTTTGCATAAGATAAGCATCACCTCAGCAAAGATTGCACGCAAGCTTGCATCTCTGCCTTCGGTTTGCATTTTCTTTGCATAAGATAATTGAACTTTCGCATTTAATAAATGGAAATTATCTCAAGCGAGCGTCGCCGAAGGCGGCGACAAAGTCGAGCGCGGCGACGCTTGCTTGAGATTGTTGTCCCTATTTTATTTGCGTAAGTTCAATTATGAACATCATGCCTGTTCTTTATCTCCTTACCCTTATCAATAGCCTTTAGAGGGGCAGGGTAGGGGAAAACCCCGCTACAATATGGTTTTCCCCATCACCGTTTATTGTTTTTCCCCTTTTTTTATTCGCTTAAACAAGCTAACTTTGCAACATCGAAAGGAGATGATTCTTTTTCAAGAAACAGGAAACAGAAGAAACAAGAAACGGAAGAAACAAGAAACGGAAGAATCAGGAAACATAAGAAACAAGCAACAAAAGAGATAAGCGACAACATTTCATAACCCATAAAAAAAGAAAAAAGCTATGAAAAGATTATTCCTTACCATAATGGCCGCGCTGACCCTCACGCTGTCAGCAAGCGCACAGAGACTGTTGGACGTTCGTGGTGAAGCACAATACATAACCGACAAGATGGCCCTTGAGCTGGCCCTCACCCCCAGCCAGCGCAACAGCATCTTGCAGCTCAACCTCACCTACCTCAATGGCATAACCAGCTATCGCGACATCGAGACCACAGGATGGAAATATCGCAACAAGCACATGAAGGCGTTGCTCACCCCCGCCCAGTGGAAGCTCTATAAGAAAGCCCGCTGTTTCTATCGCCCCATAGGCTGGCACAACGATGCCTACGTTCATTACATCTACGCAAAATATCCGCGCCACAACAGCCACCAGAGCTGCAAAGGGCCGAACAAACATCATTATTGCAAAGATAAGCACAAACCCAATTGTTGCAAAGATAAGCACAAATCCCATTATTGCAAAGATAAGCACAAACAGCCCCATTTCGGCACCCGTCGCAGCAGCCACGGCAACAACAGCAAGGAGGCGATAAAGCTGTGTAAGAAGATGCGAGAACACATGCGCTCTGGTGCGCGATAGCCAACGGCCCAGGCCCGCAGCAATCGGTTTTGCCGGTCGCACCACACGATGGCCACTACCGAGTGGCGTTAGAACAACACACATATAGAATAAACAGAAAATCCGGCAAAAAAGTCAGGGAGACGTGTCAACCGCATGGCATGTCTCCTTTTTACGTTTTTTAAAGGCTGATTTTTTTGTGAAGATTAATATTTACATCGCGCTTCGCGCTCGTGTCGTTTTAAACATTCTTGCGCTCCGTAGGTGCTCAGGCGCTTCGCGGAGTTATTATCATTAATGACCCATTAATTATCATTAATACGCGCTTCGCGCGGAAAAATTAATGTTTCATACTCCGCGAAGCGCCTGAGCACCCACGGAGCGCAAGAATGTTCAATTAATGGCTATTAATGTTTAAAAAATGCGCGAAGCGCAAAAAAATATTGTTCATTTATTCACATTGTTAGCTGCTATTTAAGCTTGTAACCATCTGAAAGAAAGCTTGTTTTTTTTATGCGAAAGCTTAATTAAAGGCATCCCTTATGTCGCGCTCCAACATTTTTTGCATGTCAATGCCAAAATGCGCGTTTTTTTCCGTAACTTTGCAAGATATAGAAAAAAAGAAAACAAGATATATGGCAGAATCTAATTTCGTAGACTATGTGAAGATATATTGCCGCTCAGGAAAGGGCGGTCGAGGAAGCATGCACTTGCGTCATGTAAAATATAACCCCAACGGTGGTCCCGACGGTGGCGACGGCGGCGATGGCGGAAGCGTCATCCTGCGCGGCAACCACAACTATTGGACCCTGCTGCACCTTAAGTTTCAGCGTCATGTCTTCGCCGAGCATGGAGGCAACGGCGGTCGCGACAAGTGTCACGGCAAGGACGGCAAGGACCAGTATATAGACGTGCCGTGTGGCACCGTGGTCTACAACGCCGAGACAGGCAAGTATGTGTGCGACGTGACCTACGACGGTCAGGAGGTGGTGCTGCTCAAGGGCGGCCGTGGCGGCCTCGGCAACTTCCAGTTTCGCTCAGCCACCAACCAGGCGCCGCGCTTCGCCCAGCCCGGCGAGCCCATGGAGGAGATGACCGTCATCATGGAGCTGAAGCTCCTTGCCGATGTGGGCCTTGTGGGCTTCCCCAACGCCGGCAAGTCGACCCTGCTGTCAGCCCTGTCGAGCGCGCGTCCCAAGATTGCCAACTATCCCTTCACCACCCTTGAGCCCAGCCTCGGCATCGTCGACTATCGCGACCACAAGTCGTTCGTCATGGCCGACATCCCCGGCATCATCGAGGGCGCGAGCGAGGGCAAGGGTCTGGGCCTGCGCTTCCTCCGTCACATCGAGCGTAACTCGCTGCTCCTGTTCATGGTGCCAGGCGACACCGACGACATAAAGAAAGAATATGAGGTGTTGCTCAACGAGCTTCGACAGTTTAACCCCGACATGCTCGACAAGCACCGCGTGCTGGCCGTGACCAAGTGTGACCTGCTCGACGACGAGCTGTGCGACATGCTTCGCGAGACCCTTCCCGACGACCTGCCCGTGGTCTTCATCTCGTCAGTGACAGGTCAGGGCCTCACCGAGCTCAAGGACATCCTGTGGCAGGAGCTCAACTCGGAGAGCAACAAGCTGCAGGAGATCACCGCCGAAGACACCATCGTTCACCGCGACAAGGACATGTCGCGCTTTGCCGCCGAGCTGGCCGCCGAAGGCGAAGACGACATCGAGTTCCTTGACGACGACGATGTGGAAGATGCCGACGACATTGAATATCTTGACGATTTTGAATATGAGGAGGACGACCGCGATGAATGACACACCACAACTCAAGACCTACGACATGGGCGACGGCATCGTCGCCTTCAGCACCACCCGTCACGGCGGCGTGAGCACAGGCACCTCTTATGCCTCGTTCAACATCAACCCCTTCTGCGGCGACGACCCTGCCCATGTGGCAGCCAACCGCGAGCTGCTCTGCAAGGAGCTGGGCATCGACAGTCGCCACCTCATCCTGCCCCACCAGACCCACGGTGTGGACACGCGCATCATCAGCGACGAGTTCTGCGCCCTTCCCGATAACGTGCGCCAGATGGTTCTTGAGGGCGTCGATGCCGTGATGACCAACGTCCCGGGCGTGTGCGTGGGCGTGTCCACCGCCGACTGCATACCCGTTCTTCTCCACGACCCCAAGCACCGCGCCGTGTGTGCCGTCCATGCCGGATGGCGCGGCACCCTCGCCCGCATAACCCATAAAGCGACAGTCGATATGCGTGCCGCTTATGGCACCAACCCCGCCGACCTTGTGGCGGTCATAGGCCCCGGCATCTCCCTCGATGCCTTCGAGGTGGGCGACGAGGTGTATGAGCAGTTTGCTGCCGCCGACTTCAACCTCGACTACGCCGCCGAGCGTCGCGAGAAGTGGCACCTCGACCTCGCCCTTCTCAACCGCGAGCTGCTCGTGCAGAGCGGTCTCGACGAGGCCAACATAAGGCTCAGCGGCATCTGCACCTACAACCGTTGCGACCTGTTCTTCTCCGCACGCCGCCTCGGCACCGAGTCGGGCCGCATCTACAACGCCATCATGATCGAGGGGTGACGCCACAACCGTTTTGCTACAACTTGAATTGAATTGCTAAAAAAATGAAACTGAGAACAATCATCCTGCTCCTCTCTGCCGTCGTGACCCTGTCGGCCTTTGCTCCCGCCAAGGACAAGTTTTCGGCAGCCGAGCAGCAGCAGATAAGCATAGCCACCCCAAATCTCTTCGCACAGTCTGACGCGTTCAGCATAGAGATGGGCCTTCTTGGCTCCAAAGAATATTCCTTCCCCCTGCCTGTGGGCAAGGCCGAGAAGCGTGGCGACAACCGTCTGGCCATCGTCACCTCTGAGGGCGATGCCGTGAAGGCCATGTTTGACGGCGTGGTGCGCCTCTCGCGTAACCACCCCGACTATGGCAACGTCATCGTCATTCGCCACTACAACGGTCTGGAGACCGTCTACGGCAACAACGCCCAAAACCTCGTGAGCGTGGGCGATGTGGTGACGGCAGGCCAGACCATCGCCATCGTAGGCTCAAAAGACGGCAAGACCTACCTCGACTTCTCCATCATGATCAACGGCGCACGCATAAACCCCGAGACCGTGCTTGGCCTGAAGAGCCACCGCCTGCACAAGCAGACGCTCCTCTGCACAAAGAAAGGGGCGCTCGTCGACGTGCAGACGCTTAAAAAGGGCGATGTCGACGTGGCCGACGACACGGGCGTAGACCTCGATGCCGCCCCCTTTGCCAAGAGCGACATCTATAAGCTCGACCTCGTAAACATTGAGAAGGAGCGTTGGGCCTATCCTCTGCCCGGCGCCAAGGTCATCAGTCCCTATGGCGGCCGTCGCCGCCATGCCGGCGTTGACCTCAAGACGAAGCCCAACGACGAGATTGTGGCTGCCTTCGACGGCGTGGTCACACGCTCAAGCTCCTATTATGGTTATGGCCTCTGCATCGTGATCAAGCACGCATGGGGTCTGGAAACGCTCTACAGTCATCAGTCGAAAAACTTCGTCAAGGTGGGCGACAAGGTCAAGGCCGGCCAGGTCATCGGTCTCACAGGCCGCACGGGTCGCGCTACGACGGAGCATCTCCATTTCGAGACCTCTTTCAAGGGCCGCCGCTTCAACCCCGGCATCATCTTCGACCATGCCAACCGCCAGCTTCAGCAGACCACCATCACGCTGAGAAAGAACGGCAGCATCTTGTCGGGAAAGAAATAAGAAAATATCTGAACTGTAGCGAAGGTTAATGCTTACATCGCGCTTCGCGCTCGTGGTTTTAATTATTTTTTTTGATGCTAACCTATCATTAAATAAATAAAAAGCATTATCTTTGCATATTATATGATTAGTTATGGCTAAAAACACAATGGGCACCAAGTTGCCACGGAAATTGGAACAAAAGATGCAAGTGGTGGGAGAGCAGATAAAGTTGGCTCGGTTGCGCAGGAATCTGAGCGTGGCTCAGGTGGCGGAACGGGCAACCTGTTCTCCATTAACTGTGTCGCGCATAGAAAAAGGTGTTCCAACGGTGGCCATCGGCATTTATCTCAGGGTGCTTTACGCCCTGCAGTTGGATGACGATATTCTGTGGCTGGCCAAAGAAGACAAGTTGGGCAAGACTTTGCAGGATTTGAGTCTGAAGACAAGGGAACGAGCTTCTAAAAAGGAATAGGCGATGAAGAAACTTTATGTGTATGCCGATTTTGACTGGCTCAAGGAAATTGAGCTTGTCGGGGAGTTAGGATATGAATCGCTCCGTGGCTCCGACAGCTATAGCTTCTCGTTTCATGATGAGTGGTTGAGGAAACACGGCGATTTGTTCCTGAGTGAAGACTTGAACATTTATCCCGGGATGCAATATACGCAGCCGGGGAAAGATATATTCGGGTGTTTTTCGGATGCCTTGCCAGACCGTTGGGGGCGTACCTTGCTTTTGCGACGGGAACAAATAGCCGCATCGGAAGAAGGCAGGCCGGTACGTCGGTTGTCATCATTTGACTTTCTGACGGGCATAGACGATTTCTCACGTATGGGAGGTTTCCGTTTCAAGGAAGAGAAAGACGGGGATTTCATCAACGTGGACGAATCTTTGAAGATTCCCCCTTTGGCGGATGTGCGAGAACTGATAGCGGCCAGCATGGAGATTGAGAGAAGCGAGGAAGAAAACCTGCTGCCTGCCAAGAAGTGGATAAACCAGCTTGTGATGCCGGGCTCTTCCTTGGGTGGCGCGAGGCCGAAAGCCTGTGTCTTCGATGAGGACAAAACGCTATATGTCGCCAAATTCCCTTCACGCAAGGATGATTATGATGCCGGATTATGGGAACATTTCGCCCACCTGCTTGCGAAGAAGGCAGGAATCAATGCCGCGCATACTGAAGTCTTGTCGGTTGGAGAGAAATATCATACGTTGCTATCCCGACGTTTTGACCGCACACCGGAAGGCCGTCGGATTCATTTCGCTTCCGCAATGACGCTGTTGGGGCTTTCGGATGGAGATAATGCCACGACAGGGCATGGCTATTTGGACATCGTTGATTTCATCCTTCAGAATTGTACCCATGTGGAAGCCGACCTGCAAGAACTTTATCGTCGTGTGGCTTTCAATGTCTGCATCGGCAATAGTGACGACCATTTCCGCAATCACGGCTTTCTCTTGACGGCTAAAGGTTGGACGTTGTCTCCGGCTTACGATATGAATCCAACTCTGAATGAATATCAAAGCCTGCTCATCACTTCTACGTCCAACAAAGCCGATTTACATATCTTGCTGGATGCTTGTGAAGATTATATGATTGTGAAAAAAGTGGCGGAAGGCATTATACAGGAGGTTGTCAGCGCTATAAAGGATTGGCGAAGCATAGCCATACGACTGGGCATTTCCAAGAGAGAGATGGATATGTTTGCTAGTGTGCTGGATGGTCGGGGAGTGGTTTTATAAACGCAAAAAAGGCGTGCCATCTGTGATGACACGCCTTTATTATATTTCTTTCTAATCGCCCGCGATTACTCGCCCAGGCTGATAGCCTCTGAGGGGCAAACATCAGCGCATGTGCCGCACTCTGTGCACACATCGGGGTTGATAGAATACTTTTCGCCTTCAGAGATAGCGCCAGAAGGACACTCGTCAATACATGTACCGCAAGCGATGCAGTTGTCACCAATTACGTAAGCCATAATGATTATAAAAATAAAATTGTTAATAATGTTATTGTTCTTTTTTTTTTGATTGGTCTCCACGCAAGGTGAGGCCTTTCTTATTGCAAAGGTACACATTATTTTTTTATATACAAGCTTTTTGTCGGCTTTTTACACGTCTTTATCTCTATTTTTAACAAAATAAAAACATTAAGATTGTTTCGTTTGTCCGTTTTTTTGCTACTTTTGCGGTCACGGAAAAGCATAAGATTGTTATGGAAAAAATGTTGAACCAACTGAAAAAACTGGAGCATGCCACAACACAGGAAGTGAAGAAGAGCATGCAGTGGAAAGAGGCGTTCAAACGTCTCGCCGGCTATGTTAAAGGCACAGAGAAGCTAAGCCCTGAAACGCTCAACAGGCTCGCGCTCATCATGGGGTTCCAAAACTGGGAGGGACTGAAGAACGCGCTGCATGGAACGGCAGACGGGGATACGAACTTTGAGTGAAGAATTTAAGTGAAGAACGAAGAGTGAAGAGTGAAGAATTCGATAGCTTTTTTCGGTAAATATAAAGAAACTGCACTTTCGTAGGTGTATAATAAACACGTTTTCAAGCGATTATTATCTCAAGCAAGCGTCGCCGAAGGCGGCGAATATCCATAACCGCTGGTTGAGCTGCCGAAGGCAGCGAAGCCTGCGGTTCAAAGAATGATGGTAAGATCCTAACGACCGATTTGGGTTTAACAATTATCTTCAATCCATTTCACAACAGCATCGTCGTCGTTACAGCCAATAACCTCGTCGGCTTGTGCTTTTACCTCGTCATAGGCGTTTGCCACAGCCACGCTATGATCGGCTATGCGCATCATGGACAGATCGTTGCGATTGTCGCCAAACACAACAATGCGTGTGGCGCCAAGCTCATTGGCCAGACGCTTTATGGCCGACGCCTTGTTGGTGTCAGGAGCATAAATGTCAAGGATTCCTTGTGCGGAGTCGTCAATGTCATAATAGCATGCGGGTGAGCAAGCCACGCCGCGCTCTTGTAGCTCTTTGTTTATGGCGTCCATAGCAGGGTAGGGGCCAAGTGAGAACACAAGCATGGCTTCATCGACGTCGTGGGCAGCGATTTTGTCGCACAGGCGCAACTGCTTCAGGGGTGTTTGAACGCGAGGTTCCATGAAGGCCTTCTCGCGCTCCGTCATGTTGTGGCTATGGTGCACTATGAGCGTGTTGCCATGTCGACGATAGACGAAAGGTGCGACATGGTGTTTCGCAAAGACCTCTAATATTTGTTCTACTGCTTCATTGCTCATCGTCCTTACGTTTGAGAAACAACTTTGCTGTGGATCCCATAATGCGGCACCCGTCATGAGAATGTAAGGAATGTTGCTCTTTACATCTTTCATCAAGACTGTTGCTGTAGCTGGTGTGCGAGCTGTTGCTACGGTAAAGAGCACTCCCTTGTAGTTGATGAGCGTGTTAAGGCGCTCTATTGTTGAAGGCGACAGCTCAGACTGGCTGTTGAGCAACGTGCCGTCCATGTCGCTCACAAATAATGTCCTTTCTTTCATTAATGCTCTTTCGTTAATGTTTCCAAAATTGCTTTTCAAGAGAAATCTTCAGAACTTTTCTCTCACCCGTTTGTCGCTTCTATTTCTTTAAATTGGCAAGCAGAGTGTTAAGCTGGTTTTCATCGCTTATTAGCACCTCGCGTGGCTTGCTGCCTTGAGCTGTTCCAACGATACCTGCCTTTTCGAGCTGGTCCATGAGTCGTCCGGCACGATTATAGCCTATAGAGAAGCGGCGTTGAATCATGCTGGTGCTGCCTTGCTGCGTGCTCACAATGGAGCGTGCTGCTTCTTCAAAGTAGGGATCATGGCTTCCTATCTCGCCTGAACCTCCAGCTGCCATGCTTGAGTCGCCACCATCAGGATTGACAGGCTCTGGTATGGGCATGGGTTCCACGGGACCGCTTTGTTCTGAAATGTACTTGTTTACGCGCTCTACCTCAGGCGTGTCGACAAATGCACATTGCACACGGATGGGCTCGCTTCCGTTGATGATGAGCATGTCGCCCTTTCCTATGAGCTGGTTTGCACCAGGTCGGTCGAGGATGGTTCTTGAATCGATCATGGCGCTCACGCGGAAGGCCATACGTCCAGGGAAGTTGGCCTTGATGGTGCCTGTTATGATGGTGGTCGTAGGACGCTGCGTGGCGATAACCATGTGTATGCCCACGGCACGGGCAAGCTGTGCTATACGGGCTATAGGACGCTCAATGTCCTTTCCTGCTGTCATGATAAGGTCTCCAAACTCGTCAATGATGACGACGATGTATGGCATGAACTCGTGACCGTGAGCGGGGTTGAGCTTATGGTTAAGATATTTCTCATTATACTCTTTTATGTTTCTCGCTCCCGCATCTTTAAGCAAGCCGTAACGGTTGTCCATGAGCGCGCAGAGACCGTTGAGGGTCTTTACAACCTTAGACGTGTCTGTAATGATTGGCTCATCCACATTTTCGTCTAACGAGGCCATGAAATGGTCAGCAATGGGGTTGTAGACGCTAAACTCGACCTTCTTCGGGTCAACAAGCACAAACTTCAGCTCGTTTGGATGCTTCTTGTAGAGAAGAGAGGTTATGATGGCATTCAGGCCAACCGACTTGCCTTGGCCTGTGGCACCGGCAACAAGGAGGTGAGGCATCTTTGTGAGGTCAGCAATGTAGACATCGTTGGTGATGGTCTTTCCGAGCGCTACAGGCAGGTCATACTTACACTCTTTAAACTTACGCGAGTTGAGAATGCTCTCCATCGACACAATGTTCTTCTTCTTGTTTGGCACCTCTATACCTACCGTTCCTTTGCCAGGTATAGGAGCTATAATACGAATGCCGAGAGCGCTAAGGCTGAGGGCGATGTCGTCTTCAAGGTTACGGATTTTCGAGATGCGCACGCCCTCGGCAGGTGTCACCTCATAGAGCGTGATGGTGGGGCCTACAGTTGCTTTTATCTCTTTTATGCCCACGCCAAAACTGTTGAGCACTTCTACAATGCGAGCGTTGTTGCTGTTGATCTCGTCCATGTCGACTGTAGGCGTGGCGTCGTCATATTTTTTTAGCAAGTCGAGCGTCGGATACTTATATAGTGTGAAAGGTTCTTTGGGATTGATGGGTGTGTGGAGCTGACTCTCCACATTTAAGGTTGATGCGTTGGCCTTCTCGTCACCCTTTGCCACCTCTATAAGGAGAGACCCCTTGCCGTCTGCCTTTGCTGCGTCCAGATAATTGTCATTTTTAACTGGCGTTTTGGGGTCAAGAGTAATGGTTGTTGCGTTGCCCCCGTCTTCTGTGGCAGGATCGTCGCCTTGCTTGCCGTCGGCTGTCTCGTCTTCCGCTTTCTTTAGCTCAGGAGTGTTGGCATCGGTCAGATTTATTACCGTCGCTCCGTAACGTGGTTCCTGAGCGTCCTGTTGCTCCTGTTGAGCGTGCTTCAGCTCATTTTCATCGTCCTCGTTTTGCGTGTTTACGTCTGTTGTGTGCTCCTCCTGATTATAGTTTGCGTCCATTGAGTTTGTAACCGTAATCTTTACCTTACTCGTAAGATATTTCACAGGATTGAGCATCTTCCTTATAAGAATGATGGTCTGCGAACTGATGAAGGTAAGGAATATAATGGCTGTTACAACGAGTGTGATAGTTAGACCAGGAGAGCCTATGAGGTTCTCAAGATGTTGCATGCAATAGAGACCATGGTTGCCGCCTGGGTTATAAACTTCGTCTCGCATGATGGGCGCAAGAAACTTTGCAAAGGCAACGGAGCTCCACACCATGACAACCGTCAGGGAGAAGAACCATTTCCATATATTAAGGTTGAAGATGCCCATGAGCTTCATGCCTACGGCAATCATGAATATTGGAATGACAAAGGATGAGAGACCGAAGCTTAGTGTTATGAAAAAATAAGACACGATGGCTCCAAAACTGTGGCAACAGTTGGAAAAGATGTTCTTCTCGTTCTGCCACTCGCTTGGACGCATGTTCTCCAATATGCTCTGGTCTGCCTGTCCGGTGCGCAGGAATGACACGAAAGCGATGAACATTATTGCTGCGACAGCAAGAAACAATAGTCCGAAAATAAAGTCGGCACGTTCGTTACTTAATATGTTTTGAAGACTCGTCAAGCTGTTTGTTTTTGCCTGTTTTTGTCCTGATTTTCTTTTTCCCATTAGTATGACTTACTTATTTTACTGCAAAAATAGTGTAAAAAAGTTGGAAACGTTCAAAAAATCATAACTTTTTTTCTAATTTTGCAATTTGTAAGTAAAAGGGACGATGAAAACAATATACAACAAATACGACAAACACAAAATTAACGCTTTGCCCCAAGTGTTATTTCCGGGAAAAATAGTTGTGGTGCAGAGCGAGAGCGAGGCCGACAAAGCGGTAGATTATCTCTTGTCTTGCGACATCATGGGTGTGGACACAGAGACCAAACCCTCGTTTAAGAAGGGACACATGCACAAGGTGGCCCTCCTTCAGGTATCTACGCGCGAGGTCTGCTTTTTGTTCCGTCTTAACTTTATCGGAATGCCTCCTTCGGTCATTCGTTTGCTGTCAAACACCACCGTTCCGATGATCGGACTGTCTTGGCATGACGACATTTGTTCGTTGCATCGCCGTACCGACTTTACCCCCGGTCTGTTTATTGACATCCAAAATATTGTTGGACGTATAGGTATAGAAGATCTGAGTTTGCAAAAGCTCTATGCCAACATTTTTGGCGAGAAGATAAGCAAGCGCCAGCGCCTTACCAACTGGGAGGCAGATGTTTTGAACGAAAAGCAGAAACGTTATGCTGCTACCGATGCGTGGGCTTGCATAAACCTGTATCAGGAAATTCTGCGTCTTGAGGCAGAAGGCGATTTTAAGCTTGTCAAGGTAAAGGAAAAACCTGTTGAGGCGGCTACTCCTAACGATGCTGCCAATGATAAGGAAGAACCTACTACAGACGTTTCTTCAGAGGCGGCTTTAAATGATAAGAAGGCCTCGTCAAAAGAAAATCAGCTGACGCTTCAGGAAATGCTAGCCAAAGCCAAGGAATCTTTAGCTAAGGCTAAGGAAGAGATGGCAAGGGTTAAAGAAGCTTATGCCAAGGCAAAGGATAATCTTGCAAAGGTAAAAGAGGAGATGGCAAAAGCAAAAGCAGAAGAAGCTAAGGTTAAAGACAAAGAAGTAAAGCCAAAGGCAACCAAGCCCAGAGCTAAGCGCTTAGCTGCTGCTAAGGTGGAATCTGAAACAACAGAGGTAAAGGTAAAAGAACAATAGAATCTTATTGTTGAAGACAACACATTCTTATTAGAGATTGCCCAATATAAAAAACAAAACATCAAAAACAATATGTATAAATCAATATATCTTAAGAGAGGCAAGGAAGAGAGTTTGAAACGTTTTCATCCTTGGGTGTTCTCAGGAGCCATTGCCGCCATTGATGATGGTGTGGAAGAGGGCGAGCTTGTGCGTGTGATAAGCAGCAATGGAGAGTTTATTGCTGTCGGCATGTACCAGATAGGTTCCATCGCCGTGCGCGTACTTACATTCAAGGATACTGTCATAGACCATGGGTTCTGGATCTCGCGTCTGAAATCGGCTCTTGACATGCGTCGTGCAATCTCTATTGCCGACAATCCCCACAACAACACCTATCGATTGGTTCATGGCGAGGGCGACAACATTCCTGGCTTGGTGATTGATTGTTATGGTCCTACCGCCGTTATGCAAGCCCATTGTGTAGGCATTCACCTCATGCGCCACGCTATTAGCGAGGCGTTGGTTGAGGTTATGGGGTCGCGCATACAGAACATCTATTATAAGAGTGAAACAACGCTTCCCTTCAAAGCTGATGTGGAACATGAAAACTCTTTTATATATGGTGGCGACGAAAACGATGTGGCTATGGAGAACGGATTGAAGTTTCATGTCGACTGGCTTCGTGGCCAGAAAACCGGCTTCTTTGTTGACCAACGCGAAAACAGAAGCTTGCTTGAGCAGTATGCCAAGGACCGTTCTGTTCTCAACATGTTCTGTTATACAGGCGGCTTCTCTGTATACGCCATGCGTGGTGGTGCCAACATTGTGCACTCGGTAGACAGTAGCGCAAAGGCAATTGAGCTGACTAACCGCAACATTGCCGACAACTTTGGTAACGATCCTCGTCATGAAGCATTCTGCGAGGACGCATTCAAGTTTCTTGACGCCAACGACAAGAAATATGACCTTATAATTCTCGATCCACCAGCTTTTGCCAAGCATCGTGCAGCTCTTCACAATGCGCTCAAAGGCTACACACGTCTTAACGTGAAAGGTCTTCAGCGCATAAAGCCAGGAGGCATATTGTTCACCTTCAGCTGTTCGCAGGTTGTGTCAAAAGACAACTTCCGCAATGCCGTGTTTACTGCTGCCGTACAGGCTAACCGCAAGGTGCGCATCTTGCATCAGTTGCACCAGCCTGCAGACCATCCGATAAATATCTACCACCCAGAGGGAGAATATCTTAAGGGATTGGTGCTGTATGTAGAATAGTAACACGGCTTTAAGAGCTAACGACCCCTAGAAAACGTTCATTCCTTATAAAAATCTTTTCATGTTACAAGGTGAAAATTGCAAAATAGAAAAACAGTTCTTGTCAAAGGTAAAGACCTATATAGCGCAACACAATGTGGTTCGTGCTACAGGTCGTTATCTTGTTGCCTTATCTGGAGGAGCAGATAGTGTGGCGTTGCTGTTAACCATGCAAGACATGGGGTTTCATATAGAAGCGGCTCATTGCAATTTTCATCTTCGTGGAGAAGAGTCGGACAGGGACGAACAGTTTTGTAAGAACCTGTGTGAGCGCCGTGGTGTGTCTCTGCACCTTGCCCATTTCGACACGCGAGGTTACGCCGCTCTTCATCATGTGAGCATAGAGATGGCAGCCCGCTCGCTCCGCTATGCTTATTTTCAAAACCTGTGCAAAGATCTTTCGCTTGATGGCATTTGTGTGGCCCATCATCGCGACGACAGCGTGGAGACAGTTCTCTTGAACTTGGTTCGCGGTACAGGCGTTCATGGCTTACGCGGTATCTTGCCTGTAAACGGCAATATTCTGAGGCCTCTTCTGTGCGTGAGCCGAGCAGACATTATAAATTATCTTGGCTGCAAAAATCAAAACTACGTCACAGACAGCACTAATCTTGTGGCTGATGTGATGCGCAACAAAATTCGTCTTCAGATTCTTCCTCTTCTTCAAGAGCTGAACCCTGATGTGAAAACAACAATAGCAAAAGCGGCTGAACATGTAGCTGAAGCGTGCAAAATTATAGACCATTCGTTAGATGAGGCTCTTTCTTATGGTTTGAAAGTTAATAGTTTTGATGTAGAGCGTTTGCTTAGTTTTCCGTCACCCGAATATCTCCTTTATACCCTGCTGAAGCGTTACGGCTTTCAGTCCAGTCAGATAAACGAGGTTTATCGTTCCATAATGAGCCGGGAACAACATGGCACAAAAGAGTGGCAGAGCGAGGATTATTCAATGGCTCTTACTCGTGGACGCATACTTATTGATAAACGAGAGGAGATGGCGTTTAAGCCAATTAAGCTGCCCGAGGTTGGCACATATGTTCTTAACCAAGAAAACGATAAATTAAAAATTGAACAGATAGAACGTGATTCTACGTTTTCATTAAGCAAGCAAGCCGATTGTGTTTGCTTGGATGCGCAAAACGTGTTGTTTCCGTTAACTGTTCGTCGTTATGTTGCTGGCGATAAGTTTGTGCCGTTCGGCATGAAGGGTTTTAAGCTTATAAGCGATTATCTTACGGATAAAAAAAAGAACGTGTTTGAGAAGCGTCGTCAGCTTGTTGTCTGCGATGCTGAGGGCAAAATTGTGTGGCTTGTAAATGAGCGCGTCGATGACCGTTGCAAGGTAACCAATAATACAAATTCTGTTTTAAGGCTTAGCTTTATTTTAAACCAATAGATGCGCAAATAGGCCATTATTGCAATCTGTATTATTGCAATCTGTATTGTTATTCCCGCTTGTTACAATTCTCTTATGATGTGCTTGATGGCAGCAACCGGGTGATACAAAATCATTCTCGGACCTGCCCAGCGCATCACTTTGCACATTTGTTCTTTCATCTGAGGGCGATAGCAGTGGATGGGACATTTCTTGCAAGTTGGCTTGTTCTCGCCGAACTTGCAACGTTCCAGTCTTGCAGAAGCGTATTGTAGCAACTCTTTGCAGGAAGGGCACAATTCCTTGTTGCCCTCCATCTTCCTGCAGTACAGACGTATCATCTGCTCCACTACTTGCTTCTCTTCCTTTATTCTATTCATCTTCTATTTCAAGAACGTATTTAGCTTGTCTGTCAATATCTATTGGACTTCTGATCAGTCAATATCTATTAATTGGAAATGCTTGTTGAAGGTCAAATCCAATCCGTTTGTCAGTTCCACCTCGTATTCATTCTTGTTTATTTCAATCTTTTTCACCGATTGTCCTGCATAATTATCCTTCAAGTAGTTCGTGATGGCTTGCGGAATCAACTCTACTGGCACGATTCCCTGCTTGCAGTCTATCTCTGTAAGATTTCCTTTTTTGTCGAACTCCAGCTTCGTGCCATTCTGCAGAACAACATCATAGCTTCTGCTGATAACGCCAGTCTCAATCGTAGCAAGCATCACCTTCTGATTGTTGAAATGCTGGCTGAGCAAGGTTTGAGCCTTGGCTGGAAGTGTATTTACAGAAATAGGCTTGTCGTTGCCCGCATTCGCCACCATATTGCATGAAACCATGCAGCAAATGGCAATCATCAATACTCGAAAAAATCTTTTCATAAGTCACAAATTTTAAAAATATAATACCTAAGTTGTGATGGATTTTTTACACCATCTAAGAATTAGACGCAGATTATACCTGAAAGTTTAAGGAGAAATGTTCAATTTCGAGTAGAATGATGTTCTTTATTCCTGTTTCCATCCGCAATCGCCATGGTAAATCGTCTGTCGGGCCATTAAGAGAATTGCCATACTGATAAATGACCATTAGGACTGATTTTTTCTATTAGTTATTTGTGATTATAATTTTCTTAGTCTAATTTTGCACTCATAATCATATTAGTTATGAGTGAGATTAATGATAAACTGAATGAGAAATTACGCCAGCAGATGGATGGCATGTTTGATGAGGACGAGGAACATAGACTTCGGCTTATAGCAAAATCTTATGCTATGTGCGAGAATTCCATTGCCGTGCTTAGCAATCTGCGTACAGACAAAAGTTATATATATTATGGTAGGACGAGCAACGTCTTAGGTTTTGAACCCGCTGGAAGCTATGAAAAAATAGATTCTATTTGGGAAGAGAAGATACTGTGTCGCATCCACCCTGACGACCGGCGTCGCCGCAATCTGCAGGAATTGGCATACAACCATTTTGTCATTACATCACATACTGACAACGCATTCGACTGGTATATGGAGAACACCATGCGTATGGCAGACAAGAGCGGAAATTATTTGAACACGCTTCATCGTATTTTCTATTTCCAAGGCAAGGGCCAACGAGGTGTAAGCTATGCCATTTGTCTTTTCAACCTTGCTGTCAAAACAAGCAAAGTGGCTGTCATGAAGAACACGCTCACGGGCGAGGAACGTCAGATCGACATTGACGAAAAGCAGCTATTGAGTGAGCGCGAAATAACCGTCATTAAATTGGTAAGTCAAGGAATGTCAAGCAAAATGATTGCCTCCAAACTTGACATCAGCAAGAATACCGTAGACCGCCATCGTCAGAACATCATCAACAAGATGCAGGTATCCAATATGACAGAAGCCTGCAACAAAGCAAAACAACTGTTATTGGTATAAGACTAATTAAAAGAAATAATAATGAAGAAGATTATGAATTGTGCGATGGCTGCGGCATTAGCCCTGCCAATGCATGCACAGAAATTAGAGAAAATGACATGGTTTAATGAGCCGTCAAGTTATGAAATCAAGAACAACACCTTGACTATGGATGTTCCTGGCCATTGCGATTATTGGCGCATCTCGCACTATGGCTTTACGGTGGACGACGCTCCTTTCTATTACAACACTTATGGTGGTGAGTTTGAAGCTAAGGTTAAGGTTTCTGGCGATTACAAGGTGCGCTTCGATCAGGCTGGCCTTATGATCAGAATAGATAAGGAAAACTGGTTGAAGGCTGGTATTGAGTATGTTGACGGCAAATACAACTTGAGTTGTGTTGTCACTCATCACACCAGCGACTGGAGCGTTATCTCACTCGACAAGCCTGTAGATTTCGTATGGATAAAGGCAGTACGCCGTTTGGACGCCATTGAGATTTTCTATTCTTTCGATGACAAGACCTATACCATGATGCGCAACTGCTGGATGCAGGACAACACTCCTGTCATGGTTGGTTTGGCTACAGCTTGTCCTGATGGCGAAGGCTTCAAGGCAAAGTTTGAGAATTTCCAAGTAAAGCATTTGCCCGATCAGCGCAGATTGGAATGGTTGAAGGCTCATGCAGAATAAAGGTTGCTAAGACATCGTCTGCAACATCGCTTTCTGTCATCAGTTCGGGGTAGTCTCTCTTCAGTTGATTACAAAGAGTTGTACCATCCATCAATCCAACAATGTTGTTCCATTCCTTTGGATTGTTCTCACGCAAGACCTCTGCCCAAATATGAGTGTACTCGTGGATTGGAGTATCTGCATTTACCACGCTTGGGTCGATATAATCTTGCCATTTGTGGTAAATCCCCACACACTATCGGCTACGAAATTTGCCAACATTCCGCTTGTTTCCTTCCAACTTTTGTCGGGATACATGAATTCTGCCCCACTTACATGTGCGCCAAGTATTAGGAAAAGCATTGGACGAGTGGCTGATGCATGTCCTTCGACACCTGCGAAAGCAAAAGTTGCACGCATTCGGTGCCTTTTCCGAGGCGTGGAATAGCTGGAGGGGTGGGTTCACTGAGATTGTATTTAAAATTTGTCATGTCTGATGATTTGTTAAGTTGTTGATTTTAAGCCTTTTAGAGAGAGTAGGGTGTGGGCTGTCATTACAATTACAGTTATTACAGTTTTATTTACAAGGATTGCTATTTCTGTCTTTCCTATATATAACTTATTGATTATTAATTAGTTATAAAGTCTTAAAGAAGGGGGTTGTAAGATATTCCCCCTATTTGTAATAACTGTAATTGTAATAGCTCAATGGTGTTTACTGCTCCATTCATTTCTCCTCTCCAAGGCCTGTGGCGAAGCCGCTCGCCACCTGCATGGGTTCCTCGGCTATTCTGTAGGTTTCAGCACAGCTCTCCATTCCATAAACTGCTTGGTTGTTTCTCCGCTATGATGGTCGAGGAAGAGACTGTGGGCAGTGTCGAGCGCAGCAATCTTCTGCATGTCCTCAGCATCAAGTTCAAAGTCGAAGAGATTCAGATTCTCCTGCATTCGTTCCTTGTGAACGGTCTTCGGGATGATGATTACGTCGCTCTGCAGCAGCCAGCGCAAGGCTACTTGTGCAGCTGTCTTGCCGTATTTCTCGCCAATCTGGGTGAGGGTAGGGTTGGTGAACAGTCCGTTCTTTTCTTCATAATTGTAAAATCTTATAGTTGTTATTTTATCTTGTTATATTCCTCATCGCTCACAGCCTCCTGCCACTCGTTGGATGTGTTCTCGCCAGGTATTTCAAAGGCGAGGTGGGCAAACCAGCTGTCTTTTGCGGCACCATGCCAATGCTTCACGTTGGCAGGAATGTGGATGACTGTGCCGGGGAGGATTTCCTGCGCAGGCTTGCCTTCCTCCTGATACCAGCCACGTCCGGCTACACCTACCAGCATTTGTCCGCCACCCTTTGTGGCGTGGTGCGTATGCCAGTTGTTACGGCAGCCAGGCTCAAAGGTAACGTTGAAGAAAGGTATCTGACTATCAGATATTTGTGCCAGATAACTGTTGCCTTTGAAGTATTTGGCGTAAGCTGTGTTGGGTTCGCCAATAGGGAATATCATCTCGCGCAGGAAAGCAGACTTAGCGTCTTCTCCTTTCACATCTTCGTTCCATACCTCCTTTGCCAGAT
>ERZ827498.1035-NODE-1035-length-32994-cov-8.227876_pt1 | contig 32994 bp, 19 predicted proteins | sample MGYA00519865_ERZ827498 | MGnify/ENA primary metagenome ERZ827498 (study PRJEB31778, sample SAMEA3449328) | human gut metagenome | biome: human gut; feature: human-associated habitat; material: faeces | place: United Kingdom | collected 2010/2012 ...
CCCCCGCCCCGAAAAAACCTTTCTCCGGTCTGACCGGCCGGACCCGTCACTGGCCGGAGGAGCCGCCATCCGGGCATGGACCGGGACGATCCGCATGACGGACAGGTACGGGAAGCGGGCAGCTCCCCGTCTCCGGGATTTTCTGTTTCAGGATATGTGATGCAGCCAGGCCGCTGCCAAGCAAAAAGCCCTCCGCGAACGGAGGGCTTTTTGTTTGCTGGTGTACCGGCCGGCTAGCAGCCGTACTTGGCTTCGATCTCGGCGGCGGCTTCTTCCACACCGGCCTGCATCTTGGCGCGGGCGGCGCGGATCTTTTCATCCAGCGCGGGATCGGCCACGGCCAGGATCTGGGCGGCCAGCCAGGCGGCGTTGCGGGCACCGGCCTTGTCCATGGCCACGGTGGCCACGGGGAATCCGGGAGGCATCTGCACAGTGGCGAGCATGGCGTCCATGCCGCCCATCAGGCCGCCGGAGACCGGGATGCCGATGACGGGACGGGTGGTGCGGGCGGCCACGGCACCGGCCAGGTGCGCGGCCATGCCGGCGGCGCAGATGAAGACCTTGGCGCCGGCGGCTTCCTGTTCGCGCAGGATCTTTTCCGTGCGCTCGGGGGTACGGTGGGCGGAGCTGACCGTGAAGAGATAGGAGATGCCCAGCGAACGCAGCACGTCCACGCAGGGGCTGACCTTTTCTTCATCGGACTTGGAGCCCATCATGATGACGACTTGAGCCATAGATGTTCCTTTATGGCGGCATAAGGCCGCGGTTGCTTACTTTTCTTCCTGCGCCAGCTGTTCCAGACGGCGGATGCCCTTCTGGCCGATATCGCTGCGGTGGAAGCTCTTGTCCATGCGGATGGCCTTCACGCCCTCATAGGCACGGGCCTGGGCGTCGGCCAGGGTATCACCCAGCGCGGTCACGCAGAGCACGCGGCCGCCGCTGGAAAGGGTCTTGTCGCCGTCCATGCTGGTGCCGCTGTGGAAGACCTTGACGCCGGGCAGGGCGTCGGCTTCGTCCAGACCTTCGATGACCATGCCCCTGGGATAGGCGTGCGGATAGCCTTCGGCGGCCACCACCACGCCCAGAGCGGTCTGGGAGGTGTGGGTGAGGCTCTCGGGACGGAGCTTGCCCTCGATGCAGTCCAGCATGATCTGCACCAGATCGCCTTCCAGACGCATCAGCAGGGGCTGGCATTCGGGGTCACCGAAACGGGTGTTGTATTCCAGCACGTTGGGGCCGTTCTCGGTCATCATCAGACCGGCATAGAGCACGCCCACGAAGGGATGGCCGTCCTTGGCCAGCGCGGCCAGGATGGGACGGATGACCGTATCGGCCATGGCTTCGGCCTCGTTGTAGGGCAGGATGGGGGCGGGGCTGTAGGCGCCCATGCCGCCGGTATTGGGGCCCTGGTCGCCGTCATAGGCGGCCTTGTGGTCCTGGGCGGAAGGCAGGGGCACGGCGGTCTTGCCGTCGCACAGGCACAGGAAGGAGGCTTCCTCGCCCACGAGGAACTCCTCGATGACGAGCTTGGCACCGGCGGCACCGTGCGCACGCTTGCACATGATGTCGTCCACGGCATCCAGGGCTTCCTGGGTGGTCATGGCCACCACCACGCCCTTGCCGGCAGCCAGGCCGTCAGCCTTGACCACCAGGGGGGCGCCCAGTTTGACCACGGCGTTCTTGGCTTTGTCGGGATCGGTGAAGACCTGGCTGTGGGCCGTGGGCACACCGGCGCGGTTCATGACGTCCTTGGCGAAGGCCTTGCTGCCTTCCAGACGGGCACAGTAGGCATCCGGGCCGAAACAGGGGATGCCGGCCTCACGCATGCGGTCGGTGATGCCCTTGGTCAGGGGCAGTTCGGGACCGGGCACCACCAGGTCAATCTTTTCCTTGCGGGCCAGTTCCACCAGACCGTCCAGGTCTCCGGCATCCACGGCCACGTTGATGGCGCCCTCACGGGCCGTACCGCCGTTGCCGGGGGCCACAAAAACTTCACTTACCCGAGGGCTCTGCTTGAGCTTCCACACCAGGGCGTGCTCACGCCCGCCAGAACCGATAACCAGGATGCGCACAACCTCTCCTCCCTGAAAAATAGACATACGGAAAACTTTCCGGCAGCCGGAGCTGCTGAAAAAGCCCCGTCCCGTGCCGCTGCGACACGGAACGGGGCTGCATCCTCTTACGTGTTAGTAGTTGGGGGTCACTTCAAAATCGCTGAGGTCGGCAGGAGCGTTGGGGTTCATCTGCGACACGTCCAGCGGATAGGCGGTGACGATGCACTGACGGCTGCCCACACCCAGATCGGGCGAGGTGTTCAGGCCCACCACCAGGTCCAGGATGCCGTCGTTGTTGAAGTCGGCCAGGTCCACGGCCGCCACGGAACCGCGGATGCGGCGGGTCTTCCACTTCAGGCCCAGGCCCACGCCATCCCAGAACAGGGCGTGCACTTCGCCCTGGGGGAAGTAGCGGTAGCGGTCGAAGATCTGGGCCGCCGTGGAGATGGGCTTGTTGACCAGCAGGGTGTATTCGCCGGTATGGCCGATGTCGGCCACGATGAGGCGCATGGGGGCAAAGTACTTGCTGGGCATCTGGTAGTTGCGGTCCACGCCCAGGCCCGGCATGCCCTTGTAGTGTTCCATGCCGGTGGCGGAACCGGAGAAGCGTTCCATAGTGGTATGGATCAGGGTCTGGTTGGCGCCCTGGAAGATCTTCAGGCGTTCGTCGTCGGTCAGCATGACCAGCTGGTCACCGTTCTTGCCGGGGAGCCAGGCCACGTTGAAGACGTTGGCCCCGCTGGGCAGGTTGATGCGCTGGCCCAGCCCATAGGAGCCGTTCTGCTTGACCATGATGTGCACGCCGGGGGCGAACAGCTTGATGGAGTCCCAGCCCTGGCCCACCAGCGTGGGCTGGTAGGAAGGCGGCAGGTTGATGATGCTGGCGAAGTAGGAGCAGCGCTTGGCCACTTCCGTGAACTTGTTGCCGCGGAAGCCGTAGAAGTAGGTGTAGGGGCGGTTGTTCTCTTCTTCGAAGGTGGCCACCACCAGATCCTTGGCGCCGTCGCGGTTGAGGTCGATGGCACGCATGGAGAAGTTCAGGTTGCTGCGGGAGATGGTGATCTCGCCCAGCTTGCCCAGACGGCCGTCGTTGCCCCACTTGTAGATGACCAGGCGATGGTCGTGCAGGATAGCGATCTCGTTGCGGCCGTCACCGTTGAAGTCGGCCACGGCCATGTCCACCATCTCGTCCTTGAGGCGCTGGCTGCGGATGCGGGAACCGTCGGCGGAGTTGCCCTGATAGCGGAACTGGGGGTTCAGGTAGGATTCCGTCTGGCCGGTCTCGTTGCGGATGATGTCCGAACGGCCGCCGCGGCTGGCAGCGGCGGCACCGGCGACGCCCAGCACCTCGGAGGAGAAGGCGCCCGCGAGGCGCTGCACCGTGGCGTTCAGGGCGCTCATGGGGCCCTGGGCCGTATTGGTCCAGGTGGAGCCCTTCTTGTCCACGCTGTTGAGGACGATGGTGCAGTCATTGCCCATGACGCTCACCGTGCCCCACAGGGCATAGTCGGCACCGCCGATGAACTTGCGGGCTTCGGCGGCGGAGCCGGCCGCACGGGGGCCCATGGTGCCCGTAGCGCCCGTGGCACTGAGACGACCCATCAGCGTGGAAGGCACGGCCTTGGACAGGTAGCTGTAGTTCTGGGGCGCGTGCACCTCAAAAGGCAGCAGCACGAAAGACTTTGCCTGGGCAGCCTGGGCCTGGAGGCCCATCACCAGCATCAGGCAGGCGGCAAACGCCAGCTTCATGGCAAATTTCATTCAAAATCTCCTTGCAGTTCTCTGCGTACGTCGACCACCCTCGCACAGGAGGGCTCGCCCGGCCGGGGTCTCTGCCGCTGTCGCGGCAGGTACCGTACGGCCTGCGGCACCGGAACTATAGCGACACTTGGCCTGCCGCGCAACTTGAAAGCCGTATCCGCTGTTCCGGCGCGGTCCTGCGCTCCTTGGGGCCCCCTGCCGCGGACGCTCTTGCCCCCTCCAGACGGAACAGATAAGAAAGGCCCATGAGTACCGCCAATCCTTCCCGCCCCACGGGGCGTTCCTTTCGTCTGGTCTGCCCTCCGGAGCAGATGCCGCAGGTGGAGAGCCTGCTGCGCGCCCAGGGCTATGAGTTCGAACCCGAGCCGTTCTCGCCCTTCTGCCGCCGCCTGCTGTGCGAACCGCGGCCGCTGGGCTCCTCGCTGGCCGCCTTTTTCGGCTACATCTATATCCAGGACAGGTCTTCCATGCTGCCGCCCCTGGCCCTGGCGCCGCGGCAGGGCGAAGCAGTGCTGGACATGTGCGCGAGCCCGGGCAGCAAGACGGGCTTCCTGGGCCAGCTCACCGGCCCCGACGGCTTCGTGCTGGGCAACGAGCTTTCCCGCGCCCGCCTGGCCACCCTGCGGGCCAACCTGCACGCCTGCAACCTGCCGCATGTGGGCACCTGCTCCTTCGAGGGCCAGGCCCTGCCCCTGACGCCCGGCACCTGGGACGCCATCCAGCTGGATCCCCCCTGCTCCGGCTGGGGCACGGTGGAAAAGAACCCCCAGGTCCTCAAGCTCTGGCAGGGCGACAAGCTCAAGGGCCTGGTGGGCCTGCAACAGCTGCTGCTGGCCCATGCCGCGCGCCTGCTGCGCCCCGGCGGCCGCGTGGTCTTCTCCACCTGCACCACCAACGATGACGAGAACGAAGCGCAGGTGCGCTTTGCCGAAGGGGAGCTGGGACTGGTGCGCGAACACCTGACGCCCTTCGAGGGCTTCGTCTGGGAACAGCGCCCCGGCGGCGAGGGCACCCTGCGCGTGGACGGCGAACGCTCGGCGGCCCAGGGCTTCTATGTGGCCCTGCTGCGCAAGCCCGCGGACGCCCCCCTGCCCGAACTGCCGCCCCTCTCCGCCGAGCCCGATGCCCGCACGTCCGCCCGTAACGCGGCCCGTGGCCGCAGCCGTCGCGATGCCCGTCCTGCCCTGCCCCAGGGCCAGGTAGTGCCCCGCAGCGCCCTGGCCGGGCCCTGCTGCGATCCCGACCGTCTGCCCGCCGGTGAGGCACGCATCTACGGCGAGCAGGTACGCTTCATCCCGGCCCATGCCGACCTGCTGCTGCCGCAGGGCTTCACCTGGCAGGGCGCCCTGCTGGGCCGCATGGCAGGCGGCCGCCTGCATATGGCGCCCCGTCTGCGCTGCCTGCTGCCCGCCGTCCCCGACCCGGCGCACAGCCTGGTGCTGGACGACATCAGCGACATCACGGCCCTGCTCAGCGGCCAGAGCCGCCAGACCGGCCTTGCGGGCAACGAGGCCGCCCTGTGGTGGCGCGACCTGCCGCTGGCCCGGATGATGCTCAAACAGGGCCGCGCGACCCTCAGTTTCAACTAGGTCCGGCACAGGATGCCGGACAGGGCCGCAGGCAGGGCAGACTTGCCTCTTTACCTGCCTGCGGCTACTCTTGCCCCCACTTTCACAGCGCAAGGAACAGCGCACAGGACGAAGCCGCCGTGACGGCGGCACTTTCATGCACGCAGAGGAGCGATCATGGCCAAGAAGAAGACTTCCCAGCAGCCCGCGCCGGTCAAGGACAAGCCCCAGGCCCCCGCACAGGATCAGGCCCGGACGGCGGCCCCGGCCCGAGTCACCACCGTTTCCCTCACCACCTGTCTGGTCAGCGTGGTGGTGGCCCTTGCCCTGGGCCTGTGCATCGGCAGCATGCTGCCTGGCTTCATGGACAGCCGTCAGGCCCCCGCTCCCCGGCCCCAGGCGGCCGCTCCGGCCCAGCAGCCCGCACAGCAGCAGGCGGCCCCCCAACAGCAGGCCAAGGCCGGCCTTTCCCCCGAACTGAACAGCGCCCTGCTCAAACTGCAGGAAGCCGTGGTCAAGGAACCCAACAAGGCGGAGAACTGGATCAAGCTGGGCAACTTCCAGTTCGACAACCAGAACCCCTCCGCGGCCGTCACGGCCTATGAGAACGCCCTGCGCCTGAAGCCCGGCAATGCCAACGTCCTGACCGACCTGGGCATCATGTACCGCGAGCTCCACCGCTTCGAGGATGCCCTCAAGGCCTTCCGCGAGGCGGAGCGCGTCCAGCCCGGGCACAGGAACGCCCTGTTCAATCAGGGCATCGTCCTTTACTACGACCTCAAGCGCAAAGACGAGGCCGAAGCCGCCTGGCGCAAGCTGCTGGCCGCCGATCCCAACGCCCACGCCCCTGACGGGACGCCCGTCTCGGAGCTGATCAAGCATCTGCACTGATCCGGTTCCGGCTGCCCCGCCCCCGGGCCGGGGCAGCCCACCGGCCCCTGTGCCTTCCGTGGTCCGCAGACCACCGGTCCGCTCTTCCCGTCCCTGCTGCCGTCCCGGTATTTCCCGGGCCGTCTCCCCCGTGACGGAGATGTCCCTCAAGGTAAAAAAGCATGACGTACCCCCTTCTTCCCCTACAGGCCGGCTCCCGCAGGCTGGCCCTGATCGTCATTCCGCTCCTGCTCGTCCTGAGCCTGGCCGCCACCTGTCCGGCGGTCCCGACACCGCCCCCGGCCCCCGCGCCCACGCCCGCCCTGCCCGTGAGCCTGTCCGCGACGCCCCAGGGCACCGCCGCGGGACAGCTGGGCATCCTGCCCTACCTTTCGGCTTTTCTGGATACGGACGGCGACATGAGCGTGGAAGAAGTGGCCACGCCGGGCATGATGCCCTCTTTCCAGCCGCTGCATCCCAGGACCCTGCCCCGCAGCAGCGGCGTGACCTGGCTGCGTCTGGAGATCCCCGCCGCCGGGACGGAGCGCACCGAGTCCCTGATGCTCGACCTCGGCCAGGGCGTCCCGGCCGGAGCCGTCCTCTATACGCCCGACATCGACCCGCTTTCCCGCCAGACCACCTGGCAGGAGAGCCAGGCCAACTGGCGCAACCTGCTGCCGCTGCCCCTGCCCGCGGAAACGCCGCAGGTCTGCTTCATCCGTCTGGACGGGCAGCCGCCCCTCTGGTTCGCGCCCACCCTGCGCAGCCTGGACAATCTGGCGGGCGCGCCGGAAAGCCTGCTCGGCCCCGGCGTCATGCTGGCCCTGGCCGTGGTCATGCTGCTGGCCCTGCTGCGCGGCATCACCGAGCGCGGCCAGTGGCGCTTCTGGACGGCCCTGTATGTGGGCGCCGCCCTGACCCATGCCGTGCTGGGCGGGCCTGACCTGGGTGCCGGCAACATCACGCCCGCCGACGCCGTCAGCGCCATGGCCCCCGGCCTGGCCCTCATGTTCCTGGCCCATCTGGCCCGGCACCTGATGCAGACCGCCAGCCATTCCCGCCTGCTGGACATCCAGTACCTGCTGCTTTCCCTGCCCGGCGCCGTGCTGGCCCTGCTGCCCCTCTGGCCCGACTTCAGCTGGCTGGGGCGCTTCCTGCCGCTCTGGCCCATGCTGGCCCTGATCTTCGTGCCCACCACGCTCGGCGCCTGGCTCATGGGCGTGCCGGGAGCCCGCCGTTTCCTGCTGGGCTGCCTCGTGGCCGCACTGGGGGCCGGGCTGGCCGTCCTTGACCTCGGGACGCTGCTCCCGCCCTTCGTCCAGGGCACCCTGCCTCTGTGGGGGACGGCCCTCAGCGCCCTGATCATCGCGGGCATGAGCGCCCCCGGCCGTGAAGCGGGCACCTCCGCCGAACCTGCCGATCCTCTGGCACCGGGCCGCCCCGCCCGGAACCAGACCATCACGGACCCCAATCTGCGCCTGCTGGATACCGACGGCAACACCCTGCCGCTCATGACCGGCCTCAGCCAGCCTGCCCCCGCTCCGGCAACCGTGGAAGCCGAAAGCGCCTCCGCCACGGCCATCCGGCGTCTGGAGCAGGCCCTTGCCGCGCCCCTGCGCGAGATCGTGGAACAGGACCGCCAGCTCGAACAATGTGCCCTGCCCCATGATGTCCGCTCCCGTGTGGAGAACATGGGCCGCCGTGCCCGGCAGGCCCTGAGCCTGCTGCACGACCCGGCCGGGGATGCTGCCGCACCCGCGGCACCGGCTCCCGCGGATACGGCCCGCGCTGAAAAGCGTGTCTTCGATCTGCGCAAGACGCTGCGGCAGGCCCATGACACCTGCCGCCCGCTGGCGGAAAAATCCGGCATCGCCCTGGGCTGGCATGTCCCGGCCGACCTCGAACAGCTTTACGAAGGCCCCGCCGGGGAACTGGAAGACGTCCTCCGCCTGTTGCTGGAAGATGCCCTGCGGGCCACCAAGGGGGGCAAGATCCATTTTGCCGTGCGTCGTGTGCCGGACAGCAAGCACCCCGGACATCTGCTCTTCCAGGTGCGCGACACGGGCACGGGCCTGCCCCCGGAGCAGCGTTCCGCATCGCTCCTGGCCCGTATCTGGGAACTCTCTTCGTCCCACGGCGGTTTTCTGGGCGTGGAGAGCGGCCCCCGCGGCACGTCCGTCATCTTCACCCTGCAGCTGCATCTCCCGGAAGCTTCTGACGGCGAGGACCTGCCCACGGTCCTGGTCTGCGCTCCCGATGCCGCCACCCGTCGCGAGCTGGGCGCCATGCTGCGCGACCTGCCCTGCACCTGCCACGAGACAGGCACCCTGGCCCACGGTCTGGCAGCCGGGGCCCGCAAGGGCCGGACACCGGCTGCCGTGCTGCTGGTCTGCGGCCCCGAGGCTTCCGTGGACGCCGCGCCGCTGCTGCGCCGCTACCACAGCCTTGCCGAAAGGACCGGCCCCTTCGGCGCCGTGGCCCTGACGCCCGACCAGAGTCAGTGGGATGCGCTGGCCCATGCCGGTTTCAGCCATGCCCTGACCCTGCCCGTCTCGGAAGACGCCCTGCGCGAGACCGTGCTCGAGATCCTGGGCAGCCATGACGATGTGGCCGACCTGGGTGCGCCCCTGCCCGAGACCAGACAGGCCGATGCCCCCCTGCCCGACCTGTTCGGCCCCGCCGCGGCCCCCCAGGCAGACCAGGGCATGCCCGATCTGCTCCTGTCCACCGATGATATCCCGCAGCAGACGGCCCCGGCCGCTCCTGCCGCGGCAAGCGCGGATCTGCCGGACCTGTTCGCCGCTCCGGCGGCCGCTGCAGCGGATACGGCCCAGACGGAGTCCCTTCCCCTGACGGACGACATGCGCCTCGATACGCCCGCAGCACAGACCGCCCGGCCTGTGGTCGATGCCGTGCAGCCGGAGGAAGCCGTGTCCACGGACAGCCCGGTGCAGGAAAATGAAAACGCTCCCGAGGCGGTCGAAGACGTCGCCCCGGCCCCCGCGCCTGCGGCGCCGGACTTCCCGTCCGTACCGATGCCGGAAACGGCGGAAACGAATGAGGCTGCCATGCCGGAAGCCCCGGTGAAGGAAGAAGGACCCGCCGCACCGGCGGCCGATATGACGCAGGAAGAGCCCCTGCCCCAGCAGGAGACGGCGGATGCTGCCGCTGCGGCCCCGGCCGATGACGCTGCTGAAACCCTGTCCGATGAAATGGACAGCACGGATGAAGCTGGTGCGGAAACGGTGGCCGACACTGACGTGACGCCCTCCGCACAGGACGAAGCCGCCGCGGTGCCCCCGAGCGCTCCGGCGTTCCCGGCTCCGGCCCGGGAGGCTGCGGCCGAGCAGACCCTGCCCGCTGATGACGTACAGACCGGCGACGCGCCTACGGATGCTGCCGAAGCGCCGGTGTCCGATGCCGTACAGCCGGAGGAAGCCGCGTCTGCGGACAGCCCTGTGCAGGAGAGCGAAAACGCTCCCGAGGCGGCGGAAGACGTCGCCCCGGCCCCCGCACCTGCGGCGCCGGACTTCCCGTCCGTGCCTGTGGGGGAAACGGCGGAAACGAACGAGGCTGCCATGCCGGAAGCCCCGACGAGAGAAGAAGATACCTCCGTACCGGCGACCGATATGACGCAGGAAGAGCCCCTGCCCCAGCAGGAGACGGCGGATGCTGCCCCGGCCGATGTCGCTGCTGAAGCCCTGTCCGATGAAATGGACAGCACGGATGAAGCTGGTGCGGAAACGGTGGCCGACACTGACGTGACGCCCTCCGCACAGGACGAAGCCGCCGCGGTGCCCCCGAGCGCTCCGGCGTTCCCGGCTCCGGCCCGGGAGGCTGCGGCCGAGCAGACCCTGCCCGCTGATGACGTACAGACCGGCGACGCGCCTACGGATGCTGCCGAAGCGCCGGTGTCCGATGCCGTACAGCCGGAGGAAGCCGCGTCTGCGGACAGCCCTGTGCAGGAGAGCGAAAACGCTCCCGAGGCGGCGGAAGACGTCGCCCCGGCCCCCGCGCCTGCGGCGCCGGACTTCCCGTCCGTACCGATGCCGGAAACGGCGGAAACGAATGAGGCTGCCATGCCGGAAGCCCCGGTGAAGGAAGAAGGACCCGCCGCACCGGCGGCCGATATGACGCAGGAAGAGCCCCTGCCCCAGCAGGAGACGGCGGATGCTGCCGCTGCGGCCCCGGCCGATGTCGCGACGGGAGCCACGGTCGACGAAAAGGAGCGCACGGAAGCTCCGGTCGCCGATGCACAGGCCGCCTCTGCCACGAGGGCTCCTGCCTTCCCGTCTGTCGAGGCGGCCGCCAGTCCCCTTGCCGGTGGCTATGTGAGCCCCAGCCTGCGCCATGCCGGTGAATGGGTCGGCGAGCCCATGCCCATCGGCACCCCGGTCGACCGTCCTGCCCCCCGGCAGGAGGAAACGGTATCCGCTCCGGTGGAGACCGTCGTCACGGTCCGCCCCCTGCGCCGGGACGTCAGCCCGGACGAGATCGCCCGCAAGCTGGGCAAGCCCAGTCTGGTGCCCACGGACAAATCGGCCCTCATCACGCCGCAGCCCCGCAAGAGCAGCAGTACCGGCCCGGGCGCCGGGACGCAGCCTGCCTTCCCCGGCGCGCCTGTGGAAGAGGCGCCCCAGGCCGTGCCCGGCAGCAAGGACGTTTCCAGCCTGCCGGACATGACGCCGGACAGCACCACCCTTCTTGCCAGCGGCCGGGAAGAGACCAGCCGGACCAGGGCTGCGGCCAACACCCTGATGCGCTTCCTTTCCCGCTTCCACACGGGCAACGGCCAGCCCCAGGACAAGGAAGAAGCCAGGAGCCCGCAGGCTCCGGCCGCGACCGCACAGGAACGGCAGGGCACACCGCGCCCCATGCCCAGGAAGGATGCACCGCGGGAAGAGACGCCGGGAACCACGGCGGACATCCCCGCCACGACCCATCCCTGGATCGAGCGCCGCACGGCGTCCCGGCCCGTGGCCCCCACGCCGCGCATGCCCGTACCGCCCATGCCCCAGCGGCCCCAGCCGCCGGACGACCCCGAGGATCCGTTGCCCGCTCTCATGTGGCGTATGGACAAATATCTGGCGGAGGCCGGTTATGCCCTGGAACAGCGCCGTCTGCATCTGGTGGCCGACGCCGCCGGACGCCTGGCCGCCGAGGCCGAAAGCTACGGTTTCCGGGTACTGGGCCGCATGGCCCGCTGTGTGGAGAGCGCCGGACGCGCCAAGGATCTGCAGGCCGTGACCGACCTGCTGCCCGAACTGGCCACGGCGGTGGAACGCCACCGCATCTCCATGGGTTCCTGATACGCATACCGGGGCCGGTCCTGCTGACCGGCCCTTTTTCGTTCCCGGCCCCGGCGCGTAGGCCGCGACAGGCCCTCTTGCACAAAGGGGCAAGTCGTGCCAGACTAAATCTTCAATGCCCACAAGAGCCCTCTTATTTTATGCAAGGAGTCCACATGAGTTACGAACGTGTCCTTCTGCCCGTGAGCGGCAAGCAGTCCGGAGAACGCGCCCTCAAGGCCCTGAGCCAGGCCAGGAAGCTTGATCCCAAGGAGATCATCCTGCTGCACGCCGTGGCGCCCAGCGTGGGATCCCCCATGCCCAACATCATGCGCGACCAGCAGGACATCGCCGTCAAGGCCGAAGCCCTTCTGGCTCCTCTCGCCGCCGAACTGGACAATGCCGGCATCCCCTATCAGACCGTCATCCGCCACGGTCTGCCCGTGGAGACCATCGTCAAGGCCGCCAAGGAAATGGACGCCGAAGCCATCGTCATGTTCTCGGACGGTCGTGACGACCTGACCGACAGACTGTTCGGTTCCATCACCGAGCATGTGCTGCGCAACACTCCGCTGCCCGTGCTGGTCGTCCGTCAGTAGGCCTTGCCGCGCTATCGTCATCAAAAAGCCTGTTCCCCGGAACGGGCTTTTTTTGATGACGGCGTCCCGGCCCCGGCAGGCTTGCACAAATCGGCCTGTCGTGCGACAATGCCTAGTTGAAATGCCCTCTGGGGCAATGCCATCCCAATCCAAGGAGCCCACATGATCTACCAACGTGTCCTCGTGCCCGTGAGCGGCAAAAATTCCGGCGAACGCGCTGCCAAGGCTCTGCGCCATGCCAAGACCCTGTGCTCCGGCGAGATCATCCTGCTGCATGTGACCGAAGCCCTGCCCAACCTGGTGGGCGGCGCTGCCCATACCGAACTGGAACGTTCCAATACCGCCAAGGCCGAGACCCTGCTGGCGCCGCTGGCCGATGCCCTGAAAAAGGAAGGCGTGGCCTGCCGCTATATCGTGCGTGAAGGCCTGGCCGCCAACACCATCGTCACCGTGGGCCATGAGGAAGGCGTGGACATGATCGTCATGTACACCGACGGCCGTGACGGCCTGGCCGACATGCTCATCGGTTCCATCACCGAGCGCGTGCTGCGCAATACCGACATTCCGCTGCTGGCTGTCCGCCGCTAGCGATCCGCCGTGCTGACACTGGGAACTTTAGGCCTTGTGGCAGCGCACCTTCTGTCCTGGGGGGCCGTCTGCCATGCCCTGCTCCACAAGCGCGATCCGCGCTCGGCGCTGGGCTGGATCGTGACGGTCCTTTTTTTGCCCGGCGTCGGCATCGTGCTGTACTGCCTGTTCGGCATCAGCCGTGCCGAAAGCCTGGCGGCCCGCCTTATGCGCAAGATGGCCGCCATCGAACCTGACTACGCCCACCATCCCGAAGTCGTCTGCCACCGGACGGCCATCGCGCCGCCGCAGGAATGGCCCCTGGAGATCCTGGGCCGCCGCCTGACAGGCCAGACCCTGTGCAGCGGCAACGGCATCCTGCCCCTGCGCAACGGCAACGAGGCCTATCCGGCCATGCTGCACGCCATCAACCGGGCCAGCAAGCAGGTCTTCCTCTCCACCTACATCTTTCGCGGCGGCAGCGTGGGCGAGAGCTTTACCGAGGCCCTGTGCCATGCCGCCCGGCGCGGCGTGGATGTGCGCCTGCTGGTGGACGGCTTCGGCGGCGCCGTCTATTCGCTGCGCAAACCCTGGAAGCGCATCCCCCAGGCCGGCGGCCAACTGGCCCGCTTTTTGCCGCCCCGCCTTTTCCCGCCCAGCCTCAGCCTGAACCTGCGCAACCACCGCAAGCTGCTCATCTGTGATGATACGGCCTTTACCGGCGGCATGAACATCGCGGACAACCACATCCTCAGTAAGCATCCCGGCTGTGTGCAGGACCTGCACTTTCGCTGCGAAGGTCCCATCGTGGACCAGCTGCGCCGGGCCTTTTTGCTGGACTGGGGTTTTGCCACCGGCAAATTCGACCAGCGCAGCCTGCTGCCCAGCAACAACATCATGTCCGGGGACAGCCTGTGCCGCATGGTCCTGGACGGCCCCGGCACCGAGGCCGATCCGCTCAATGACCTGTATTGCGGGGTCATCGGCAGCGCCCAGCATACGGTGCGCATCATGACGCCCTATTTCCTGCCGTCGCACGAGCTCATCGCGGCGCTGCGCAGCGCCGCCCAGCGCGGGGTCAGCGTGCGTGTGGTGCTGCCCGGCAAGAACAACCTGCCCTTCGTCCACTGGGCCAGCTTCCGCCTGCTGCCCGTCCTGCTGGAAGCGGACGTGCGCGTGTGGTTCCAGCCGCCGCCCTTTGCCCACACCAAGCTGCTGGCCGTGGACGGCTATTACTGCCAGATCGGTTCCGCCAACCTGGACGCCCGCAGCATGCGCCTGAACTTTGAGCTGAACATGGAGATCTTCGATCCCGAGTTCCATACCGCCATGGCCCTGCACATGGACATGACCATCGCCCGCAGCCGCGAAGTGACCCTGAAAGACCTGCAGGAACGCCTTTTGATCCTCAAACTGCGTGACGCCGCCTGCTGGCTGTTCTCGCCCTATCTGTAAAAAACGGGGCACGGCCTCCGGCCGCCATCCGGTCGCGCGTTGCTGTCGATGCCCGTAAGGCTCCATCCGTCGCCAACGGGCACGGCCTTCGGCCGCCATCCGGTCGCGCGTTGCTGTCGATGCCCGTAACGACACGCGTTTTCTGTTTCCATCCCGCACGGTCACGCGGGACATCCCCCTTTCCTCATGCAACGAGCGTCTTCATCCCCTGACAAAGCGCGCTGGGGAGAGGGAGGGGAGTTTGAGGGGAGGGAGGACCGCTCTCGCGCCAGCAGAGGGGTCCTTCCTCCCCTCAAGCCTTTTTGCCTCCAAAACGCAGAAGCCCCGGCAGTTCCGCCAGGGCTTCGTCATTATATCAGTCCATATCAGGGCATCTGCCGCCCGGTCATGACCGGGACTGTTCCGCCTGTTCTTCCTTTTTCTGCTGTTCCAGCAGACCGGCCGCCCGCAGGGCCTGGCGCCGCTGCCGGGCCATCTGGCGCAGGTCGGCCACGCTGTCGCTCTCGTCCATGATCTCGCTGCCGAGCATCTCCTCGAACACGTCCTCCAGCGTCACCACACCGGCAAGGCCGCCGTATTCGTCGAGCACGGCGAACAAATGCGAACGCGAGTGCAGCAGCTCCTTGAGCAGCTTGTCCAGGGTCTGGCTCTCCAGCACGAAGTGCAGGGGCTTCATGATCTCGGAGAGCGGCGTCTCGCCCTTTTCTTCCAGCAGGCAGTGGAGGATGGTGCGGCGGTCCACCAGGCCCACAAGATCCTCGTTGTCCTCGCCGTAGACGGGGATGCGGCTCACATGCCACAGGCGCGGGTTCTTGTAGGCCTCGGCGGCGGTCATGTCTTCGGGCAGGGAGAAGACCACGGTGCGCGGGGTCATGATGTCATAGACCCGCTTCTGGTCCAGGGCCAGGATGTTGCGGATGTAGGCCTCCTCATAGGCCTTGATCTGCCCGGCCTGACGCGACAGGCTGGTCACGGCGCGGATGTCGTCCTCGGAGATGTCCGGGCCGTTGGACGGCGGCGTCAGCAAACGGGTCAGCAGGCCCGTCAGCCAGATGACCGGGGTCAGCAGCTTGACCGCCACTTCCAGCGGCCGGGCCAGCACCACGGCGATGGAAGTGGCATAGGCCACGCCCAGGGTCTTGGGTACGATCTCGCCGAAGGCCAGGATGAGCACCGTGAAACCGGCGGCGAACAGGGCCATGTATTCGGCGCCGAAAGCCGCCATGAAGGCCGCGCCCGCCACGGCGGAGCCCGCGGTATTGGCCACGGTGTTCAGGGTGAGGATGGCGGCGATAGGTTTTTCCACATTGCTGCGCAGGCGGAAGAGCACTTCCCCCACGGGCCTGCCGTCGTTGCGGATCTTCTCGATGGCTGACCAGGGCACGGCGTACAGGGCCGCCTCCGTCAGGGAACAGGTAAAGGAGATGACGACCGCGACACTGACAGCGAGAATCAGGGTGAGCATAGGTCCCTCGTGAAAAATGGAAAGCCGCCGCAAGGTATCCGGCGACTTGCATGAACGTGTCTCCGGCATATATCCTGTGCAGGCGGCCTTGGCAATGTGCCGCGTCAAAGGAGATGCCCATATGGAACGTCTTGCGGAGGAGATCCGACGAAGGGCCGGGGAGGCCGGCCCGCGACTGACGGCCCTGCGCCGTCACCTGCACCGCCACCCGGAACCGGCCTGGGGCGAATACCTGACCGCTTCGCTGGTGGCCCGTGCCCTGCAGGATGCCGGTTTCCGGCTCACCCTGGGGGCCAATGCCCTGCGGCCTTCGGCCCGCCCCCGCCAGCCCGAGGCGGCTTTCTGTACGGCCCAGAGCAGCCGGGCCCTCAACGAGGGTGCCGACCCCACCCTGGTAGCCTGCATGGCCGGCGGCCTCACGGGCTTGTGGGGCGACCTTGATCTGGACTCCCCCGGCACCCCTGAAGACGAGCGCGGCCCGCTGGTGGCCTTCCGGTTCGACATGGACGCCAACGCCGGCATCACCGAAGCCACGGACAAGGATCACTTCCCTGCGGCGCAAGGCTTCGCCTCCTGCCATGCGGGCTGCATGCATGCCTGCGGGCATGACGGTCATGTGGCCCTGGGCGTGGAACTGGCCCGGTTGCTGGGCGGCCTGCGGGACGAACTGTCACGCCACCTGAGCGGCCGCATCCGCCTGATCTTCCAGCCTGCCGAGGAAGAGGGCGAAGGCGCGCCCGGCATGGTGGCCGCCGGGGCCGTGGACGGCGTCCGGGCCCTGTTCGGCCTGCACCTGAGCATGCAGGCCAGCCGCAGCGGCGATCTGGTCTGCGGTACGGACAAATTCCTGGCCACCACCAATTTCGAAGTCTTCTTCACCGGCCAGAGCGCCCATGCCGGGCTGGCCCCGCACGAAGGCCGCAACGCCCTGCTGGCCGCCTGTACGGCCGTGACCAACCTGCTGGCCATCGCCCGCCACGGTCAGGGCGCCTCACGTATCAACGTGGGCGAGATGCACGTCAACGAGACCCCCAACATCATCCCGGCCAAGGCCTGGCTGCGCGGCGAGACCCGCGGCGAGAACGGGGACATCAACGGTTACATGCTGGCCGAGGCCCGGCGCGTGGTGGACGGCGCGGCGCGCATGCACGGCTGCCGCAGCCGCTTCCTTTGCCAGAGCCACTGCCCGGGCGCCATGTCCAGCCCCGAGCTGGTGGATCTGGTGGAACGCACGGCCCGGGACATGGGCAGCTTCCGCGAAGTGCGCCGCAAGGCCGACTTCTGGGCATCGGAGGACTTTGGCTGGTTCATGAACAAGGTGCAGGAAGACGGCGGTCTGGCGGCCTATCTGCAGCTGGGTGCCGACAGGCCCGACGGGCATCACACCAGCCATTTCACCTTTGACGAGAGCGTCCTGCCCCGGGGCCTGGAACTGCTGGCCCGGCTGGCCGTGGCCGCACTGGCCCGACGTCCGGACTGAGCCCGTGCCACAGGACAGGCCCATGAGCGCTCCTTCCCCATCCTGCCCCGATGACGCCGCAGCCCGGCGTCTGGCCCGCAGCATGGCCGTGGTCTCGGCCTTTTGCCTGACCGGCGATACCATGCTCTACATCGCCCTGCCCCTGTTCTGGCAGGAATGCGGCCTGACCGCGCTCTGGCAGGTGGGCGTGCTGCTGGCCGTCAACCGGCTGGTACGTCTGCCGCTCAACCCGCTGGTGCGCCTGCTCTATACCCGCATCGACCAGCGCACCGGCATGGCCCTGGCCGTGGTGCTGGCCGCCTCGACCACCCTGCTGTACGGCGTGGCCCAGTCCTTTGCACTCTGGCTGCTGCTGCGCTGCCTCTGGGGCCTGGCCTGGACGCTCCTGCGCCTCGGCTCCCTGTTCGCCCTGATGGCGGCCTCCCGCAAGGACAATCGCGGCTATCTCATGGGCAGCTACAACGGCCTCGTGCGCCTGGGCAGCCTGCTGGGCATGATCGGCGGCGGCCTCCTGGCCGATCTGCTGGGCTTCTCCACCGTGGCCCTGCTCTTCGGCGCCCTGACGCTGACGGGCCTGCCGCTGGCCCTGACCCGCATCCCCCGCAGCGGCCGCGCCACCGGAGCGGCAAGCCAGGCCGCCACGTCCCTGCTTTCGGGCCTGCACCTGCGCCACCCCGACATGCGGCGTGCCTTCATCACCGGGCTGCTGGTGGCCCTGGTCTTCCAGGGCATCTACGCCGCCACCCTCAGCCGCATGGTGGCCCTGCACGTGGGCGAGCTGGCCCTTGCCGGCGGCCTCGTCATCGGTTGCGCCACCCTGGCCGGCACGTTGCAGGCCCTGCGCTGGCTCTGGGAACCGTGGCTGGCGCCGTGGTTCGGCCGCCTTTCCGACGGCCCGCGCGGCCGGGGCCCGGTGCTGTGCGCCTGCCTTGGCGGCGGCGCCTGTGCGCTGGCCCTGGTGGCCCTGTACCTGCCCGCGCCCTTGTGGCTGCCGCTGCTGCTCTGCTCGCAGCTCTGCGCCACGGGCCTGGCCACCCTCTCCGATGCCGCCGCCTCGGATACGGCCGAACGGCACGGCCATCCCACGCATACGCTGGCCTCCTATGCCTTCATCGTGGATTGCGGCGCGGCTGCGGGCCCGGTACTGGCCTACAGCGTGCAGGACCTCTGGGGCATGGATGCTGCCTACCTCGCGGCAGCGGCCCTGTTGCTCTGCCTGCTGCCGCTCTGGATGCGCAGGGAAGCGGCACAGGCCCGATCCTGAACAGGAACACAAGCGATTTCAGACAGATGGAGCTTCTTGCAAACAAGGTCCCGGAGAACGGCAATAAAAAAAGTTGCCAAAAAATGATTTTTTTATTGACAGGCAGGGGGCTTTTAGCTAGAAAGGACTTCTCGCATGGATGACGTGCGAATGCTACCGCGTCGCGGGGTGGAGCAGCTCGGTAGCTCGTCGGGCTCATAACCCGAAGGTCGTAGGTTCAAATCCTGCCCCCGCAACCAGAAAGATCAAAGGCTTCCGATTTTCGTCGGAAGCCTTTTTTCGTTAGCGGGATCTTTTTCCCACCACTGTTCCTGTCCCCAATCCTCATTGCCTGTCAGGACTCCGCGCCTCTACAAGGCTGCGCAGAGGTCCCCGTACGCTCTCTGCGGGAGGCACCCGCCCTGCGCCGCTGTCCCACCCTTTTTGCCGGTGGCGCGCTCCGGCAAGCCTTGTTACCGCAGGAAGATACCGGCCCGGACGACCGGACGGTCTCGTCACGAATGGCAGCGTTGTCGAGATTGCCCTGGCGGCAAAAGACGAAACCGCCGGACGATCGTCCCGCATGGCGTGGCCTATATCACCAGCGCATTATCTCGTACCGACTTGATGACGGCAAGCAGTCTTCTCTGGCGTATTTCGTCGAAGTCCAGCAGCTTTGCCGGTTTGTCGAACGGAGCCTTCGTCAATACGGAAATATCTTCGATATAGCCGTTCTGCTCGATGTGTGTGATGACCTTTTGAACGAATGCTATCTGTCGGGAATTCAGCGACTGGTCGTTGATGAACTCCGAAAAGGCGGCAAGAACGGCCTCGTGATCCAATTTTGCGATTTTGCGTATCAGCAGGCCGAAGGGAGTGTCGCCGAACGTCTTCACATAATCTTCCTTACTGCCGAGTTCCTGTGTAAAGACTCGTTCGAGTTCCTCGTAGTCCTTTCTGGTCAGAGAAATATTGTGCGTTAGGTTATAGATGGCCAGAGAGTTTTTGTGTTCCTCAATGTAGCGGTTGACCTTCATTTTATAGCTTTCAAAGGGGTCTTCCTCAGGCAGAGGGATTCCCGCGGTCGAGTCCAGTATCGGGTCGGTAAGGATGGTGATGATGTCCTTTCTTTTACTGCCTTCATCCAGAAAGCGGATCAGCGCGCGCAGTTCCCGTCGAATGTCTTCCAGCTTGCAGATGTCGATATCCTTCCAGAGCTCCGGGGCACTTATCTGGCGGAGCAGCGGGAGCTTTGCCGCCACCTGCGGAATGGAGGATTTTTTTTCGAGGAGTCTGGCCGTCGTGACCAGACGGGCCATGTCGCGCTTGACCAGCGGACTTTCGTCCAGCACATTCAAGATAAAGCCGTAGATGAAGTTATCAAAGCGCAAAGCCATGGCATCAGCTTCATCGAAATGAACCAGAGGGGCGATGTGTTCCGTAAGCTCCTGCTGATCCAGCTCGGAAAGACAGATGAAGGCTTCCGGCTTTTTGAACTTTTCCACATGCTTCAGAGCAAGCCGCACATGAAAGAGATCCGTATTAAGGCCAGCAATCCGGCCTTGGCATAGTTCCGTCAGCTCCCTGCGCCATGGCTGATAAGCGCCATCGAATTTTGAAGCGTCCTGAAACGCCGCGACCAGCCGGACGCATTTTCGGAAGATATTTTCCGAGAGCGAGATGGGGACTTCGCCTTCCGTGGTATGTTTGACCTGCCGGAAGTACTCGAAGTTGCCGCAGTAGTCGAAGATGAGGAAGCGCTTTTTACCTGTGTATTCCTCGCGTTCTATAAGGTCGGTACAGGTCAGTTCCGGGCAAAGACGTGTTCCACGCCCGATCATCTGCCAGAATTTTGTTTTGGACCGGACTTTCTTGAAGAACACCAGATTCACACATGCGGGCACGTCGATGCCGGTGTCCATCATGTCCACCGAAACCACGATATACGGAGTTTTTTCGGCTTCCTTAAAATTGTCGATGACGGTCTGGGCATAGCTGTCGTCGCAGACGACGCGGCTTGCCCATGTGCCGTGATACTGCGGATAAAGTTTGTTGAAGCGTTCCAGAATAAACTCGGCGTGCCTTTTGTTCTGGGCAAAGATGATGGTCTTGCCGATGCGTTCGCCGCCGTTCACCATGATGCCGCGCTCCATAAGGTCCTGAAGCACAAGGTCCACGGTTTTCTGGTTGAAGACGAAGTCGTTCAGCGCCTGCGAAGGGATGGAATCCGGCATGACGCCATCCTCAGTAAAGTCATCTTCGTAGCGTTCCTTGTCTTCGTCGGAAAGCTCCTCGTAGGTGATGCCTTCCGAAAGGAATTTTGTCGTGACCTCATAATTGTAGTACGGAACCAGAACGTGATCCTGATGCACGGCGGTATCGTAGTCGTAGACATAGGTGGGGACGCCGTTTTCCAGCTCGAAGAATTCATAGGTGTTTCTGGCCACTTCGGTTTTCGGCGTGGCGGTCAGGCCAAGAAGGATGGCATCGAAGTATTCAAAGATGGCGCGATATTTTTTGAAGATGCTCCGGTGGCTTTCGTCGATGACGATGAGGTCGAAATGCGCGGGGGAGAACAGCATGCCGCCGTCTTTGCTTTTTTCGCGGTCGATGGCGTTCATGATCGTGGGGTAGGTGGAGAAGACGATGCGTGCGGACGCGTCGTCCTTGTTGGCGCACAGATTACAGAGCGACATGTTCGGCAGGTATGTTTTGAAGTCGTCTTTGGCCTGTGAGACAAGCGCCGTTCTGTCGGCAAGAAAGAGGACGTTGGTTATGTGGTGCCCACGGCTCAGCACATCGACCAGGCTGGCGGCGGTTCTGGTCTTCCCCGTGCCTGTGGCCATGACGAGCAGATGCTTTCGCACGCCGCGGCTGATCTCCTCGCACACGGAGCGGATGGCCGCCTGCTGATAATAGCGGTCGGTGATGGCGTTACTGATGGTGATACTCTCAAGTGGGAGCCTGGACGTCCGCCGCTCGATGATCCTTTCCAGATCGGTCTTGCTGAATATGCGGCTCACCTTGCGCTGGGGACCGCCTTTGTCATCCCAGAAAAAGGTATCGAAGCCGTTGGTCGTGAACATGACGGGGCGTTGCCCGAAACGGAGCTCAAGACAGTCGGCATAGAGTTTGGCCTGCGTTCTTCCGGTATTGGGGTCCTTGCAGGCTTTTTTGGCTTCCACCACGGCAAGGGGTTTGCCGTCCCTGCCCCAGAGCACGTAGTCCGCATATCCCTTCTGGCCGGGAACTCCGGCCATGCCTTCCACTTCGTATTCCTGGGAAACGTCGCTGTCCGGCCCTTCCAGTTCCCAGTCCATGCCCAGGAGCATGGCGTCGATGTAGATTTTCCGGGTGCTGAACTCGGAAAGGTCTTCCATGGTGATGGTACGGCTCTGGCGGTTGCGTTCCTTCGCACCGGTGTACTTGTCCGCAAGTTCGGCAAGCTGCTGCCGGAGCCGTTCAATCTCCGCGTCTTTTTCTCCCAGCAGACTTTCCTGTGCCAGGATCTTCTGCATGTCGAGGGAGACGTGCGTTTTGGGGATCCGTTGTGCATCGAACGTACGGACCTGATAGTCGCTGCCGTAGGAATAATCCACCCATTGAATGAACTCAAAAAGGCTTTTCAGCGACTGGACGGCAAAAGCGGGAGGGACGATCTTGCCGGTATGAACGGCCATGTTCCCGAACGTGACGATCCCCTTGATTTTGCCGAACAAGAGGGGAGGGAGCTGCTTTTTGAAGGTGTATTCATGGATGAGCGCGGAGAGATTGTCCTTATAGGGAGCCTGTATGCCGTTATCGACGGTATAGACCCACTTCACGGCCAGCTCCAGAGCCTTGCGGCAGCCGATGACGCACATGGCGGACGACGTGGCAAAGACCTTTTCCGCCTCCACGGCGGAAGCGGCGAACAGGGAAAACTCTTGGCGGCCGTTCAGAAAGTCGAAGTTGGGCATACAGGGACTCCTTTATCCGAAATACTCCTGCATCAAGGATTTTTTCAGCGTTTCCAGTTTTTCAAGGCTCTGCTTCACGGATGATTTTGCTTTATCGACCTGTTGGACAAAGGCGATAAATTGTTCTTGTAGAGAAAGCGGAGGCGTAAATATTTGCAAAGATTTAATTGCATCAAAATTAAGACCAGCTTTTACTCCAGTTTGATTTTTTTGAGAAAATTGTTTTTTACCGGCAGGACTTTCCAAAAAGTAAGAAACAAATAATGGTAAAAGTCTGCTTTTGTCGAGTCTGATACAAGTTAAATGCTGATTAATATAAGCTCCTTTTTCTGCAATAAATTTAGTTACTACACCTGTTCTTCCTAAGTCTGCGGTAATGCTTATTAATAAATCATCTTCTTGAACTTTTGTACGTGCTGCCTCTGCGTTTTTAGGTGGATGAATATATTGGACTTCATTGAATATAATTTTTGAGTTTTTTACATTTTTTATGGTAATAAAAAATTCTCCATCATTTGAAAAGTATTGCGACCAACCACGAGAGCCAGAAGTAATAAATTTAATGGAATGCTCTAAGCGCGATATCGTCCAATGATGCGGATTTTCAACCGGGTCTCCAAACATCTCAATAAATCGGGATTTGACGAGCTGGTCGAGTTTGGAAAGCTGTTTTTGACGCGATTCGATGAGGGAGTTGACAAAATTGAGTCTACGAGTAATGGCTTCCTGGATATTTTCAGTTGGCAGGTTCATTTCCAGATTATCAATATGTTCATTGCGTATATTATTGATATTAGCTCCACTAGAAAGAGAAGATATTTCCCTTCTATAGAATGGACTGTTAAAAAAGTGTCCTATAAATTCTTTACATGGGATAGATGGTCTTATAACTTTGCAAAAAGCACCAAATGTAGCTATTGTATTCTCTGAAAAAAATGCAGCTTTACCTACCAATTCTTTACTTCCGCTAGAAGTACAGATAAGAACATCTCCTCGACACAAATATTGATTTTTGTTGACTTTTTTCTTATCAATATAAACTACATCGTCAAAATTTATTTTTCCATCTTTAATATTATTAGCTCTAAGCAGGATGATGCTTTCATCGTTCAAAGAGTCGTGTAAATCTTTAGGAGAATAAGAAACTCCTCTAACCTGTGTAATTACTAATCCAAGTTTCGCCATCACAGCATCTCCTCCAGTTCGGCCAGCCCTGCAGAAATCTGCATTTCCAGCTCGTGCAGTTCGGTCATGAGTTGCTGCGTAGGGGGATATTCCACAGGCGTATATTCCACCTGCTTGTATTTGTTGAGGGAAAGGTCATAGCCGTTGGCGACGATCTCTTCCTTTTGCACAAAGAAGGACTGTTCCGTGCGGGCGCGGTCCTTCTCCTTTTCCAGAGCGGCAAAACGGGCGATGATGTCGGGGATGTCGTTCTGCGCCACGGGCGTGCGCTTGTCGTCCAAAGAAAAGCCGTCGGCCTGCATGTCGTAGAACCAGACCTTGCCCGTGCCGCCCGCCGCGGTTTTGGTGAAGATGAGCACGGCGGTGGAGACGCCCGCGTACGGCTTGAACACGCCGGAGGGCATGGAGATGACGGCCCGCAGCTGATGCTGTTCCACCAGCTCCCTGCGGATGGACTGATGCGCCTTGCTGCTGCCGAAGAGCACGCCGTCGGGCACGATGCAGGCGCATTGGCCGCCCTTTTTCAGCAGACGCAAAAAAAGCGCGAGAAACAGGAGCTCCGTTTTTTTGGTGCTGGTCACGGCTTTCAGAGAATCGCTGATGCTTTCGGCGTCGATGCTGCCCTTGAACGGCGGATTCGCCAGGCACATGGTGAAGGCGGCGTTCACGTCGTTTTCCTTGGACACGCTGTCCCGATAGCGGACATCCGGGTGATGTATGGAGTGCAGCATAAGGTTCATGGCCGAAATGCGCAGCATGGTGGGGTCGGTATCGTAGCCGGTAAAGGCCGGCCCGGCGAAATGCTCCCACTGCTCCGTGGTCATGCCGCTTTCGTAGTGCGCGCGGATGTATTCGGCGGCGGAAATAAGAAATCCCGCCGTGCCGCAGGCCGGGTCGCAGATGACGTCGTCGGGCGTGGGGCGCAGAAGGGCGACCATCATGTCGCGGATATGCTTGGGGGTGCGGAACTGCCCGTTGCGGCCCGCCGTGGAGAGCTTGCCAAGCATGTATTCGTACAGGTCGCCCTGCATATCGAGGTCGGCAATATCATGCTCATACAGTTCTTCCAGCCCGGTGACGACCTTTTCCAGCACCTGCGGCGTGGGCATGAGAAATACGGCGTCCTTCATGAAATGGGCAAAGGCCGCCTGTGCCGTGCCGTCATCGACATCCGGCAGCGGGACGAACGTGCCTTTTTCCTCGTCGAAGTCCGGCAGCCTGCCGCCCCTCATGCCCTTGATGGCCGGAAAAACGCGCTGGGACATGACGTCGAACATATATTGGGCGTCTTTGTTCTTGAATTTGCTCCAGCGCATGGACTGGCCGGCGGGCGTCTGCGGAAAAATTTTTTCCACCTTCATGCCGAGGGCTTCGTATCTTTCGTTTTCCAGCTCTTTGACATCCAGCGCGCGGACGAACATGAGGTAGGTAAGCTGTTCAATAACGGTGAGCGGGTTGGCCAGACCCGCGGAAAAGATGTCGAGCCAAATCTTATCAACTTTATTTTTTACGGCCCCCGTAATCATGGGCTCTCCTGAATGTTGTTGTCGTTAGCCTGCCGGAACGGACAGGGGAATCATACTGAGCAGGGTAGTCAAATTTGAGAAAAGAATAAAGAAAGAGGAGAGGGCATTTTGTGTTCGCGGCGTATCCATATGGGGCCTGCCTGCTAAAACGCCTCGTACTCCCCGATGGCGCAACGGTCCTGCAACGCGGGCAGGGTGCGCTCCAGCAGCACGCCGTCGCTGTGGCGGGTGTCGTAGCCGTAGGTGACGCGGATGCCCAGGGTCACGAAGCGCACCGCGCGCTCCAGGGCCACGGGCAGGCTGTCCCCCTGAAGGAACGCCCCCACCAGCACGCTGGAGAAGGTATCGCCCGTGCCGGGATAGAAGGCCGGGATGTAGGGCGACTCCATCTTCCAGAAGCGCCCCTGCTCGCGGTCATAGGCCACGGCCGCACAATGGCCGGGACGGGTCGCCGGGGCGCTGGTGATGACCACCCTGTCCGGCCCCATGGCCGCCAGGCGTCGCAGCTGCTCCTTGAGGCCGTCGGGCGAGATGTCCGGCCGGTAGGGTTCGTCCAGCAAAAAGGCCGCTTCGGTGAGGTTGGGCGTGATGACGTGGGCGTGGCCGATGAGCTGGCGCATGGCCTCCACCATCTCCGGCGTCTGGGTGGGGTCCAGGGTGCCGTTGTCGCCCAGCACGGGGTCCACCAGCGCGAAGCCGCCGGGCTTGAGGAAATGGCCGATGCACCGGGCCGCTATCTCCAGCTGGAGCGGATTGCCCAGAAAGCCGGAATAGACGGCGTCGAAGCTCAGGCCCATCCGCTGCCAGTGATCCAGCATGGGCCCCATCTCGGCGGTCAGGTCATGAAAGGTGAAGCCCTCCACGCCGGAGGTCTGGGAAGACAGGACCGCCGTGGGCAGGGGGCAGGTCTGGACGCCCATGCTGGCAAGGATGGGGATGACCACGGTCAGCGAGGCACGTCCGAAACCGGAAAGGTCATGGATGGCGGCCACACGTTGCAGGGGGATCTCGTGCATGGGTACCTCAGCGGGAAGGGGAGGAACAGGAAGTCAAACTCTGCCACCGGAGGGGCCGTCTTGCAAGCCGGACAGCAGGCAACACCTGTAAACACCCCGTTTTAATAAAAAATAAATAGCCTTATTCTACAAGGTGTTACCACTTTCCCCAGCATCCGGCACAGATTTTTCGTCTGTGTTCCAGCCGCCCGGCCCGGCACTGGAAAGAGGACGGAACACACCACCGGCAGTGACCGCGAGGGCAATGGTCACAAAAGGCATCAAGACAGGGATGGTTTGGGAGCGGGGAAGGCCCTGCTGGATGGCGGCACTGGAGCCATGCCCGCCATACCGGAGTGCGTTACGGGCATCGGCAAGAGACGGCTGCCCCTCCTTTCTTCCGGTATGACGGCGGGCGTGCGGCCGGCGCCTAGATCTTCTCCAGCGCCAGCCGGAAGGCGAAACAGATGAAGATGAGGCCCGTGAGCCGGTGCAGCCAGGCCTGGAAGGACGGCCGGGCGAACAGGCGGCGGATGCGGTGCAGCAGGCTGGCCAGCAGCACGAACCAGCCCAGGCAGAAAAAGGCCATGATGCCGCCCAGCTCCAGGAATTGCGGCCAGAGGGCGGCATGCGGGTCCAAAAACTGCGGCAGCATGGTCAGGAAAAAGACCACGGCCTTGGGGTTGAGGGCATTGGTCAAAAATCCCTGCCGGAAGGCCCGGCGACGCAGGCCGCGGACAGGCTGCACTTCCTCTTCCTGCCCTCCGTGACGCACCACGGCGGCCGTGACCTCACGCCCGGCCCGCAGGGCATGGATGCCCATCCAGAACAGATAGGCGGCCCCCGCATAGCGCAAAAGCGTGAACAGGGTGACGGACTGGGCGATGACCGCACTGATGCCCAGCATGGCGGCCGAGGTGTGGACCATGATGCCCAGCGCCACGCCGCAGGCCGCGGCCTGACCGGAGCTGCGCCCCTCCGTCAGGGACGTGCGGACGATGAGGGCAAAATCCGGGCCGGGCAGCATGACCAGCAGGGCCGCCAGCGGGATGTAGAGGAGCAGGTTTTCCAATGAGACCATGCGTCGTTCCTGTAGGTCGCCCACGATCACGGGACGGGAAACAAAGGGAGGAAGGGCCCTTCCCGCAGGGATGCGCCCTTCCTCCCGGACATACGAAGATAGTGCAGTGACGCGGCTGCCTACAGGCAGGCGCCGATGATCTCGCCGAATTCCTGGCAGCCCACCACGCGGGCGCCTTCCACCTGGGCGGCCAGATCCACGGTGACGGCGCGGCCGGCAATGGCCTTGCTCATGGCGTTGCGGATGCGCTCGGCAGCCGCGGGCACGCCCATCTGTTCCAGCATCAGGGCGCCGCACAGGATCACGCTGCCGGGGTTGGCCTTGTCCTGACCGGCGATGGTGGGAGCGGTGCCGTGGGTGGCCTCATAGAAGGCCAGGGAGTCGGACATGTTGACGCCCGGGGCCAGGCCCAGACCGCCCACCTGCGCGGCCAGGGCATCGGAGATGTAGTCACCGTTGAGGTTGGGGGTGGCCAGGATCTGGTACTGTTCGGGACGCAGCAGGGCTTCCTGGAACATGGCGTCGGCGATGCGGTCCTTGACCACCAGACGGCCTTCCACGGGTTCCTTCTCGGTGCAGGTCAGGTCGCCGAATTCCTGGGCGGCCACATCATAGCCCCACTGGCGGAAGCCGCCTTCGGTGAACTTCATGATGTTGCCCTTGTGCACCAGGGTCAGGCTCTTGCTGCCGGTATCCAGGGCAAAGCGCAGGGCGCGGCGCACCAGGCGTTTGGAGCCGAACTCGCTCATGGGCTTGATGCCCACGGCGGCTTCCTCGCGGATCTTGGTCACGCCGAACTCTTCACGCAGGAAAGCGATGAGCTTCTTGGCTTCCGGGGTCTGGGCGGCGTATTCGATGCCCGCGTACACGTCTTCGGTGTTCTCGCGGAAGATGACCATGTTCACGCGCTCGGGATGCTTGACCGGCGTTTCCAGGCCTTCGAAGTGACGCACGGGACGGATGCAGGCGTACAGGTCCAGCGTCTGGCGCAGGGCCACGTTGAGGCTGCGGATGCCGGTGCCCACGGGGGTGCCCAGGGGGCCCTTCATGGCGAAATCGGCGGTGCGCAGGGCATTCATGGTCTCCTCGGGCAGGGGGGAGCCGGTCTCGGCCGTGGCCTTTTCACCGGCCAGCAGTTCCACCCACCCGATGCGCATGTCCGATTCCTTGGCCAGCGCGGCGTCGATGACAGGGCGGGCGGCGCGCCAGATTTCGGGGCCGATGCCGTCGCCTTCGATCCAGTAAACTCGTTTGCTGCTCATTGTCTGCATCCTTTTCTGTATTCCTGATTGCGGCCGCCGGGGGCGGGCCTGTAGGCAAAAAACGGCGCACCGGGGAACCGGCGCGCCGCCATGCGTCTAGTCTTCGGCTGCGCGGGCTTCCTGCTGCAGGGCCTGCGAGCGCTTGAGCAGCTGCTCAAGCTGGATGTCCACACCGATGACGCCCACGATGTTGTCGTCATCGTCCGTCACCGGGCAGGACACGGTGATGACCAGCTTGCCCGTGAACTGGGACTGGTACACGTCCATGATGTGCATGTCGCCGGTCTGCATGGGCATCCTGAACCATTCGCGCTGCGAGAAGTCGAAGCCGATGGGCAGGGCCTCGTACTTTTCACGGTAGGCGGGGTCGGTGATGGCCGCGCACTTGAGGCTGCCCTTGGTATCCGTGAGGTAGAGGTACTGGATGAAGGGGTACTCGCGCGAGAAGCTGTCCAGGCGGGCGCAGGCATGCTTGCCGAAGTCCCGCAGGTCCTCGTTCCGCGCCAGACGGGCGATGAGGTGGGCGGCCAGCTCGTCGGCCAGTTCCTCCATGTGGTCGAACTCGGTCTCGAACAGCTCCGGCATGTAGCGCTGCACCAGGGCCGCCATCTCGTCGTGCGAAAGGTGCGTGGTGCGGCCGGTGTCGTAGATGGCCACGATGGCTTCGTAGATCTTGCCCACGGCGGGGTGCTTCTTGCAGATCTGCTTGCCTTCGGGCAGCTTGAGATTGACGTTGATCCAGTAGGCCACCCCGGCACGGCCGGTCTTGTCGGTGATGATGATGGGCACGGGACGGCCCAGCAGATGCTTGGTGTCGAAGATGTTGTAGATCTCTTCGTTCTTGGCCAGACCGTCGGCATGCACACCGGCGCTGGTGGCGTTGAAGTCGCGGCCCACGAAGGGATAGTTGTAGGGGATGTTGTAGTGCAGTTCTTTTTCGAAGAACTCGGCCACCTCGCTCAGGATGGTGGTGTCGGCGGCGGCATCGTCACCGGTGAGCGAGATGTACTCGATGATCAGGGCTTCCAGCGGCGTGTTGCCCGTGCGCTCGCCAAAGCCGAACAGCGTGCTGTTGACCGCGCCGCAGCCGTTGAGCCAGGCCGTGACGCCGTTGACCAGCACCTTGTGGAAGTCGTTGTGGCCGTGCCATTCCAGCCATTCGCCGGGCACACCGGCCTCGTCGGTGAAGGCACGCACGATGCGCTGCACCGAGCGGGGCAGGGCCGCGCCGGGATAGGGCACGCCGTAGCCCATGGTGTCGCACAGGCGGATCTTGACCGGCATGCCGCTCTGCTGGCTCAGCTCCATGAGTTTCTGGGCAAAGGGCAGGCAGAAGCCGTAGGTGTCGGCGCGGGTCACGTCCTCGAAATGGCAGCGCGGGATGATGCCCCATTCCAGGGCCTGCCGGGCCAGGTCAAGATACATGTCCATGGCCTGCTGGCGGGTCTTCCCCAGCTTGAGATAGATATGGTAGTCCGACACGCTGGTCAGCATGCCGGTCTCGTCGAACTCCATGTCCCGGGCCAGCTTGAGGTCTTCCTTGTTGGCGCGGATCCAGGAAGTCACGCGCGGGAAGCGGTAGCCGCGCGCCCGGCAGACGTCGATGCACTTGCGGTCCTTGGCCGAGTACAGGAAGAACTCCGACGCCGTGATGAGGCCCGTCTTGCCGCCCATGCGGTGCAGGAAGTCGAATATCTTGGCCACCTGCTTGACCGTATACGGCGGCCGGGCCTGCTGGCCGTCACGGAAGGTGGTGTCCGTGATGCGCATCTGTTCGGCAGGACGCGGGGCAAGGAGCACCTCGTCGAAAGTCGTGCGACAGATGCTGGTGTAAGGAAAAAGCTCGCGGTACAGCTGGGGCTGTTCCCGTTCCTGAAGCGAAAGCGGGCGAACGCTGCCCGTCTGATGGATGATGCTGCTCATGGAACTCCGTCCGGCCTGAAAAGTGACGTACAAGGTAAGAAACACATATCCTGTTAGCGACGGCGCGTCAAAGGGCTGGCGGGACGGCGCTCCGGCCTTCGGACGTGTCGAAGGATGCGCCGCCGGGACTTGCCAGAACAGGCAAAATGACGGATTGTACCGCCTATCGGAGCCCATCCTCCGGTTGAAGGAGCTTTTATGTCGGTTTGTGTGCAGTACCCCTCGGCGGGCTGCATTGTGGAATATCTTGAAGGCAATGCCATCCAGATCGCGCTGGTCACCGAAGAATCTGGCGGCAAACTGCGTCTTTTGCTGCCCAACCGGCGCGAGACGCGTCTCACCACGTCGCGCCTGCTGCCCTGGGCCGGGCCCGCGCTGGGCTCCGTGCCCGGCAAGGACGAGTCCGCCCGCGTGCTGGAGCAGCACCGCGCCCGCCGCGAAGAACTGGCCGCGGCCCTGCCCGTGCTGGAACTGTGGGAAATGAGCCAGGGCGAGGTACCGGAAGCCTCGGCCCAGTGGTTCGCCGAACTGGCCGGTCAGGCCGGGGACGCCGACAGCGTCGCCGCCTGCGGGCGGGCCCTGCTGGCCTGCAAGAGCCACTTCCGCTTCCAGCCCCCCGTCTTCCAGATCTTTTCCGCCGAGATGGTGGAAAAGCGCCTCAAGGAACAGCAGGAACGCGCCGCCCGCGAGGCCCTGGTGCTGGGCGGCAACAGCTTTTTCCGCCTGCTCTGGGACGTGGCCTGCAAAAAACGCGCGCTGCCGCCCCAGCCCGGCGAGGACACCCGGGGCATCTCCGAATGGCCGGCCCCCGAAGTGGCCGAACGTCTGAAGCAGATCCTGTTCGCCCGCATGGCCGACCCCGAGAGCCAGGAATACGACGAACTGTGGCGCATGCTCTCCAAGGGCCTGCCCGACGTGCCGCACCTGCCCGTACAGCTGCTCATGGCCTGGGAACAGGTGCCCGCCCATTACAATTTCTGGTATGACCGCGCGGGCTACGCCCCCGGCGACGACTGGTGGCAGCCTCTGGCCCCGGCCGTGGAGGCCCTGCAGCGGGCTGCCCGTGAGGTGGAGCTGCCCGTCTGCGACCTGCCCTTCATCAGTATCGACAGCGCCACCACCCGCGACGTGGACGACGCGTTCCACATCCTGCCCACGGACGACGGCGGCTTCGACCTGACCCTGGCCCTGGCCTGCCCGGCCGCCTGCTGGCCTTTCGGCGAGGCCCTGGACAAGGCCGTGTTCCGTCGCGGCACCAGCATCTACCTGCCCGAGGGCGACAGCCACATGATGCCCGAAGCCCTGGGCACGGACGCCTTTTCCCTGCTGGCCGGTCAGGATCGCCCGGCCTTCTGTGTGCGGACGCGCATCTCGGCCGCGGGCGAGATCCTTTCCTGCGAGCCCTGGGCCGCACGGGTGCGCCTGGCCGCCAACCTGACCTATGACGACACCCAGGCCGTCCTCGACGCCCTGGCCGCCGGTGAGGCCCCGCAGGCGGACAACCCCGCCGCGCCCTGGGCCACCATGCTGGCCTGCGGCAACGACTTCGCCCGCGTCTGGCAAAAGGCCCGCATCGCGCGCGGGGCCGTCATCATGGACCGGCCCGAACCGTCCATCGTGCTGGAAGGCGAAGGCGCGCAGACGCGCGTGTCCATCGAGCCCGGCCACGAGACCCCGGACTCCCAGCCGCTGGTGGCCGAGATGATGATCCTGGCCAGCGCCGCCGTGGCCCAGTGGGCCGCGGAACGCGAGATCCCCATGCTGCACCGCACCCAGGACGTGGCCCTGCCCAGGGAATACGCCGGCGTCTGGAAGGAGCCCCAGGACATGACGCGCATCATGCGCGCCCTGATCCCCTCCAGCCTCGAAGTGCAGGCCCGGCCGCACGCCGCCCTGGGCCTGGCGCGCTACACGCCCATGACCTCGCCCCTGCGCCGCTATCCCGACCTCATCAACGAGGCCCAGCTGCTGCACTGGCTCACCCACGGCACGCCCCGCTGGGATGGCGAGGCCCTGTCCACCCTGCTGGTCAGCCTCAATGCCGTGCTGGATGCCGCCGGGCAGGTGCAGCGCTTCCGCCCGCGCTACTGGAAGCTGCTCTACTTCCGCCAGCAGGGCGACAAGGTCTGGTGGGACGGCGTGGTCACCGAAGAAAACGACATGTTCGTCAACGTGAGCCTGCCCGCACAGGGCATGTACGTGCGCGGCAAACGCCGCATGTTCGACGAACGTACCTGCCCCGGCATGGCCGTGCAGGTGCGCATCGGCCGCGTGCACCCGCTGTACAACGAGATCCAGATCCTCGAAGCCGTCAGCATGGACGGCTGATGCGGGATCCTGAGGATATGTTTCCGGGGGGAAGGGACCCCCTTTAACCAGCGCCCAAAGGGGGTCCCTTCCCCCCAGGCCCCCCATCCTCCCCCAAATGCGTTTTATTCAGGAGGATGACAGACGGGGCGATGCGCCAGCTTTTCCCTGCTGAAGGTCTCCCGGCACCACCCCGGAAAGATCCGGGAGGTGGGCAGAGCTCCCACAGGGGCGGTCATAAAATATGCAGGGCTCTCCTGCTGGCTGCCTTTTCCTCTCCCCGGCGGGTCATTCCCGGACAGGGACACAGGGCGTACCCACGGGGCCTTGTGGCCCAAGAGCCACCTAGCCCCAACTAAAGCGCGCTGGGGAGGGGGAGGGGAGTTTGAGGGGAGGGGGCACCCCT
>ERZ827498.1039-NODE-1039-length-32906-cov-6.297890_pt1 | contig 32906 bp, 30 predicted proteins | sample MGYA00519865_ERZ827498 | MGnify/ENA primary metagenome ERZ827498 (study PRJEB31778, sample SAMEA3449328) | human gut metagenome | biome: human gut; feature: human-associated habitat; material: faeces | place: United Kingdom | collected 2010/2012 ...
CCGCCCTTTCGGACGTGGCCGGCTCGTTGGCGCGAACGGCTTTATGCGCCTTTTCGACCCCACCGTCAAGCATTTTTCCGCAAAAAATCGAAAAAATGTTTTCGAACCGACAAAAAGGCGCTCACACGTCATGGATCGCTGATTTTCAATCCGCTGTCGAAAACCATACGGCTCTGCGCAAAAAAAGTAAAGTATTTCATATTATTTTTTATACAATATGAAAAACAGATGACAAATACGTAGTTTTTTCAAAATGTTGCCTTTTCAGCGCTTGCCATAAAAAAAGCCCCTTCCGAAGAAGGGGCCTGTATTGCCGCAAAGCCGATCAATGCGTTTCGCGATGCCACATGATAAAGAAGACCGAGCCTACCGTCATGGCGCAGGCCAGGAGCATCTTCCAGGTCAGCATCTCGCCCCCCAGCAGCCAACCCAGAAAGATGCCGATGACAGGCACTACATATTCATAGGAAATGGCCGTGGCGATGGGTACATTCTCCAGCAGCCAGAAATAGCAGGCATAGGCGATGACCGAGCCACCGGTGCACATCCAGGCAAAGGCCACGACCACAGGCCAGTGGATATTTTCATAGCGGATCGCATGATGCTCGCCATCCAGAAAGGCGACCACAAGACATTCCAGGCCGCCCATAAAGATGAGCAGCGCGCAAGATTGCAAACTGGAAAGCCGCGTCTTGAAAGGAAAACGGCGGGTCAACAGGGTACCGGCCACCCAGCCGAGCGTGGCCGTGAAGACCCAGATCATGCCGGAGATGCTGCTTTGCTGTACGCCGCCCACATTTTGCTGACTGTAGGCCAGCAGCACGAGACCGCAGGTCCCTGTGGCCAGGCCCGTCCATTGCAGCAGCCGCGGCCGGGGCCCATTAGCGAACAGCCAGCCGGCCACCAGCATGGTGATGGGCGTCGAGCCGGTGATGACCGCCGCCGTGGAGGAGGCCACGCTCTCCTGCCCCTTGGCCAGGAAGCCGCTTGCCAGCAGGACCATGAACACGCCCATCCAGGTGGCATGGATCCAGTCCTTGCGCTCCGGCCGTATCCAGCGCCCCGTGAGCATCAGGAACAATGCCAGGAGGATGCCGCCGATGACCATGCGGCTGCCCCCTACCAGAAAGGGCCCGGCCACCCCAAGGCTGAGTTTGTAGCCGATATAGGTGGATCCCCACGAGATATAGACCAGGAAAAGGTGCAGCATGACGTGCAGGGACTTTTGCGAAATAGGCATAGGCGCGCCCCCTCCTCAACGATATAGGGGCCACGTATCATAGTTTTGCAAACTGTCAAGAGATGGAACAAAACCATCATCTTTCATAAATAAATACAGACAGATACTTGCATCATCACCATTATTCCCCATATTATGGGGCAGGCAGGCCCGCCCCGATGCCGCGACCCTGCCCGCATGATGCGGGACAGAGCTTTCAGACTTGGCAGGCAATGTCTGCCATGCTATGACAATCCCGGGGAAGGCTAATTATGAAAGAAGAAAACAAAGACCGATCAGAATTGCTGGCATTCCTGGAGTTCATGAGCCGCAAAGGCCTGAACACCACGGCCCAGAGGCGGATCATCGCCGATGCCTTTTTTGAGCTCCCCGGCCACCACTCGCTGGAGGAGTTCTATCAGCATGTCCAGAAACTGGACCCGCGCATCGGCCAGACCACCGTCTACCGGACGCTCAAACTCCTGTGTGATGCCGGTATGGCGACAGAGATCCACTTCAGCGACGGCATCACCCGCTACGAAGTGGCCGCTCCCGACAGTCATCACGACCATATCGTCTGCCAGTCCTGCGGCAAGATCGTGGAGATCTACGATCCCCGCATCGAAAAGCTGCAACAGGAGCTGACCAAGAAGCACGGCTTCCTGCTGCTGCGGCATGTGCACATCCTTTCCGGTATCTGCGCGGACTGCCAGAAAAAAATGCAGCAATGACCTTTTCCGGCCGGCATGACAGCGGGCGGATCCTTCCGCCCTTTTTTGTGGGCCCGCGCTAATTAAAGTTGATTTTCATTTTTATTTAGGGCATATTTGCCGAAAATCGACCGAAACGAGGACACCAGCATGGATGGCCAAAGCATCGCCGTTATCGTCATCGTGGCTGTGGCCGTGATCTTCATGGCCAGGAAAGTTTTCATCTCCGCCCGCAAAGGACAGTGCTCCTGCGGCTGCGGGGATGGCAAACAGCAGGCCTGCTGCAAGGGATGCAGCATCACCACAAAACGTGAGGACCTGCTTCCGTAACAAAAAGCAAAGGCCGCCACTCCCAAGGGAGGGCGGCCTTTTTTTATAGATGTGTCCGGCGGTTATTCCGCTTCGAATTCTTCGGCACGGGCGATCTGGCTGCCCCGGTGCTCGCGCAGGATGGCCAGGGCTTCTTCCTGGGTCAGGATACGGCCGCGGCATTTGGGGTTCTGCAGGCGATTCTCAGGGCAGTAGCCCAGATGCACACAGCTGGGCCCGGCCCCCTGGAACAGGTCCGGTGCGGCCTTGCGGCACAGGGAAAGCATCTGCCAGGCCAGATGGCGGATCTCGTGCTGGGCGTTGCGGCAGCAGCGGATGGAGAACCAGTCCAGCAGGGCATGGGCGTTCATGCCGATGATGGCCTTGAACTCCGTGGCCTGGGGCTTGAGGTAGCGCAGGTCTTCTTCCGGCAGTCCGGCTTCCAGCCCGGCGTCGTACCACTGGCGGGTCAGGTCGGCCAGGTCCCGGCCGGTCAGACGGGTCGTGTGCCCGTCAGGCAGGGTCACCTCGGCACCGAAGTCACGCACGCTGGCGGGATAGACCACGGAAAAACGCCGTTTGCCGCCCAGCTCCGCACGACCGGACTTGATGAGGTAGGAAGCCAGGCGCTTGCGCACCAGCTGGGTCTCGGTCACGCGGGAATAGCCTTCCACGCCGAAAAGGAAAAAGTCGAATTCCAGCGCGGCGCGATGCCCGCTTTCCAGGATATTGCGCACGATCTGCCGGGAATAGGGCGAGGCCAATATCTCTTCCAGGCTGCGCTCACTGCGCACGAAACGCGCCGCGATGTCCGTGTAGATCTTGCCGCCCCCGGCCAGCAGCACCACTTTGCCGTTCCCGGTATATTTTTCATCCAGCATGTGCGCCTCCTGTAAAATGGAAGGCTGAACCTACACGAAAATGCCCCGTGCCTCAAGCGCCCCTGCCGGAGCCTGCGCCCGGCCGGGCGGGCCCGATACTGTGCTTTCTTGACGCCCGCCCGCGGACAGCATAGTGTGGATAGTTTCCAATACTGAATAATCCGCACGCCGCTGCGTGCGTAAAGGAGCGACCATGAGCAAGGATATCAAAGCCTTCTGCCAGCCTGACAGCAAGGGCTTCTTCGGCGCGTATGGCGGCCAGTATGTGCCTGACGCCATCAAAGCCCGCCTGGACGAACTGGACCAGGCCTTCAAGGAGGCTCTGGCCGACCCCGAATTCACGCGCGAGATGCAGCGCCTGCTGCTGCATTTTGCCGGTCGTCCCAGCCCGGTCTTCCACTGCCGCAACCTCAGCAAGAAGCTGGGCGGCGCGCAGATCTGGCTCAAGCGCGAAGACCTCAACCATCTGGGCGCCCACAAGGTCAACAATACCATCGGCCAGTGCCTGCTGGCCAAACGCATGGGCAAGACCCGCGTCATCGCCGAGACCGGCGCGGGCCAGCATGGCGTGGGCACCGCGGCCAGCGCCGCCCTCATGGGCCTGGAATGCGTCATCTGCATGGGCGAGGTGGACGTCGTCCGCCAGCATCTCAACGTGACCCGCATGGAGATGCTGGGCGCCCGCGTGCATACGGCCATGAGCGGCCAGCGCACCCTCAAAGAAGCCGTGGACGAGGCCCTGGAAATGTGGGTCAACGAGCCCGAGACCTTCTATGTGCTGGGTTCCGCCGTGGGCCCGCACCCCTACCCGCTCATGGTGCGCCACTTCCAGTCCGTCATCGGCAGCGAGGCCCGCGCCCAGATGCTGGAATTTGCCGGTCGCCTGCCCGATGTGGCCATGGCCTGCGTGGGCGGCGGCTCCAATGCCGTGGGCCTGTTCTCCGGCTTCGTGCATGACGAGGGCGTGCGCCTCATCGGCGTGGAGCCCGGCGGCCGCGGCAACGGCTACGGCCAGCATGCGGCCTCGCTCTGCTACGGCGAGCCCGGCGTGCTGCACGGCTTCAATTCCTACATGATCAAGGACGAAAAGGGCGAGGCCGGCGAGGTCTACTCCATCTCCGCCGGTCTGGACTATCCTTCCGTGGGCCCCGAACTGGCCGAACTCAAGGATGCCGGTCGTGCCGAATACGTGAGCATCACCGATGAAGAGGCCCTGCAGGCTTTCTATGCCCTGTCGCGCAACGAGGGCATCCTGCCCGCGCTGGAATCCTCCCACGCGCTGGCCCATGCCATGAAGCTGGCCCCCACCATGGACAAGGACGCCATCATCCTGGTGAACCTGTCCGGCCGCGGCGACAAGGACGTGGCCCAGGTGGCCGATCTGGTGAACAGCGGCGCCTTCGTGCCTGCCGGCGACTAACGATGCCACGGCCGGGGGCAGGCCACGCCCTCCCTTCATGGCCCCTTCGCCAATGCGATCCCGCAGACCGGCACACCCTGTGCCGGTCTGTTTTTTTGACACGAGAGACGTGACAGTCCATCCCCTTGGATGGTAACGCCACCTCACGGCTCCGGAAGGAGCGCCCCCAGTACAGAGGGGGCGCCCGGGGCCCTGTTCATCTCCTGACCATGCTGCCCCTGCGGGCGGCCGTCAGGCAAATTCCATTCTGACGAGGCACACCATGCGAGAGATCGACGCCGCGACCATCAGTGCCGCCGTGGCAAAGCTGGCCGTGCAGGCCTGCTGTCATCTGCCCGCCGATGTCCGGGACGCGTTCCGGCAGCGGCTGGACAAAGAGCCTTCGCCCGTAGGGCGCAACATCCTGGAACAATTGCTGGAGAATGCGGACATCGCCGCGCGGGACGACATCCCCATCTGCCAGGACACCGGTCTGGCCGTGGTCTTTGCCGAGGTGGGGCAGGACGTGCACATCACGGGCGGCGATTTTGAAGCCGCCATCCACGAAGGCGTGCGCCGCGGCTATGTGGACGGCTATCTGCGCAAGTCCTGTGTGGCCGAGCCCCTGTTCGAGCGCAAGAACACCGGCGACAACACCCCGGCCGTCATCCACACCCGCATCGTGCCCGGCGACGGCCTGACCCTGCGTCTGGCCCCCAAGGGAGCCGGTTCCGAGAACAAGAGCGTGGTCAAGATGCTGGTGCCCGCCGACGGCATCGAAGGTGTGCGCAAGGTGGTGCTGGACGCCGTGCTGGCGGCCGGGCCCAACTCCTGCCCGCCCATGGTGGTGGGCGTGGGCCTGGGCGGCACCATGGAAGTGGCCGCCCTGTGCGCCAAGCGCGCCGCGGCCCGCGATCTGGAGAGCCGCAACCCCGATCCCCGCTACGCCGCCTTCGAGGACGAGCTGCTGGAGCTCATCAACCGCACGGGTATCGGCCCCCAGGGCCTGGGCGGCGAGACCACGGCCCTCAAGGTGCATGTGGAATGGGCCCCCACCCACATCGCCTCCCTGCCGGTGGCGGTCAACATCAACTGCCATGCGGCGCGTCACGCCGAAGTGCGTCTGTAGGAGGCTGCCATGTCCGATGTGAAACGTATCCGCGCGCCCTTCGACGAAGCCACGGCCCGTTCCCTGCGTGCCGGTGACCGGGTGCTCATCACGGGCACCATCATCGCCGCCCGCGATGCCGCCCACAAGCGCCTGGTGGAGGCCCTTGACCGGGGCGAAGAGCTGCCAGTGGATCTGGACGGGGCGGCCATCTATTATGTGGGCCCCAGTCCGGCCAGACCGGGCCGGGCCATCGGCGCGGCCGGGCCCACCACGGCCGGGCGCATGGACGCCTACACGCCCACCCTGCTGGCCCGGGGCCTGCGCGGCATGATCGGCAAGGGCTACCGCAAGCCCGAAGTGGTGGAAGCCATGACGCGGCACGGCGTGCCCTATCTGGCGGCCGTGGGTGGTGCCGGGGCGCTCATCTCGCAGCGCATCAAGAAATATACGGTGCTGGCCTACCCCGACCTGGGCCCCGAAGCCGTGGCCGCGCTGGAAGTGGAAGACTTCCCGGCCATCGTGGTCATCGACAGCACCGGCGACAATTATTACGAGACCGGTCAGGCCCCCTACAGGAAGCTCTGATGGACGATGAGGGGGAAGAGGACCCCTTTGACTGACGCGCAAAGGGGTCCCCTTCCCCCTCGCCCCATCCCTCCCCCAACGCATTTCATTATGGAGGATGACGGGCAGCCTCTCACGCGGGCGTGTCCCTGCCTGCCGGTCTCCCGGCAGAGGGTTCGATAGTTGTCAAAAATAAAAGCGGCGGACAGGAATTTTCCCGTCCGCCGCTTTTGCGTTTTGCGTTGTACTCCCGTCAGGCTGCGGGCAGCCCGCTAGAAGCTGTACATGTAGGAAAGGCTGAAGTTCCAGGCGTCGCGCACTTCGTCGTTGCGGCCGTTCATGCGGCTGTTGCCCCACACGCTGCTGTCATGATCCAGCCACAGGGCCACATAGGCCACATCCAGGGCCACGGTGAAATTCTCGGTCACCTTCGTGGTGCTGGTCAGGCCCCATTCCAGGGCATAGTCCTGGCGGGTCAGGTAGAGGCCGTCCATGCCCACCGTCCCGGACAGGGCGCCGGAATTGGCCGCCAGCCCCTGCGAGGACAGCCACTTGGCCATGCCGGGATCGTTGGTACCGCCGATGAGGTTGACGCGGAAGGTCTGGTACAGGTCTTCGATGACGTTGACGTCGCGCAGCTGCAGGCCCACGCCCCAGGTGCCCGTCATGCCGTTGCCCACCGCGCCTTCGCGGGAGATGTACTCGTTGCCGTTGAAGGCATAGTGCGACCAGGCGTTGTGCACGTTGGCCACGCTGAGATAGGGCATGCGCTCGGAGCCGTTGCCGCGGTCGTCGTCATCGCCGGAAGCGTACCAGCCGTAGATGCCGGGCTTGGTCCAGCCCAGATCGTATTCCACCAGCAGCGAGGCCAGCCAGCCGGCGCGGTTGGCGGAAGTGTCGTCATAGCTCACGGAACCGTAGTTCAGGTCCCAGGCGATGCGCCAGGGATCCGGCAGGGTCAGCTCGCCGGTCAGGCCCGCCCAGAAGGCATTGCCGTACAGGTCCATGCGGCTGTTGTGGGACGCGCCACCGGCAGGCAGCATGCCCGCCAGATACTGGATGCCCGAAACGCCCACGCTCTTCCAGTCGTTGGCGTGGTCGGCATCAAGGCTGTTGGGACCGATGCCCGCGTACATGGCCCAGGGCGTCAGGCGGAAACCGTCGAAGGTCAGGGGCAGCAGCAGGGCCGCCACATCCACATTGTCCATGTAGTTCTTGCGGAGGCCGTCGTCGCCGTAGCCCTGGAAATTGTCGTTGTACAGGCGCGCCCACAAAGCGGTGAGGGCCACGTTCTCGTTGATCTGCCAGCTGGCCGTGATGCCGGCGGCGTCATCGCCCCACACCTGGCTGCCGGTGGTCATGCTGGGCAGGAAAAAGCCCTGCAGGCCCATGCGGACCTTGATGTCGGTATCCGGCACCATCCAGTCCAGCCAGGCGTTCTTGACTTCCACCACCGTGCCGTCGGCGCCCAGGGCACCGCCGGTGGAGCTCTGGCCCCAGATCTGGTCGCCCATTTCAAAGATGACGGAACCGGAAAGGTTTTCCGAGGCCACGGCATCCAGTTGCAGGCGCAGGCGCTGGCGGGCCTCGAAGTTGTCCTCGTTGCCCTTCTTGTAACCGGTCATGCCGTTGCCGCCGGTGAAGGCGCCATGCTCGCCGTAATCAAAGGCCATGATCCACTGGCCGCGGATCTTGAAGTCGATGGCCTGGGCCATGCCCGCGGCGGAAAAGAGCAGGCCGGCGGCCAGGAGGAGCGTTGCGATCTTTTTCATGGCGTATCCTTCATGAGGCGAATTTCTGTCCCGAAAGACAGGAGGCAGCATAGCCGTCGGCGTTCCGGCTGGCAAGATGGCGCGTCAAATTTTTTTTACCGCCCCTCGTCTTCGTCCTGCGGCCTGCCCAGCGGCCCGCCCGCCTGCCGCTGTACGGGCGCGGGCCCGGTGCTGCTGCGCACGACCAGCTCCGGCATCACCTCCACGCGGGTGATGCTGCAGCCGGGGCCGCTGGTGATGCGGTTGTGGAGCATCTCCAGCGCGCTGCGGCCCTTTTCCGCGATGTGGTGCTCCACCGTGGTCAGGCCCACCCGCGAGAAGTGCGAAGGATAGATGTTGTCGAAGCCGCACAGGCTGTAATCTTCCGGCACCCGCGCGCCGCTCTCCAGGATGGCGTCCAGCACGCCGTAGGCCACCATGTCGTTGACGGCCACGAAGGCCGTGATGTCCCGCTCGGCCATGCAGCGCCGGGCCAGAGTGTAGCCGGTGCGGTGTTCGATGTTCAGGTCGCCGCGCTCCTGTTCGGGCGTGATGGTGCAGGTGCGGACAAGGAAGCGGCCTTCGGGACAGGCCTCGCGGAACACGTCGCGCAGGCCTTCCAGACGCCGCAGCCGTGCCGAATTGTCCTTGTTCAGGGGCGTGGCGATGCAGGCGACGGAACGGTGCCCCAGCCCGATGAGGTAGCGGGCCACCAGCACGCCCGCGTTATAGTTGTTGAGTTCCACCGTATCCAGATTGAGGCTGGCGTCCCTGTCGCCGATGACCACCACGGGCGTCTCCCGGTTGGCCAGTTCGGCCTGTGCCGGGCACAGCGGCATGGCACAGAAGACGATGCCCCCGATGGAAGCGGCCGACAGGGTACGCAGCAGGCGGGCCTCCACAGCGGCATCACGGTAGGTGGGGAAGACCATGGTGTCATAGTCGTGCCGGGCGGCGGCATCCTGCACGGACTGCACCAGGGTCGCATAGTAGGGGTTGACCACATTGGGGCAGAGGATGGCCACGCTCTTCTCGGCCATGAGATGCGAGGGCCGGTGCCGCCGGATGCCCCGGTAGCCGAGGGCCTCGGCCGCCTCGCGCACCTTGAGGACCGTCTCGCGCGAGAAGGAGACGTCCGGCCGCTCCGAAAGGATCATGGACGCGGTGGCTGTGGAGACGCCGCTGCGGGCGGCGATGTCTGCCAGAGTGACGCGCTGGCTGCGTTGCATGGGCACCTCCCTGCGCAATAGATAAAAACCGTTGCTGTTAAATTTAATTTTTAATTAAAAATTAATCAAGGCTGCCGGCCAAAACGGCCGATTTTAGCCTTTTTCATGTAAAATAATGTTACATTTCCATGAAAATATTCTGTCCGGGCCTTGCCCCTCTTGTCTTATTTTTCCTGCTATGGCAGCCTTCTCCCAGCGTCTTTTGCCGGGCGGCCCCGGAGCGGCCCCGATGATTAAAAATTAAATAAACTTCAACCAAATTTTCAGGAGCAGGCATGAATCCTCCCTCCCAGAAACAGATCCGTACCGTGGCCCTGGCCAGCCTGCTGGGCGCCACCATCGAATGGTACGATTTCTTCCTTTACGGCGTCGTGGCGGGCATCGTTTTCAACAAGCTCTACTTCCCCACCGACGACCCCTTCATCGGGACCCTGCTGGCCTACAGCACCTTTGCCATCGGCTACCTGGCCCGCCCGTTCGGCGCTTTCGTCTTCGGCCACTTCGGTGACAAAATCGGCCGCAAGAGCATGCTGGTGCTGACCATGCTCATCATGGGCGTGGCCACCATCGGCATCGGTCTGGTGCCCACCTATGCCCAGATCGGCATCGCCGCTCCCATCATCCTCCAGACTTTCCGCCTCATGCAGGGCCTGGGCCTGGGCGGCGAATGGGGCGGCTCCGTGCTCATGACCTACGAATACGCCAGCAAGCGTGAGCGCGCCTTCTATGCCAGTATCCCCCAGATGGGCCTGGCCACGGGCCTGTGCCTGTCCTCCGGCGTGGTGGCCCTGCTCTCCGCCAGCCTGACCGACCAGCAGTTCCTGGAATGGGGCTGGCGCATCGCCTTCCTCATCAGCGTGGTGCTGGTGGGTGTGGCCCTGTACATCCGCCTGCACATCCTTGAGACCCCCGACTTCCAGAAGGCCAAGGATTCCGGCAAGACCGCCGACAAGACCCTGCCCATCGTCAAGGTCTGCCGCAACCATCCCGGCAACATCGCCCTGGGCGTGGGCGCCCGCTGGATCGACGGCGTGTTCTTCAACGTGCTGGCCGTGTTCGTCATCAGCTACCTGGTGCAGTACATCAGCATCGAACGCACCCAGGCCCTGACCATCGTCATGATCGCGGCCCTGCTCATGTGCCCCTTCATCCTCATCGCCGGCCGCCTGGCCGACCGCTACGGCCGCGGCATGGTCTACGGTGTGTCCAGCCTGCTCTGCGGTCTGTCCATCTTCCCGTCGTTCTGGCTCATGGAAGGCAGCGGCGGCAGCCTCTTCCTCATCGCCCTGGCCATCATCATCCCCATCAGCGTGTTCTACGCCGGTGTCTTCGGCCCCGAAGCCGCCCTGTTCTCCGACCTGTTCCCGCCGGACGTGCGCTACACCGGCATCTCCATCGTCTACCAGTTCCCCGGCTTCCTGGTGGCCGGCATCGTGCCCGGCCTGTGCACCTTCCTCATCAACTGGAACGAAGGCGATCCCCTGTATGTCTGCCTCTTCACCCTGCTCGCGGCCGTGACCAGCGCCCTCTCGGCCTTTGCCATCCAGCGCAAGAGCAGCGCCGCCCAGCGCAAGCACGGTGATGACGCCGAGCATATCTAGGCGTATACGGGTTGTCATCATGGAAATCCTGCAAATATCGGACCTGCACCTGCGCGGCGACGGCAAGCTCTCCTTCCGCAAGGTGGACACGCCCGCCTGCCTGCGCACGGCGGCGGCCTATCTGCACGCCCTGAACCGCATGCCCGACGCCATCGTCATCACCGGCGACCTGGCCGACAGCGGTGACGAGCATGCCTACCACATGCTCTACGAGGCACTCGGCGACCTGCCCGTGCCCATCTACGCCGTGCCCGGCAACCATGACCGCCGTGACCGCATGCGTGCCATCCTCAAGGGCTGGGTGCCCGAAGAAAGCCCCGTGCCGCCGCGCGTCTGCCATTGCGTGGACATGGGCGAAGTGCGCCTGGTCATGCTGGACAGCATGGAGCCCGGTTCCCACAGCGGCCACTGTCCCGAAGCCATGGCCCGCTGGCTGGACGCCTGCCTGCAGGAAGACAGCAGCCGCCCGGCCCTGGTCTTCATGCATCATCCGCCCTTCATCACGGGCATGGGAGCCATGGACGAACCCTTCGAAGGCGCCGACCTGCTGCGTGACGTGCTGTCCCGCGCGCCCTGGGCCCGCCTGTGCTGCGGCCACATGCACCGCCCCATCTTCACTGCCTGGGCGCAGGGCCTGGCCCTGACCGTGCCTTCCATCTCCATGCAGATCGACCTCGACCTCAGCCCCGAGGGCGGCGACACCTTCCGTATGGAGATGCCCGGCTATATGCTGCACCACTGGGACGGCAGCCACCTCAACAGCCACGTGTGCCAGATCCCCGCCGATGTGGACTTCTCCGGTCCCCATCCCTTCGCGGATTCCGTCAACCCCGTGGAAGACTGATACCAGGACGGCAGGCTCAGGCCTGCCGTCTTCTTTTTCCTTCATGTCCACACAGCGCCGTCCGCACAACTCCGGCGCCGTGCGTCACCTTCAACAGGAGCATCCCCGCCGGATGCTCCTTTTTTTGTCCGCCTCTCCACACCAGCCCGCACGGAGAAGGGAGCGCAGACAGGACAGGCCCGCCAAAAGCGGAAAACGCGCACAAGATCCGTCAACGCCCCGCTTTCCTGCCCTTGCCTTTCGTACAGGGCCGGGCCTCTCCTGCGGTTGCACCATATTTTTCCGAAAACGCGCCTGCCGGACCGACCCTTTCCGGCTCCCGCCTCCGGGAAGCCCGATCCTTCCGCTCCGGCCCCGCCCCTCCGGCTTGAGGCCGCTGTCGCCCCGTGCTAAAATCAGCTTTTGTCCCTGCCCTGCCGCAGGGACCGGCGCGCCGGCACGTCCCCGCGCTTCCGCGTCCACCGTGCCGGCCGGTGACGCCGTACAGACTCTGCCAAGGATCATCCCGTGAGCGATTCTCCTTTTACCCGTCCCGTCATCCGTCCCGATGCCGACATCCTCGCCCGTGTGCCCGGCCTCTGCCTGGGCTGTCTCGTCCATGAAGTGGAGGTCGAACCCAGCCGCCCCGACTGTCAGGACTATCTGGACAACGAGCTGGCCCCCCGTCTCGTGGCCCGCATGGAAGGCGAGCCCCTGGCCCAGTGGCCCAACCTGGGGCCCTCGCGTGCGGGCTGCAAGGCCTGCGGCAAGGACCCCGGCCGCTACCGCATCTCTTCCGAGGCCCTGTACCGCCGCCTCAAGCAGGGCAAGGGACTGTACGCCATCAACAGCGTGGTGGACGCCAACAACATCGCCTCGCTGGAGACGGGCTTTTCCCTGGGCAGCTACACGCTTGCCAATCTCCGGGGCGACATCACCTTCCGCCGCGGCCTGCCGGGCGAGACCTACGAAGGTATCGGCAAGGGCGGCCTCAATCTGGAGAACCTGCCCCTGCTGGCCGATGCGCTGGGCCCCTTCGGCAGCCCTGTCAGCGATTCCACCCGCGCTCTGTGTGGATGAACGGACGCGCGTCTGTTTGACCATCATCTACGGTTTTGACGGAGCGGCCCCCGTGGAAGAGGCGCTGCGCATCAGCGCCGCCGCCTTCGCCCGCTTCTGCCGCTGCCGTCCCCTGTGCGATCCCTGGTGCGTCCAGGGCTAGGATATCCCCGGCAGCCGCAACGGCTCCCAAACGCCGTTTGCCTGCGCCGGACGATTTTACCCTTCTTACCGGAAGGCCCCCGTCACGGGCCGTACCGGCCCCCTCAAGGAGCCCCCATGACCGATCTTTCCTGCTTCAAGGCCTATGACATCCGCGGCAAGGTGCCCGATCCCCTGTCCCCCGAGCTGGCCTTTGCCCTGGGCCGCGCCGTGGCCGAACATTTTGCCGCCCGGCGCGTCGTCCTCGGCTATGATGCCCGTCTGAGCGGCCCGGTGCTGCACGCCGCGCTGGCCGCTGGCCTGCATCAGGCCGGGGCCCGGGTCTTCAGCCTGGGCATGTGCGGCACCGAAGAGATCTACGATGCCGCCGCCCGGCAGGACTTCGACGCCGGCATCATGATCACCGGCAGCCACAACCCGGCCGACGAGAACGGCTTCAAGCTGGTGCTGCGCGGCGCCCGGCCCGTGAGCGGCGATTCCGGCCTGCACGACCTGCGCGACCGCGTGGCGGCCCAGCTGGCCGCGGGCGTGAACCTGCCTGCGGACGAAGCCCCGGTGACGCCGGTCAGCTTCCGGCAGGAATATGTCCGCCGCATCCTGGACTACACCGGCGCCGCCGCGCAAAAGCCCCTCAGGATCGTGGCCGACGCGGGCAACGGCTGTGCCGGTCTGCTGCTCAGGGAGCTGGCCCCGCACCTGCCGCACGAGTTCATCTTCTGCCAGATGGAGCCCGACGGCACCTTCCCCAACGGGGTGCCCAATCCCCTGCTGCCCGAAAAGCGCGCCGCCACGGCCCGGGCCGTGCGCGAACACAAGGCCGACCTGGGCATCGCCTGGGACGGCGACTTTGACCGCTGCTTCTTCTACGATAACGAAGGCAACTTCATCGAAGGCTACTATCTGGTGGGCCTGCTGGCTTCCGAGCTGCTGCCCCGCTTCCCCGGTGCCAGGATCATCTACGATACCCGCGTCTACTGGAACACCCGCGAACTCATCCAGGCGGGCGGCGGCATCCCCGTCATGGGCAAGACGGGCCATGCCTTCATGAAGGAACGCATGCGCGCCGAAGATGCCGTCTATGGCGGCGAGATGAGCGCCCACCACTACTTCCGCGACTTTGCCTACTGTGATTCCGGCATGCTGCCCTGGATGCTGGTCATCGCGGCCATGCAGCGCCACGGCAAGCCCCTGGCCGAGCTGGTGCGCGAACGCATGGACGCCTGGCCCTGCAGCGGCGAGATCAACCGCCGCGTGGCCGACGCCCCGGCCCTGATGCGCAAGATCCGCGACCACTACGCCCCCGCCGCCACCTATGAAGACGCCATCGACGGCGTCAACCTGGAGTTCGGCAACTGGCGCTTCAACCTGCGCATGTCCAACACCGAGCCCCTGCTGCGCCTCAACGTGGAGAGCCGTGCGGACAGGGCCCTGCTGGAAGAAAAGACCGCCGAGCTGCTGGCCCTTATCGACGCCGGTCTGTGATTTGGGATGGGCGAGGGGAGGAGGGCCCCAAAAAACGCCCCTCCCCCTCTCAAGCCCTGTCGAACAGAAAACGAACCACAGGGAACCAAGTCATGGAAAAAAGCAAACTGGCCGCCGCCATGTTCATCGTGGGCAGCATCGGCCTCTTCGTCCACTACATCCCGCTGCCCCCGGCGGTCATCGCCTGTGCCCGGGCCGTCATCGGCACCCTCTTCCTGCTGCTGGTGCTGCGCCTGAAAAAAACGCCCCTGCACGGTCAGGCCATCCGCAAGAATGCCCTCTGCCTCCTGCTCTCCGGCGCGGCCCTGGGCTTCAACTGGATCTTCCTTTTCGAGGCCTTCCGCCATACGGGCATCGCCGTGGCCACGCTCTGCTATTACATGGCGCCGGTCTTCGTCATCCTGCTCTCGCCCCTGGTGCTCGGCGAACGCCTGACCCGCCGCAAGATCGTCTGCACCCTGCTGGCCGTGCTGGGGGCCGTGTGCATCTCCGGCGTGTTCACCGGCAGCCGGCAGGACCCGCGCGGCATCGCCTTCGGGCTGGCGGCCGCCCTGCTCTACTGTTCCCTCATCCTCCTCAACAAGCGTCTGCGCGGGCTGGATACGCTGGAGACCACCTTCTGCCAGCTCTGCACCGCCGCCCTGGTCATGCTGCCCTATGTGCTGCTGGGCGGCCATCTGCACGGTCTTGCTCCCGCGCCGTCCACGCTCTTCCTGCTGCTGGTGGTGGGCATCGTCCACACGGGCCTGGTCTACATCCTGTTCTTCTCGGCTGTGGGCCGTCTCCCGGCCCAGACTACGGCCGTGCTCAGCTATGTGGATCCCGTCACCGCCATCCTGCTGGCCACCCTCTTCCTGCACCAGCCCTTCGGCCCGGCGGAACTGTGCGGCACCGTCCTCATCCTGGGCGCCACGCTGGCCAACGAACTGCCGGGGAAAGCCCCTTCCCATTCCTGAGATTAAGGAGATACCATGTCCGGCCTGTTTCACTCCTTTCTGAGCAAAAAGCATGCGGAACCGGAATGCCTCACCGCACAAGGCATCGCCGCCCGTCTGGAACGCATGTTTTCCGAAGCCGCGTCCTACATCATCATTGTTTCTCCCTATATCAAACTGAATCTTCGCCTTCGTGATATTCTCGGTGAAAAGAAAAAAGCCGGTGTCGACATCACCATTATCCACAAAGGCCCCTTCACGGCCACGGACATCGCGACACGTCATTTCCAGCGCAGCAATTTGCATGCGGCCTGCTTCCTGACGGAAAAGGCGGCCCTTATCGGCAGCATGAACTTGTATGACTACAGCCAGGTCAATAATGACGAGCTGGGGATATACATGGAAAAAGAGGACTTTCCCGGTACTTATGCAACCATCCATGCCGAGGCCCAGCGCTTGTGCCGGGACTTCACACCGCCCCTGCCCGCCGCGAAAACGCGCCCTGCCCGCTCCGGCCGAAAGCAGGTCTCATTGGAGCGCGGCAAGTATTACAGCCCGGAAGAGATGAAAAAATTCTTTGCCTTCGAAAATGACCATCCGGGCGGCATCCGGCCGACAAAAAACGGCAATGTCGTGCTGTGTTCGTGGTCCAGAAGCCGCTACACCAACCGGGAAGAGGATGGCATCCTCTATTATCAGGGCCAGAACACCGGCACGGAGACGCAGTTGCTCATCTACGGGAACAAGACCCTGTACGATTGCTTCGAACATCCTGAAGCCCGCATCTTCTTTTTCAGGGATGGTGTGTTCGCGGGGGAAAAATACATCTGCCAGCGTCCTTTTCAAGAAAACGGTAAATGGATCTTCCCTCTAAAGGATAAGTAAGCTCTGCTGCCGGATACTCTCCCATTTTTGCCGCATCCTGCCCGCCCCCTTTACTCCCGGCGGGCAGTCCTTATCTGTAGGGTCCCGGCGCGTCGGCGACCGGGTGTTTTCAACCAAGGAGTATCCCCATGCAGGTCCTGCTCATCAACGGCAGTCCCCATCCCAAGGGCAGCACGGCCACGGCCCTGGCCACTGTGGCCCAGCAACTGGAAAAGGCCGGTATCGAGACCACCACGCTTCACGTGGGCCACAAGGCCATTCGCGGCTGTATCGCCTGCGGCAAATGTGCCCGGACCGGCCTGTGCGTCTTCAAGGACGATCCGGTCAACGAATGCGTCGAACGCATGCGTGAGGCCGACGGTCTGGTGGTGGGCTCGCCCGTCTACTATGCCGGGCCCAATGCCAGCCTGTGCGCCCTGCTGGACCGCATGTTCTACATGAAGTCCGCCCCCTACGCCTTCAAGCCCGCGGCCGCTGTGGTGAGCTGTCGCCGCGGCGGGGCCAGCGCTTCCTTCGACCGCCTCAACAAGTATTTCACCATCGCCCGCATGCCCGTGGTCTCCTCCCAGTACTGGAACTCCATCCACGGCAACAATGCGGAAGAAGCCGTGCAGGATGCCGAGGGCCTGCAGATCATGCGTACCCTGGGCGACAACATGGCCTGGCTGCTGCACTGCATCGAGGCCGGCCGCAAGGCGGGCATCACGCCGCCTGCCGTGGAGCCCTGGCAGCCCACCAACTTCATCCGCTAGACTGGCCGGGCGACACCCGCACGAGGCATCCGGCGGCACTGCCATGCCCCTGTGTGCCCTGCCCATCAGGCAACAAAAAAGAGGCCCTTTGCGGGCCTCTTTTTTATGGCAGCCTGAAAGCCGCGCTTTACGCTCGTGCAAGACTCCTTCTGCCGTCCCGTGCTACAACGGCGGGATCGTCCCTTCCGGGACGCGGACCATCAGCACCACATTTTCGTGGAAGGAGGAAGCAGGATGAACGCATGGCTGCTCCTGATACTGGCAGGACTGTGCGAGATAGGCTGGCCGCTGGGCCTCAAATGGGCGCAATCGGGCCTGTGGCGTCTGCCCGGCTTCATCATGGCGGGCGTCTGCATGCTCGTCAGCGGCGCCCTGCTCTTCATGGCCCAGAAGCACATCCCCATCGGGACGGCCTACGCCGTCTGGACAGGCATAGGCGCGGCCGGTACCTTTCTGGCCGGGGCCCTGCTTTTCGGCGACCCCGTGCAGCCGCTGCGGCTTGCGGGCATCGCGCTCATCATCGCGGGCGTGGCCCTGCTCAAGCTGGCCTGAGTGTCGGCACATGGAATGGACGGGAAAGGGGCGGACGCCTGAAGGGACCGGCCGGCATCGGGAAGAGGCCCCGCCCGGTAAAGGATGCGGCAGGGACAACGGCGGGAACGCCGGAGGGCACGGGCGGCGGCATGGCTCCGGCCCTCTGCCCCAAGGCCGGAATGCCCTGTCTGCGGGAGGCACACATGATCATCACCACGGAACGCCTGCACTATCTTTGGGCCGTGGCCGAGACCGGCTCCTTCGCGGCCGCCGGGCGCCGTCTGGGCGTGAGCGGCGCGGCCGTGCAGCAGGTCATCCGGCATTTCGAGCAAGATCTGGACGCGCCCCTGTTCCGGCGCAGCCCGGGCCGCAGTCCGGTGCTGACCGACCTAGGGCGGCAATTCTACTTCCACGCCCTAGACATCATCCCGCGCCTGGAGGGGCTGGAGAACCTGGCCGCCACACGGGGCCAGGGACAGGAAGGGCAGCTGCGCATCGGCCTGCACGGCTTCGTCATGTTCCCGGAGGTGCGGGCCGCGCTGGTGGAACTGCAACAGGCCTTCCCGCTGCTGGAGATATTCCTGTATGACGGCGAGGATTCCGTCCTGCATTGCGACAAGCTGCGCCAGCTGGACAGCAGCGCCCGCCATACGGTGGACATCCTGCTGGCCCCGGCGCGCCTGCGCTACGATCACGGCGGCCAGTCGGTCATGGCCGGGCGCATCATCTGGCGCGTGGTGGCCGCTGCCGACCATCCCCTGAGCCGCATCCGGGGCAGTCTTTCCCTGGACGACCTGTTGCGGCACCGCCAGCTCCTGCCCCTGCCGGGCGTCATCAGTTCCGATGCCTTTTACGACAGTTTCCGCCTCAGCAGCCATCTGGTGCATTACAGCCAGTTCTACCAGTTGCAGGAGATGCTGCTGGCGGGCATGGGCTTTGCGGTCTTCCCGGTCCAGCTGGCCCGCCCTTTTGTGGAACAGGGGCGCCTCAAGCTGCTGGAACTGGACTTTGACGACGGCATCAGCACCACAGCGGTGGAGCTGGCCTGGGTCGAGCCCCTGGGCACGGCCGGTCGCTGGCTGGTGGAACGCCTGCGCGAGCTGCCGACGGAGGAAGGGGGGCGCTGAACCGCGCCGGGCCTACCAGTGCTTGCCCACGGTCATGCCCAGGAAAAGGGCCGCGAAGCCCAGGATGGTCTGGGCGCCGATATTGAACAGCAGCAGGGCCAGACGGGTCTGCCCCAGGGCGAAGGAATCGAAGATCAGCGACGAGAAGGTGGTGAACGAACCCATGAAGCCCACCAGGATGATCAGGCGCACCGTGTCCGAGATGAGCAGGCGCACCGCGGCCAGCTCCCAGATCAGCCCGAACAGGAAGCAGCCCAGCACGTTGACCACAAAGGTCCCCAGCGGATACTGCCGCCCCACCAGCGTGTTGGCCAGTTCCGAAACACCGTAGCGTGCCAGGGCCCCCGCCCCGCCCGCCAGAAAAAGAAGGCCGCAATTGCGCAGCGCCGTCACATCCATCGTCATCCTCCATCATGATCGCAGGCCGGTGGGCCGTATCCGACGCCGCCGCGCCCATCCGCAGCAGGCAGACCTTTGCGGCAACGCGCTGACGTCCGCCGCGTCCCGGGCGCACGTCCCCCGCAGCAAGGCAGCGGCGGCTTAAAAATGTCAGACGACCGGGCTTTGCAATCCCGCGCTTCTGCTTTAGGGTCAGCTGTGGAGCGATGCCCGGCAACATCCGGTCCCTGCCTGCGATGCCACGCCCCAACAGAGACGTGGTCCACGCCGCCGCTCCGCTGTCTGCCGCCCCGGCAGGCCATGATCCACATGTTCCCGTACTGAAGTCGTCTGACCGGGAGGTCCCATGTTCCCCTTGCTGCACGGACGCCGCTGGTGGCATTTTCGCCGTTTTGAGGGTTTGCTGCTTTCCCTCGCCTGCATGTTCCTGCTGAATATCATTTTTCCCGGAAAAATCTATGGCGGTACGGCCCAGGCCTGCTACCTGCCCCTGCAACTGCTGGCCGGGATCAATCTGTACGGCCGCCTCCGGCCGGGCTTCTGGGCGGCGGCCCTGACGGCCGCAGGCATCCTGGCCCTGCATCCCTTCCAGGCGCTGTCCTCCATGCCCCGGGCGCTCCAGTTCAGCCTGCTTTTGCTGCACGGTCTGTTCTTCTTCATCATCCTGCTGGAAGTCTTCATCCAGCTTTACCGCGCCCAGACGCACCGCCTGCATCTGGATGCCCGGCAGACCCTTTGCGCGGGCCTTTCCGGCCTGCTGCTCATCGGCTACAGCGGCTTTTTCCTCTTCCTGCTGCTGGAGAACTTCCAGCCCGGTTCCTTCCGGGGCCCCGATCCCGGCGGCGTGAGCCTGCAGGATCTTTTCTCCTTCAGTTACATCAGCCTCATGACCATCGGCTACGGCGACATCACGCCCGTCTCCTGGGCCGCGCGCAATGCCACCGTGCTGGTGTCCCTGTCCGCCAACATCTACTCGCTGGTGGTCATCGCCTCCATCGTGGGCCGCACCTTTGCCAGCCGCCCCGGCCAGAAGGCGGACAAGGAGCCCGCCCCCAAAGAAAACCCGTAGCGGTACCACAGGGATACTTCCGCCATCCATGTTCCGTATGAAAAAAAAGGGCGTCGTTCCCACCCCGCAGCGCACGACGGATACAGCACACACCTTTCCCTGCCGCCGTGCCCCGTCACAAGGCCCTACACGCGGCGGCGGAACATCCACACCGCCACGCAGACGCAGACCACGGTGATGGCGCAGATCTTGATCAGACTCACCGAAGCGGCCTCGAAGGTGATGTCACGCAGGAACACGCCCTGCACCAGGGTGGTGAAATGGCGGATGGGGTTGAGCTGGCTGCCGTGCTGCAAAAACATGGGCATGTTGATGACCGGTGTCACGGCCCCGGAAAGCAGGATGCAGGGCACGCCTACGGTGAAGGCGCCCAGAAAGGCCTGCTGCTGGGTGGAGGACAGGGAAGATATCATCAGGCCGATGCCGCCCGCCGCCAGCGAGAAGATGAAGATGGCCACGTAAAGCAGCACGACGGAGCCCGTGAAGGGCACGCCGAAACCGAAGACCGAGACCAGCAAAAAGATGGTGCCGTGGGCCAGGCCCACCACGCAGCCGGGAATGAGCTTGGCAAGGGCGATCTCGGTGGGTGTGGCCGGCGAGACCAGCAGCTGGTCGAAGGTGCCCGCCTCGCGCTCGCGGGCGATGGACAGGCCCGTCACCACCAGCCCCAGCATGAAGCTCAGCATGCCGATGAGGTTGGGCAGGAAGAACCACTGGAACTCGAAATTGGGGTTGAACCAGCTGCGCTGCCGGATGTCCAGGCTGCCGCCGCCCGCCAGCGCGGCCTGCCTCCCCAGCGGTGTCTGCGCGGCCACCTCGGCCAGCATGACCTGCACATAGTAGGCCGCTATCTGGGCCGCGTTGGAACGCCTGCCGTCCAGCAGCAGCTGCACGGTCACGGGCTCGCCGCGGGCGGCCCTGCGGGAGAACTCCGCATCGAAGACCATGACGAACAGGGCTTTTTCCTGCTCGATGGCCGGGCGCACCTCCTGCTGCCCGCGCAGGAAGAACACATGCCGGAAGGTGGGCGAGCCCTCCAGACGGCGCACGATCTCCCGGCTCAGGGAGCCTTCGTCATGGTCGAGCACGGCCACGTCCACATTGCGCACTTCCATGGTGGCGGCCCAGCCGAACACGATGATCTGCATGAGCGGCGGCACGATGAGCAGCATGCGGGAGATGGGATTGCAGAACAGGACCAGCAGTTCCTTGCGCACGATGGCCAGCATGCGCCGGATATGGAGCAGGAAGGCATCGCGCAGCATCAGACATCCAGCCTTTTGACCAGCTTTTTATAGACCAGCCCCAGCATGAGCAGGGCCAGCAGGCTCATGGCCCCCAGACAGGGCCAGAACAGCTCCCAGACGTCCCCGGTCAGGAAGAGCGTCCGCAAACAGGTATTGAAGTAACGGGCCGGCACCAGATGGGTGATGGCCTGCAGGACGGGCGGCATGCTGTTGATGTCGAACACGAAGCCCGACAGCAGCAGGGCGGGCAAAAAGCCGGAAAAAAGCCCGGCCTCGGCGGCCTGCAACTGGCTGTGCAGGCTCACGGAGATGAGCAGGCCCTGCCCCAGGGCGCAGAGCATGAATACCGAGGAGATGAACAGCAGCGCCCCCACCGAGCCCCGGTAAGGCACGCCGAACAGGGTCACGGCGGCCAGCGCGCACAGGCCCATGCTGAACATGCCCATGCAGTAATAGGGGATGAGCTTGCCGAGCAGCATCTGCCAGCGGCTCACGGGCGTGGCCAGCATGGCCTCCATGGTGCCGCGCTCCCACTCGCGGGCAAAGACCAGCGAGGTCAGCAGGGTACCGATGAGCGTCATGATGACCGTGATGGCTCCGGGTACCAGAAAGCGCTCGCTCTTGGCCGTGGGATTGTACCAGTAGCGCTCCTCTATGCTCACCGGGCCGGCCTGCGGCACCCCGCCCGCCTGCCGGGCCTCCTGCCAGCGCAGCAGCACGGCCTGCGCATAGCTCTGAATGAAGCGGGCCACGTTGGGCTCGGTACCGTCCACGATGAGCTGCACGTCCGCCGTCGTGCCCCGGTCCAGCTGGGCGTCGAACTGCTGGCCCAGCACCAGGATGCCCTGCACGGAGGATTCGCGCATCAGGCGCTCGCCCTCGCGCATATGGCTGATGGAACGGATGACGAAGTGCGGCGAATGGGCAAAGTCCGTCAGCAGGGCCCGCGAATGCTGGCCGCCGCTCTGGTTGAACACGGCCAGCTGCAATACGCCCGCGTCCAAAGTGATGCCGTAGCCGAAGAGCAGCAGGAACAGAAGGGGCAGCACACCGGCCACCAGATAGGACGAGGGGTCCCGCACGATCTGCTGGAACTCCTTGCCCACCAGGGCCAGCAATTGCCGCACCCAGAGGCGGCGTGACAGACGTTCTTGCATCAGTATTCCCTCTCCCGGCCTGCCGTTGCAGACGCCATCTTTCCTATCCGCTTTCCCGTCCCGCATCCCTGCCGCCCCGGCGCAAGATTCCGGCCCCCTGCCCTGCCGGTCAGGGCCGGCGCAGGGCCGCGCCCATCAAACGGCAAGGCAGCGCGGCCGTCAAAGCAAGGCGGGGAAGCTGGAGCTACCTTTCTCCCGCAGCCGCATGAGCCATCCCCTATTGCGGGTGCTCGGCATCATAACGCCGGATGCTGGCGATGAAGGCATCTTCCAGCGTGGGGTCGTCAGGCACGCCCGGCAGGCCCCGGCAGGAGGCCTTGAGCTCGTCCGGCGTGCCCATGCTGATCATGGCGCCCCGGTAGATGAGGGCCATGCGGTCACAGTATTCGGCTTCTTCCATGAAATGCGTGGTCACCAGCACCGAGGCACCGGCCTCGGTCATGGCCGTGATATGCTTCCAGAAGTCCCGGCGGGTGCGTGCGTCCACGCCCGATGTGGGTTCGTCCAGAAACAGCACCGGCGGCTCGTGCAGGGTGGCGCACAGCAGGGCCAGGCGCTGCTTCTGCCCCAGCGGCAGGCTGTGGGTGCGGCTGTCCAGATAGTCCGTCAGTTCCAGGGCCTGCGCCAGCACGGGCAGCAGGGCCTTGCGGCGTTCCGGGGCCAGACCGTACAGCTCCGCACAGGTCAGGATGTTCTCGCGCACCGGGATGTCCAGATACAGGGAAAATTTTTGCGCCATGTAGCCCAGACGCGAACGCGCCGCACTGCCCGCACGCAGCAGGTCCACGCCGTCCACGCTGCACTGACCCGACGTGGGCCGCGACAGGCCGCAAAGCATGCGGAAGGTGGTGGACTTGCCCGCACCGTTGGGCCCAAGAAGACCAAATATCTCCCCGGCGCGCACCGTGAAGCTGATGTGGTCCGCCGCCGTGAAATCCCCGAAGCGCTTGGTCAGCTCCTTGGCCACGATGCGTTCCGGCGCTTCCACGGACAGTTGCGACACATGCCCGCCGCTCTCGCCGCCTGTCCTGCCGTAGGGCGAAGGTTCCTGATTGAGGCCGCCCACCGTGTGCATGTAAGCGTCTTCCAGACGGGCGGGGACGTTCTCGCCCCCGGCCTCGCGCACGGCGGCCCGGGTGCTTTCCGGGGCATCCCGCCCCAGCAGCACGCGGATGCGGCTGCCCTGCATCAGGGCATCTTCCACGCCCGGCGTCCGCGTCCAGCGGGCCAGGGCCGCCTTGCTGCCCTCGCTGCCCGGCGACACATGGAACACGCGCCCTTCCACCCGGGCGGTGAGCCCCTCGGGCGGGCCGTCGTAAAGGATGCGGCCGCCGTCCAGCATGATGATGCCCGGACAGCGCGCGGCCTCGTCCAGATAGGCCGTAGACCAGATGACGGTCATGCCGTCGTCGCTCAGTTCGCTGACCATCTGCCACAGCTCCTGCCGCGACAGGGGGTCCACGCCCACGCCGGGTTCATCCAGCAGCAGCACGCGCGGCGCCCCCAGCAGGGCGCAGGCGATGCCCAGTTTCTGCTTCATGCCGCCGGAAAGGCGTCCGGCCAGACGGCGGGTGAACGGCCCCAGCGAGGTGAAGGCCAGCAACCTGTCGAACAGGGCATCGCGGGCCTCGCCCTCCAGACCGCGCAGACGGGCGTGCAGGCGCAGATTGGCCATGACGGAAAGGTCTTCATACAGGCCGAAACGCTGCGGCATGTAGCCGATGCTGTTGGGCGCGTCCGCCGCCACCTTACGGGCGGGACGACCGAACAGCAGGGCCTGCCCCGCCGCCGGTTCCATGAGCCCGGCCAGCAGGCGCAGCAGGGTCGTCTTGCCCGCGCCGTCCGGCCCCACGAGACCGGTGATGCGTCCGGCCGGGATGCGGGCATCCAGACCGCGCAGGGCCTCCACGGCCCCGAAGCGCATGGCCAGACCGCGCAGCTCCACGGCGATGCCGTCCTGCGGCGTCGCGGCGTCCTGCACAGCCTCCGGGGCGGCCTGTCGGCCGGTTGACTCGCTCCGGTCATCGCCATCGGCACGACCATACGCAGACCGGGCCGTGTCCGGCACCCCGGCAGCCCGACGCCGCCACCAGGCGGACCAGAAGGACATTAGGGCTCCACCAGGGTCACGGTCACGGGCATGCCCTGCCGCATGACGTTATCGGGATCGTCCACCTGCACCCGCAGGCGGTAGACCAGCGAGGTGCGCACTTCCATGGTCTCCACGCTCTTGGGCGTGAACTCCGCCGCCGGAGAGATGAAGCCCACCCGGCCCGAAAATTCCTTGTCCGGCACCGCATCCACGCGCACCCGCACGGCCATGCCCGGCTTGATGCGCCCCAGTTGCGGCTCGTCCACATAGACGCGCAGCCACACCGGGTCCACCAGGCTCAGGGTGTACACGGTCTGCCCGGCCTGCACGATGGCCCCGGCCTCGCGGGCACGGGTCAGGACGATGCCGTCCTGCGGCGCGGTCAGCAGCGCATCACGCAGCCGGATCTCCGCCAGCTCCAGTGCCGCCGCCGCGGCATCCACCGCCGCCCGCTGGGCCAGCACCTCTTCCTCGCGGTAGCCGGACAGCAGCATGTCGAGCTGTTCCTGCGCCGAGCGCAGCTCCGCCCGGGCCGACCTGTCCGAACTGCGCGCGTTGTCCAGTTCCTTCTGGGAGATGGCGTTGCGTGCGCGCATGGCGCTGACGCGGTTCAGATTGATGGCCGCATTGTCGGCCACGGCACGGGCACGGGCCACGGCGGCGCGGGCCTGTTCCACTTCTTCCGTGCGGTAACCGCGCTCCAGGCGCAGCAGCTGGGCCTTCTGCCCGGCCAGCTGGGCCGCCGTCTGGTCCCGCTGCTGGCGCAACAGGTCGTCGTCCAGACGGGCCAACTCCTGTCCGGCGCGCACGCTGTCGCCTTCGTCCACCAGTACCTGGGCGATACGGCCATCCACGCGGAAGCTCACATCCACCTGACGGATCTCCACATTACCGTACAGCACCAGGCTCCCCTGCGTCCTGTCCCACAGGAAGTACCAGCCCAGCGCCACGGCCACGCCCACAAGCAGCACCGCTGCCAGAATCTTTTGCCGCATATCTCTCTCCCGCATGGAGCCCGGTCAGGAAGGAAGTCCCCCTGCGCCCCGCAGCCCCGGACACGTCTCCATTCTGGCCCCGGCTCGGGAATCCGGCATGATACCGGCCGGATGCGAACGTCAGGGCCCTCAGGCTAGGCAGCATACGAAGATTGTCCCGCCCTGTCCATCCGGGGCGGGGATGGGGATGGCGGCGATGGCGGGGGAGGAAGGGGCGTTTTTTGTAAAAACTGCCCCTTCCTCCCCCATACCCCCTCCAACCTCGAAAAAACTTTGCTCCGGTCGTTATGGCAGGTCCCCGTCTTTGAGCGACGGCAGGAGATTCCCGCCCCGGTCCATGAAACAAGAAAGACTGATAGCTGTGCAGGATATAAGGGAAATATGAGCTCTCAGCATCCGGCACGGAAGGTGGAACAAAAGACAGGAGCCCACCGCAGACCGGGAAACACGATCCGGCGGCTGTACGGCAGGCCATGCCGGACAAGCGAAAGATGAGGCCAGGGAAGAACGGGCAGGAAAAAGACAGGCCCCATGACGACGGCGCTGGAGAAGCGCAGACAAAAAAGCCCGTCGCAGGACACGACGGGCCGGGGAACATGGACAGGAGAGCCGCTGCCGTCAGGTCAGGACAGCGGAGAAAGGGACAGGCTCACCCAGGCATGGCTGCCGCGGGGCCTTTTCCCGGAAGGGTCAGCGGTCTTCCTCCTTGCGCCGGGCGGAAAATTCTTCCAGACGCTTTTCCCCGGGACCCGGGGCAGGACGACGGGGCATTCAGCCGCAACCGCCATTCTTGAAGACCCAGCGCATGACGAGGAACATGACGATGATGCCGATGACGGCGAACAACGGTCCAGGCATATGACCTCCCGGGCATGATGTATGCCCTGTGGTTACGGGTTATCCCGGCAGCTGCGCTTCGGCACGCCAGGCGGCCAGCGCTTCCGGGAAGGGAGAGAGCACGCGTTCCAGCACGCCCTGCGCCAGCGAGATGCACATGCCGTAATTGGTCATGGGCAGCCCGTGGGCCCGGGCTTCGTCCAGCCGGGCCAGCATCTGGCCGCGCGTGATGGCGCAGGCGCCGCAATGCACCACGGCGGCCGCGTCTCCCGCATATTCGGTAAATTCCTTGCCGGCCAGCATGGGGGTCTCCACGGGGCCGCCGGCCAGCCGGGCCAGCAGGCGCGGGATCTTCACGCGGCCGATGTCATCTTTTTGCGCATGGTGCGAGCAGGCTTCCTGCACCAGCACGGTCTGGCCGGGCCGCAGACGGGTCAGGGCCGCCGCCCCCCGGGCCAGATCCACCAGATCGCCCTTGGTGCGGGCCATGAGGATGGAGAACGTGGTCAGGGGCACGGACGGCGGCGTCAGGCGCGCGGCCACATGCACTACCTGCGAATCGCAGACCACCAGATCCGGCGGCTCCCGCAAGACGGCAAAGGCCTGCGGCAGCTGCTCTTCCGTCACCACAAGGCACAGGCAGCGGCCATCCAGGCTGTCCCGGATGGTCTGCACCTGCGGCAGGATGAGGCGGCCCTGCGGCGCCCCGGAATCCAGCGGCACCACCAGCAGCAGCGTGCCGTGCTCCGGCAGCAGGTCGTGCACCAGCGGCGGCTGTTTCAGGGCCCCGGCCGGAGCCAGACGGGCCAGCGCCGCCCGGATGCCTTCCAGTCCCCAGCCTTCCCGGGCCGAGGCCCAGAGCACGGGGACCGTCGCGGCAAGGCCGTCAGGACGCCATGCGGCATCACAGGTATCCGCCGTCCCGCGGCTGTTGACCACCACGGCAAAGGGGATGCCCGCAGCGGCCAGACGGGCGGCGGTGTCGGCGTCCACGGCCTCCCAGCAGGGGGCATCCAGCACCAGCAGGGCCACGTCCACCCGGCGCATGGCCCGCAGGCTGCGCTCCACCCGCTGGGCGCCCAGCGAGGCGTCCCGATCGTCCAGCCCGGCCGTATCCAGAAAGACCACCGGCCCCAGGGGCGCCATCTCCAGCGTCTTTTCCACCGGGTCCGCCGTACTGCCCGGCGTGGGGGAAACGATGGCCACGTCCTGACCCACGAGCGCGTTGAGCAAGGAAGACTTGCCCGCATTGCGCCGCCCGAACAGACCGATATGCAGGCGCAGGGCCTTGGGACTTTCGTTCATGCCGAACTCCTTCATGCTGGCCGCCGGTCATGCCGGACGACACGCCATAACTTGTATGCTAAAAATCCTGATGCGGAAGCTACGGGAGGCGACAGGACAGGCTCATGCCTTCAGCCGCGCTCCCGGCCTTTCCTTCCAGATATAGGAACGCCACGGGCACCTGTCCATGCCGTCATCATCGAAAGAGCATAAAACACTGCCCCGCTGCACATTCCAGGCCCGCTTGCAGCAGCTCTCCCCGCTCCCTGGCCGTCGCCGCCACAGAAGCCTTTCCTCACCAAAGACAAGGAAGTCCGTTCCACACCTGCCCTGTCACGGACATCCCGGCATGAGGACATAGAGAATAAAGCGACTCGCCAAAGTCCCTCTGACATCTCCCAGCCCCCCATGGCCATCCCGCGATGTCCCTGCCCCGCAGACAAAGACGGGGACCCATCATACCGGCCGGAACAAAGTTTTTTCGGGGTTGGAGGGGGTACGGGGGAGGATGGGGCAGTTTTTACCAAAAAACGCCCCTTCCTCCCCCGTCAAAACATTTCGCTCTCCCCTGCCTAAGCTTCCGGCAGCGCATGCTCCAGCCCGGCGCCCGCAATGGCGCGCCGCACGGCGTCCATGTCCACCACAGCCTTGTGGTCGTAGATGCGGTAGGCAGCCCGGCGCGCCGCCGGGGTGAAGGAAGGCATGAGCACGTTGCCGCCCGCGGCAAGGCCCTGCCGCTGACCGTCTTCGGGACGCAGGCTGGCCAGCGCCGTGGTGGCGGGCAGGTTGGCCCAGGGCAGGGCCAGACGCAGCACGGCCATGACCCGCAGGCACAGCTCCGTGGAGCCGCGCGGCTGCCGCCCCAGGGGCGTGTCAGCCTGGGGCACGAAGGGCCCGGCCCCGCACATGGCCACGCGCATGTCCCGCACCAGCAGGATGTCGTCCACCAGGCTTTCGGGGCGCTGGCCGGGCACACCGACCATGAAGCCTGAGCCCACCTCATAGCCCAGCTCCGCCAGCCAGGAGAGGGCCTGCAGCCGGTCGGTCAGACGATAGCCGGGATGCAGGGCGGCATAGAGACGGGCATCGGCGGTCTCGTGCTTGAGCAGGAAGCGGTCGGCCCCGGCCTCCCGCCACAGGGCGTACCATTCGCGCGGCTGCTCGCCCACGCTCAGGGTCACGGGCAGGCCGAAGCGCTCCTTGAGGCCGCGCACTATCTGCGCCAGCCAGAGAGGGTTGCGGGCCATCTCGCCCGATTGCAGCACCAGCGTGTCCACCCCGGCGGCCACGGCCTGTGACGCGGCCCGCAGCAGCTCCGCCGCCGACAGGCTGTAGCGGGACAGACGCCTGTTCTCGTGGCGCAGGCCGCAATAGCGGCAGTTGCGGCGGCAGACATTGGAAAATTCCAGCAGGCCGCGCACATGCACATGCCGCCCCTTGTGCCGCAGGCGACACTGGTGCGCCAGGGCCTGCAACTCCGGCCAGGGCAGGTCGAAAAGCAGCTCGCGCACTTCGGCCCGGGAAAGGGAGGGGATGGAAGCGGGGGCCGCGGAAGAACAGACGGCCTCGCGGCTGGTCGTCGCGGGGGAAGACGGTGCGGATTCCGGCATGGCGGGATCTCCTGGAAAGACTGGCGGGGCAGGAAGGGCCCTGCCCGGCGGGATGGAGGAAGGAAAAAGGCGGCAAGCGCCGCGGGGAAAGCCCGGGGCCGCTCCCGGCAGACAGGAGCAGCCCCGGAAAAGGCTGTTGGCCTAGAAGCGGAAGTCCCGCTGCCCGGCCTCGATGGCGTCCAGGCACCGGATGGTGCGGGCGCGCACCTTGTCGCTGGGGATCTTGTCCAGTTCCTTCCGGATCATGTCCAGGCCCACGGCCCGGGTGGCGGGCGAGGCGTAGTCCTGCAGATATTCCTTGAGGGTCAGCAGGGCATTGGGATGACAGCAGTTGAGGATCTGGCGGCTCTTGCACAGGCTCATGAAGCGGTCGCCGGTGCGGCCCTCGCGGTAACAGGCCGTGCAGAAGCTGGGGATGTGGCCCTGATCCATGAGCCAGCGGACCACCTCGTCCAGGGTGCGGCGGTCGCTGACATCGAACTGGGCGGAGTTCTCGTCCTCGGGCTCGGGCTCGCAATAGCCGCCCACGCTGGTGCGGGAGGCACCGCTGATCTGCGAGACGCCCAGGGGCAGCACCTTTTCGCGCACGGCCTGGCTCTCGCGGGTGGAGATGATCATGCCGGTATAGGGCACGGCCACGCGGATACAGGCACAGATGCGGGCAAAGGTCTCGTCGTCGATGCCGTTGTCGAAAACGTCGGGATCGATGTCGTCGGCCTTCTTGATGCGCGGCACGCTGATGGTGTGCGGGCCCACGCCGTGCACGGCCTCCAGATGCTCGGCATGCATGAGCAGGGCCGCAAATTCGTAACGATAGCCTTCCAGACCGAAGAGCACGCCCAGACCCACGTCGTCGATGCCGCCCTGCATGGCGCGGTCCATGGCTTCGGTATGCCAGGCATAATCATGCTTGGGGCCCGCGGGGTGGAGCTTTTCGTAGCTCTGCTTGTGGTAGGTCTCCTGGAACAGGATGTAGGTGCCGATGCCCGCATCCTTGAGCATCCGGTATTCTTCCACGGTGGTGGCCGCGATGTTCACGTTGACGCGGCGGATGGCCCCGTTCTTGTGGCGGATGCCGTAGATGGTGCGGATGCAGTCGAGGATGTAGCCGATGGGGTTCATGGTGGGGTGCTCGCCCGCTTCCAGGGCCAGACGCTTATGGCCCATGTCCTGCAGGGCGATGACCTCGCGGGCCACTTCCTCCTGGGTCAGCTTTTTGCGGATGATGTGCTTGTTGCGGGCGTGGTAGGGGCAGTAGACGCAGCTGTTGACGCAGTAATTGGACAGGTACAGCGGCGCGAACATGACGATGCGGTTGCCGTAGAACTCGTGCTTGATGCGGTTGGCCAGCCGGTACAGGGCCTCTACCCTGTCCGGCAGCTCACAGGCCAGCAGGACGGAGGCTTCCCGGTGGCTCAGGCCTTTGCAGAGCGCGGCTTTGGCAAGGATGCTGTCGATGAGCCCGGCATCGCGGGCGTGTTCCGCCGCCCAGGCAAGGGTCTCCTGCACCTCTTCGTGATCTATGAATTCTTCGGCATGCAGGGAATGGGGATCATACATGGCAAACCTCTCTGGCGTGCGCCGTTTTCGGACAGGACACAGGGCTCGACAGAGAGGAACGGAAACCGTCCCAGGGTCAGGTGGCCCCCTTTCCGCAGACGGCAGGATGGCTAGAATTTCTGTTCGTAAGGATAGGGAGAAGCGGCGAACATCTCTACATCACGGGGATTGGGGAACGTCCCCGCCTCCACCAGACGGCGATACCCGGCGGACTGGTCTGCCCAGCGGGTATGCAGCAGTTTTTCGGAAAGCGGGCCCAGCGGCCGCTTCAGATAGGCGGCATACAGTTCCCTGACCTGGGCGTTGTCCTGCGAGGCCCGCACGGGAAAGGCGGCATCCGCGCCGTAGACACCGTGGATGCGGTCCAGCATGTAGTCCCTGATGTCCCGGAACCTGGCCACAGCCACACCGGCCATGCGCAGGCTGATCATGGCACCGCCCGCGACCACGCAGGCCGCACGCAAGAAACCGCGACGGGTCAGATGCATCATCTTCATGGTGTATCCTCCTAAACTTCCGCGCGGTCAAGGCGTTGCCGCAGCGAGGCATACAGGCTGGTGGCCCGACGCCGGGCCTGCTCCAGCAACGTGGGCATGATAGGCTGCCCGCCGCCGCAGACGCAACCTCCGGGACAGGCCATGAATTCGATGAAGTGATACGGAGACCTGCCCGCGCGCACCTCGTCACACACTTTTTTGAAACGCTTGGCCCCGTGGACCACAGCCACACGCAGCTCCGTGCCTTTGATGGTCAGCGTGGCTTCCTTGAGGCCGTCCAGACCGCGCACGGTCTTGAAATCCCAGCTTTGGGGCTTGCTGCCCGTGATGGCTTCATAGGCGTAGCGCAAGGCGGCCTCCATGACACCGCCGCTGACGCCGAAGATGGTGGCCCCGCCCGACGATTCGCCCATCAGGCTGTCGCGGCCGCCATCGGGCAGCGAGGCAAAGTCGATACCGGCTTTCTTGATGAGCCAGGCCAGCTCACGGGTCGTGATGGTGGCGTCGATGTCGCGCCGGCCGCTGGCCGCCAGCTCAGGCCGCAAGCCTTCGTATTTTTTTGCGATGCAGGGCATGATGGAGACGGTGTAGACCGTGTCGGGGTCATAGCCCATACGCTCCGCGCCGTAGGTCTTGGCCAGGGCCCCGTTCATGCCGATGGGCGACTTGCAGGACGAAAAGTGCGGCAGCAGGTCGGGATAAAAGGTCTCGGCATATTTCTGCCAGCCCGGGCAGCAGGACGTGAACTGGGGCAGGTCGCGGCGCGCGGCCAGACGCTCCACGAATTCCGAGGCTTCCTCCCATATGGTCACGTCCGCGGCGAATTCCGTATCCCAGCAATGGGCGAAGCCCAGAGCCTTGAGTGCGGAGAGCATCCTGCCCGTGCTGACCGAGCCCACCGGCAGGCCGAAGCAGTCGCCCAGGGCGTAACGCACGGCAGGCGCGGGCATGGCGATGCAGCGGACGTCCCTGCTGGCAAGTCTGGCTTCCAGCTCGGGGACCCAGCTCTGTTCCTCATAGATGGCCAGCTCCGGACAATGGGTCAGGCACTGGCCGCAGTTGATGCAGGCTTCGGGATGCGGGATGGCGTGCTCCCGCCCCACCTCGCCAAAGATGGCCCCTGTGGGGCAGTACTCCTGGCAGGTATCACAGCCGACGCAACGTTCGGCATCGATCTGCACGAACGGCAGGGTACCGGGATGCGGCCCCGGCTGCGGCACATGCGGCACATAGCCGATATGCTCCATCTCGATGCGCTTCATGAATCCTCCTTGGGGGAAAGCTCCTGCCCGGCGGCAGTAAGCAGGACGCTGCGTACTTTCACACCGGGAATGTTCCCCAGTTTTCCGGTCATCGCCCCGAGGGCATCCGTACTGCCGTCCACCAGCAGGGCGATGATGCTCAGGCCCCGCTCACGGTACGGCACGCCCATGCGCCCCACCACCAGATCGGCATACTGGCTGATGACGTTGTTGACGGAAGCCGCCCGGGCCTGCCTGTCGTGGATGGCGAGGGCCACCACACCTATCCGTTTTTCCTGACTGACCATGTCGTATCCGTGTCCCCAGGACGGTGACGCGCGGCGGCACGGCCCCGGCGCCCGGTGCGCCGGTCATGGCCGGCTTG
>ERZ827498.1050-NODE-1050-length-32720-cov-3.914832_pt1 | contig 32720 bp, 18 predicted proteins | sample MGYA00519865_ERZ827498 | MGnify/ENA primary metagenome ERZ827498 (study PRJEB31778, sample SAMEA3449328) | human gut metagenome | biome: human gut; feature: human-associated habitat; material: faeces | place: United Kingdom | collected 2010/2012 ...
TAGGCAAACGCCCAACTTCTTGATTTTCAATCAAAGTCCAATTTAGAGCGAGTTACAATTACAAACGCTCACTTTTCTCAACACATTGAACAGAAAACAGGCTTTTTATAAAAAATGGAGCTGTTTGCTCTCATTCGGAGAAATATCATTATCTTTGCATCATCTTAAAAAGATTTCTGCATTATCAAAGCAGAAAACAAGGAACACCTATTATATAAGGACAACATTTTATCGGCAATGAACATATTATCGGCAAAAAACGAGCAACTTGATGACAAGAAGATAGCGGTACTGCTCTCGGGCGGCGTCGACAGTTCGGTGGTGGTTTACGAGATGGCACGTCAGGGATTGCATCCCGACTGTTTCTACATAAAGATCGGGCCAGAGGAACAAGAGGAGTGGGACTGCTCCTCTGAGGAAGACCTTGAGATGGCAACAGCCGTGGCACGACGCTATGGTTGCAACCTTGAGGTTGTCGACTGCCATCAGGAATATTGGGACGAGGTGACACGTTACACCATGGACAAGGTGCGCGCCGGCTTCACCCCCAACCCCGACGTGATGTGTAACCGTCTGATAAAGTTTGGTGCTTTCAACGCCAAGATGGGGCACAACTATGACCTCATTGCCACGGGCCATTATGCCCAGACCGAGATTGCCGACGGACACAAATGGCTCGTAACCAGCCCGGACCCCGTTAAGGACCAGACCGACTTCCTTGCGCAGATCTACGACTGGCAGCTGCGCAAGGCGCTCTTCCCCATTGGCCACTACATGAAGGAGGAGGTGCGTGCCATTGCTGAACGCGAGCATCTTATCAACGCCAAACGCAAAGACTCGCAGGGCATCTGCTTTCTTGGCAAGATCAACTATAACGACTACATTCGCCGTTATCTCGGCGAGTGTCCGGGCGATGTGCTTGAGCTTGAGACGGGCAAGAAGATTGGCCAGCACAAGGGTCTGTGGTTCCACACCATCGGCCAACGCCACGGCCTTGGCTTCGGCGGTGGGCCCTGGTATGCGGTGAAGAAGGACATGGAGCGCAACATCCTTTATGTGAGCAAAGGCTTTGAGCCTCGCACAGCCTACAAGCAACATTTCCCCATTCACGACTTCCATTTCCTCACTCTCAACCCATGGGAGGGCAAAGACCAGATTAACGTGCGCTTCAAGATTCGCCACACGCCCGAATATCATCGCGCCACATTGGAACGCACGGGCGACCGCTCGTTCATTGTCCATGCAGAGCAGCTCATACAGGGCGTGGCTCCAGGCCAGTTCTGCGTGGTTTATGATGAGGATCACCACCGCTGCTTTGGTTCTGGCGAGATTACGGTAGAATAAAGACAACAAGGGGTTTAAAACGACAATCTTTGTTTTTTAGAAAACAACCTTTGTTTTAAAAAGACAATATTTATAAAAACCAATTTGGTTGTTTTAAACGACAATAGAGACAATAGAGACAATGCTTTGGTAGCGGTTTTTTCTTTGCTGCCTCATTTAAAGCATTGTCTCTATTGTCTCTATTGTCGTTAAAACTAAAACCAAAAAGGTTGTTGTTAAAAACAAAGCCCAAGTTTTTTTATCTCACACCCAGCTCAGCCACGCCAATCTGCTCGCCATCGTTAACCATGCGGTCAGCCTTGAGCTTCAGATAGCGCGTTGTTGCGGGCTCAAAAGTTATGGTCTGCAACACAGGGTTGTTCTGAATGTTAGAAAACTCGCCTGAGCTGAGCACATGCTCATCGGTGCCATCGGCCTTGCAAGCCGCCAGGGTGTAGCTGTGGATCAAGCCGTGACGGTTCTCGCTCTGGTCGGGCAGATACATGAGCGTGCTCACCTTCGTGTCGCGTCCAAGGTCAATAAGCAGCTCGTTCTTGTCGGCAAAGAGCACCGTTGCGGGGTTGCGGTCAACAACCTTTGCGAGCTGCGCCTCATCGAACCCTTTGAGCGAGAAGGGCACACTCTTCATTGCCACCGACGCCGGGCTCCATGTGAGCTGTGCGTCCTCACCGCCATAATAAACGCCAATGTTGTTCATACATATCGGTCCGCGCGAATCGAGAATGCGCACACGCAAGCCCTTCGTCTCAACCGTCAGGAAGCGAAGCAAGCGCTTGTAGCCAATGGTTGTGGTCTCCTCGCCCTGCTCCACAGCCTTCCATGTGCCGTTCTTGTCGAGCCATTCGACAGCAAACTTCTTCACACGCTGTCCGAGCGGAATATACTCTTGCAACATTATGCGGTTCATCTTCCGCGCCTTCTTGAACGTGAAGGTTATGTCGGCAGAGGTCACCCCGTCGCCTGTTGCCCAGTAGGTGTCCCACGAACCATCGGTCAGAGCTTGCGCCGCAAACTGTCCTCCGCGCTCGTTGCTCACCTTTGGTTTCATGCCAGCCACGAGGTTGTTGCCAAGCTCGCGCTGAATGAGCTTATGAAAGTTGACAGCATTTGCCGAATCAATGGGGTTTATCAGTCCGTTACGGTCAACGGGGAAATTGAGCAGCAGCGTGGCGTTGTGTCCCACACTACGGTAGTAGAGGTCAGCCAGCTGCTCCGGACTCTTCACCTTGTCATCCTCCTCAGGGTGATAGAACCATCCCGGACGAATGGACACGTCACACTCGGCTGCCGTCCACTGGTCGCCGTCGGGATAGCCAAACTGCAATTCGGGATAGTTGGGATAGCCCGGATAGATCGTGTTCTTTGGAATGAACGCCCAGTTGGTTTCGCCAGCAAAGCCCTTCTCGTTGCCCACCCATCGGCATCCCGGTCCACCGTCGCTGAACACCACCGCTTGTGGCTGCAAGCTATCGAGAATCTGGTAGATGCGCGGATAGTTGTAATAGTTCTTTCGGTCGATGGTGCGTTTGTCCCTCGCGCCGCCATAATAGCCGTCGCCACCGTTGGCACCGTCGAACCACACCTCAAACACAGGGCCATAGTTGGTGAGCAGGTCACGCAGCTGCGAGTGGAAATAGTCGACATAAGAGGGCGAGCCATAGTCGGCGCGCGAGCGGTCCCATGGCGAGAGATAGACCGCAAACTTCAGTCCGTGCTTCTTACAAGCCTCCGACAGTTCCTTCACGACGTTGCCTTTTCCATTGCGCCATGGCGACTTGCTCACGTTATAATCGTTTCCTTCAAATGGCCACAGGCAGAAGCCGTCATGGTGTTTTGCCGTAAGGATGACGCCCTTCATGCCGGCAGCTATGAGCGTCTTCACCCATTGCTCACAGTCGAGGCGCTTAGGGTTAAACATCTTTGGGTCGGTGTCGCCATATCCCCATTCTCTGTCGCAGAAAGAGTTGAGACCAAAATGAATGAAGGCGTAGGTCTCCATGCGCTGCCAGTCGACCTGTTTTTGTTCGGGTAGCGGGAGCAGGGGTGCCGGAGCCTTTACCTCGTCTTTCGCAAAAGCGGGAGTGTAGACCATTGCCGTGCATGCCATGGCCGCCAACAGTTGTTTAAGTGATCTTGTTATCATTGTTTAAAATTGTTTTAAGTTTTCTTTAAGTTGCGTTTAAGCCGTCTTTAAGTTGCGTTTAAGATTTCCCTACAAAAATAGCCATTTTCCTTGATTCTCCAAACGTGTTACTCTAAAAATTGTTATGCTGAATGAAAATTATTTCGTAACTTAGCGGCATAAAACAATAAGCTATGGAAGAGATCAGAAGATATCCTATCGGAATACAGACTTTCCGTAACATCATTGAAGGCAACTACATTTATGTGGACAAGACAAAATATATTGCCGATTTCAAAAACAAAGGATTAAAATATGTCTTTCTGAGCCGTCCCAGACGGTTCGGCAAATCGCTTTTTGCCTCCACTCTCCATGCCTATTACGAAGGAAGAAAGGAACTGTTCGAAGGACTTGCCATCGCCGCTTGTGAGAAACAATGGGTGAAACATCCTGTGCTTCATTTAGATATGAGTGGAGCAAAACATTTTGACGCAGAAAGGTTAGAAGAATATCTTGGCCTGCAACTAACCCCTTTTGAAGAGTTGTATGGACGAGATGAGAGAGAGAAATATCCCAATAACCGATTAGAGGGTGTTGTAAAACGCGCCTATGAGAAAACGGGGCAGAAGGTTGTGGTGATAATTGACGAATATGATGCCCCGCTGCTTGATGTCGTGCATGAGGAGGATAATCTTCATAAGCTACGCCTCATCATGCAAAATTTCTATAGTCCGCTGAAGAAGCTTGACCCACATCTTGAGTTCACATTCATCACCGGCATAACAAAATTTTCACAGCTGAGCATATTCAGCGAACTAAACAACCTCTACAACATCTCCATGACCGACCAATACTCGGCAATTTGCGGAATAAGCAAAACGGAGCTCACCTCACAGATGCGACGCGATGTAGAATTGTTCGCGCAAGACCTTGGCATAAGTTATGATGAGATGGTCACACAGCTTACCGACTACTATGACGGCTATCATTTCTGTGAAAAATCGGAAGATATATTCAACCCTTTCAGCCTCATCCTTGCCATGGCCAACCACAAGCTGAGCAACTACTGGTTTGGGTCTGGCACCCCGTCATACATCATTAACGTGATGAAAAAATTTCAGACCAACATTAAAGACATTGAGAAAAAAGATGTTGGCATTACCGATTTTGACGTGTCACCCGAACAGATGACCACCCCTCTACCGCTACTCTACCAAAGCGGCTATCTCACGATAAAGCGGTATGACCCTTTGTTCAGCATCTACACGCTCGACTACCCCAACAAAGAAGTGCGTCTTGGCATGCTTAACAGTCTTGCGCCTAATTATCTATCGCCAACGGCAAGCGACAACAACTCTTTTCTTATAGAGTTTCTTAAAGACATGCGCCGCCACGACATAAACGCCGCCTTTGAGCGCTTGCGTGCCTATCTGGCAAGCATAAGCAATCGATTATCAAACAAATCGGAGCGCGATGTTCAGACGGTGTTCTATCTAATCTTCAGCCTTATGGGTGCATACGTCCGTGTGGAAGAAGATAGCGCAATAGGACGTGCCGATGTTGTCATTCACCTGCCCGACACATTTTTTGTCATAGAACTAAAATATGATGGAAGTGCCCAAGAAGCTCTCAAACAGATTGATGACAAAGGTTATCTCATTCCATACCATGCCGAGGGCAAGCGTCTTATAAAGATAGGAGTTAACTTTGACAGCAAGCAACGCACATTGGGAGAATGGGTTATAAGAGAAGAATAGCCACATAACAACCACAACAAACAATCGCCGCATGAACCTGCTTACGCAGGCGTCATGCGGCGATTTTTATTGTTGTTATTGTTTCCTAAACTTGTATTGTTGGGTTTTTGTTTTTCCAAACAAGTCTTTTGGGCGTCAATCGGTTGCCCTCGTTATGAAAGCAAGCTTTGGCGAAGGTTAACCTTCGGCTTTACCAGTTGTTGCTGTCCCAAGGGTTATTTTCTCCTTCTTCTTTGAAATTTTCATCATCATAGATAATTTTTCCACGATCATCTTTTCCAGGCTCGCCACCGTTGGTAGAGTAAACGCCCCATGATGTTTGAAGGAGCTCGTTTGTAGCCGTAGCCATTACCCAAAGCTGCGGTTTGATATATGTCTTTTTCATCGTTTTGTGTCTTTATATAATTTTTGTTTTGAAAAACTTATCTCACCACACATTTCTTTCCGTTCACGATATACATGCCGGCTGGCAGGTTGGTGGTGTCGGATCCGTTGCTCACGAGCTGACCGTTCATGTTGTAGATGCCCTTTGCAGCCTTGCCTGTGGGCTCTTCATCGCCGAAAGCCACCTCGTCAATGCCTGTTGTGCCGTTGGCCACGCCGTCGATGTAGAGGTTCAACTTCGTAGGTTCCGAGCTGTTGACAGGCTTAAACCAACAGCTGAAGCCACGGAGTCCGCGCACACGCTTCGATGAGTAGTAGAGGTTGCCTTTATCGAAGAAATAGCTGCCTATTAGGTTGTCACGACCGGAGATTATATCGCGGTCGTCGAACTTGTAAACGCCATAATCGGCAGCATCGGCATTGGTGGTGTTCTGCGTGTGTGAGGTGCCAAAGGTGCGAGCGAAGGTGCCATAAGCCACCATGGAGCCATTAGAGTTTTCCACCGTTGTCGTAACATCCGATACCCATGTGTCGGTGTTCATTTTTGTCAGGTCGTTCTGGTTATTGTCACCAATCGCCATCGTGACATTTGGGATGTCGTAATGGTTTGCCTTTACAACAACATCTTGCGTTCCGCTTTCGCTGTTTGTATTTGTAGATCTGAGCGTAGCCTTATAAGCAGGCGAAACCTTTGTGTTGTCCGTGTGTATCTTTGTCGGGAAAATGATGTAGGGAGTATAAGCCTTCAACACCTCGCCGTTGTCGGTCATGGCATCCATGTCTATCGTCTGGAATTGTATCTCGCTGCTTGTGAGCCCCGATAGTATAGCGAGGCGCGCGTTGGCACCGAAAGCCTGACGGAACTGGTCGCGCTTAAGGCTAACGGGCAGCACGAACGAGTTCCACTTGTCTTTTGTGAACGTCTTGTTAAGGTGCAACACCGTGTTCTTATAGGTGTTATCGCAATCTTTGAGATAAGAAAGATTGTCACGGTCCTCGTCAAGAATAAGGTCGGCACTTTTCTCATCGCTGGCGTAGAGCAAACGGAAGTCGTCAAACACCGCCCACTCCTTAGCTGCTGCGTCCACATCCTTGTCGTTTCGGTCGTCGCCAATAATCAATCCGAAACGTATTGTTCCATAATTGCCATCTGACGGTTTTGGGTTTATATCAGGCACCTGCACGAGCACGGTGTTGATGTACTTGCGCTTGCCATAGAAATTCTTTCCCGCATAGTCCATGTTCTGCTCGTTGACGTGCAGCTCTTCCTGCTCTGCCTTCGACATGTAAGACACCTGGTTGAGGACGTTTTGGTGCAAAGAGGTCTTATCCTCTTTACCTTCTTTGTCGAGCCAAGTGGCAAAAATCTTTGCCTTGGTTGTGGTAGAATAGCCCTTACACTCTATGAGGTAAGAACCAGGGGCTTTAATCACCACATCCTGATAAATCACGCCGCGCATGTTCTTGACATCCGCACAGAAATATTTGCCTAAATGACGCTGATAATTCTCAAGTTCTGTATATGTTATGTCATCAAAGGTATAAGGGGTCGAAGGAGACAGGTTGTTTTTGTCATATTTATTCAATTTAGTCGACTCACCTGTCCCTGTTAGCGTATTGTGTGTGTTATACAATTTCTCCAAGCCAAAACGCCATTCACCATTTGTTCCTGTGGAAAAATTGCTTACTTTCCATTTTTTTATATCCTTATCGCCTCGTGAGAAGCCAGGACAATCAAGCCTATAAGACAGGTCCAACGCGCTTGTCATGAAATCTGAGTTTTTCTCCAGAAGGGCTGAAATCTGCGCCATTGTCAGCACGCGCCATGTGTCGTAACCTGTAAGCTTCTTTGTCTGAATATAAGATTCACTAAACGCTCCACAGTTTTTATCTTGGTCTGTTTCATCTCCATTTGCACAAAGATAATATTTTGTGCTTGAAGAAGAAGAAGGATTATTGGTTGCGTATGTATAAATTTTATATGTGTTTTTTCCATCGTTCTGAGGCTCAAAGACCCAACCATAGTGGGTGTCCTCATTTTGTTTTCGGTCAATGAAGACACCTTCATCAGTATCTGAACCGCTCATCCATCCTAAATATTGTCCCACACCAGTTTCCAAGTTTTGTATAAAATCAATCAGTGTTTGTGTGCCATAGGTGTTTGTTTTCGCCCACAGCGAGAGAGGATAGTCTTTCAAAGAGACGTGTGTGCCCCAATATCCTCCAGCGTTAAGAAACTTACCCGTCTTCACGTTGTAGAGGAAGAACACCTTATTCTGGTCGGCATCAGAAAGAGTGGAACCTGTCGTCACAGCACCCTTAATGTAATCCTCTGACATACCGTCCAAATACTCGATGCCAATAGCTCCTTGCATACCGTCCAAAATGTTAGAGCCGTCAGCAGCCGTTGGCATGACGATGCCATCGGCTTGTTTTGAGAAAGCTACTGATGCAGTGTGAGAGCCTGTTGCCGTGTTGGCGGCAACAGGGGTTGAGAATGCTACCATCAATGCAGCAGCAACCAACGATTTGGCCATGTCTTTAGACATAACCAAAAACTTTAAGTTTTTCTTGTACATAGTTTTTGTCTTATGTTGAATAAATTCACAGTTAGAAGGAAAACACATCCAATTCAATTACATCAAATCCAATATTATCCTCTATTCATTTTACCCTCTTTCCAAGAGTCTTCGCTATCAGATATTTTGTTTTTTATCTCATTATATGTGAGAATTCCATATAGTTGTTAAGCGCAAAATTAGAATTATTTTTTGTAATTGAGAAAAATCCCCCCCCGCCCCAAAATATTACTATATTTTAACAGATATTTTCTCAAATTCACAAAAAAAAGGAAACGCCATTAGACATTGTTATTCAACAGCATGCGAAGTGATGTAGGCGCACACAAGCACAAGTGGAACAGATGTCAGAAAACAAAAAAGTAGAGAATAAAGATAAGATAAAAAGGAGCAAAAAAACGGGTGACGAGCAAAGACCAATTGTTCGTCTGCTCGTCACCCGTTAAAGGTCGCTCGTAAAAAAAGCTTGTAAAAGATGTAAAAGATGTCTGTAAGAAACAGCCCGTAAGAAATGTTATCTTCGTCTTATGCACATTTGCCTTACGGTAGCCCCATTCTCATCGGCAAGAAACCTGATGGTGCCAGAGGTGTCGGGCTGCTGTCCTTGCCGGTCGCTCACGAGGGGCGTGTTAAGGAAGAGGTCGCGGCCGTTGACCGTCACCGTGACCTTGTTGTCGGTAACGCTTATGTTGGCCGTGCACCATGCAGCCTCATCGCCTGTCGGAAAACTCTTGCCGTCGCCGGCAAACGGATGCCAGTGTGCATCGCCTGCAAGCCGGGCGCCGAGCTTGTGGTGAAGGGTGAGCACCGGCATGGAGTGAATGTAGACGGTCAGCGTGCCTTCAGCAAGCCAGTCGAAGGTGAGATCAAAGTTTTTCAGCTCGTCATACATGTTCCAGTAGCCTCTTGCCCCCATCTTCGTTGGAGCGCTTGCAGCAAGGTTATAGCCTCCTGCCGTGCCACAATGGTCAATGGCATCGAGCACATCGTCAATGGCTGTGCCTACGCCCTGCTCGTCATAATGGTGTATGAGCGATTGCTTCGAAGCTTGCAGCATGTTGTATACGTGGCGCCCGCCGTTGACCTGAGGGGCATTGGCAACGATGTCGTGTGTGGCAGCGCCGACGGCATCGTAAAGCGATTTTTTGTCATAATAATGCCTGATGTAAGCCAAAGCCTGAACGGTGTGTGTGGCACCGAGCGCCACGATTATTTTCTGTCGCAGCAGGTCGCTTGGCTCCAGCTCGTCAGCGGCACGCAACAGCAGGTAGCGCTCGCCGTCGGTGGCACCACACGCCTCTGCCATGGTCACATAACGCGCGAGCAAAGCGTCGCGTGCGGCGCCCGTCTCTTTCTTTGCAGCCATGTCGAGCAGACGTGCCATGGCCACGGCAGCCGGTTCGTTGAGCATCAGATCATCGGCTGCGGCGTCGCGCTCTGCACGCATGAGGTCCACCGCCTTGTCCAGACTCACCGTCCAGAACGGCAGGGCCGACGGCTTGGGAAGCGCCTTGGCCTTGGGAGCCTCTACTGCATGGCCCTCACGCGCCTTTATGACCTTTTGCAGGTTGGCCTCTGCTTCGCCCATTGCCTCCTTGCTGTCGGCTGCTGCGGTCTTGCCGTCAGCTGTCTCTCTTTTGAGCATGTCGTTCAGCTGCGCATCAATGCCCGGCATGTCTTTAAGCACATCAAAGGCTGCCGCCGCCATGTCGGGGTCAGAGAGATACATGGCAATGTGTTGCGCGTCGGCAGGCTTAGCCACCTTTTTCAGCTGGTCAAGATAGTGAAGACGCGCCTCTGGGCTGTCGCTGCGGTCGATGGCCTTCTTCAGTCCGTTGCGCACCAGGTTCACATAACGCTGCCCGTGGGCTGTCAAGCTGTAGGCTGTTATGTCGTCGATCAGCCGCACACAGGCTTTTGCCTGTCGTGCGTCGTCGGGGTCTCCCATTCGGCTGAGCATGTCTATGCTCACGTCGGCATCTGCCGCCAGCTTGTCTATCAGCTCGTCCTTTGGTGTGTGGCCCGTAAGCGCAATCTGGCTTATTGCCTCGTTTGCCGTCTTCTCTATCACGCGACGGCTCGTCTGTGCTTGTGATGTGGCACAGAAACACATTAAGAGTAAAAATATCGTGAGTTTTTTCATATCCGCGTGCAAAGGTACTGCAAAATTTCGATTAAGCGAAACGAAAGCAAATTCATTTGCTTTCGTGAGCGTGAGGAATTTATTTAAATCGAAGACAAAACAAAGAAAGCTTGCTTTTTTGTTATGACATCAGAACTTTCTTAAACATAAATAATATTTACGTCGCGCTTCACGCCCGTTTTTTTTGAACATTCTTGCGCTCCGTAGGTGCTTAGGCGCTTCGCGCGGTGTTTGAACATTAATTTCCATTAATGACCCATTAATTATCATTAATACGCGCTTCGCGCAGAATATTGATGTTCAAGGCCGCGCGAAGCGCAGAAAAACGCTATATAAATAAGGTATATTAAGGCAAAAGTCCCTGTTTTTCCCACAAATACCACAAACGTGGTATGTCGAATGACCCATTTGTGCTATTTGGTATGTGGGAAAAAGGGCGTAACTTTGCAATCGTAAAAAAGAAACAAAACAAGAATATTAACAATATGCTTCTTCGGGGAGTTGCAAGACCGAACATCCACAAGCTGTTCAAGAGCAAACGCTCACAAGCTGTTCAAGAGCAAACGCTCACATTCAGGTCAAGAGCAAACAACGGCAGAGGCACACAAAAAGAAAGGAAAACGTTTATGAGCAACAAGAAACTTCACTTCGAGACACTCCAGCTGCATGTAGGACAAGAGAACCCCGATCCCGCTACCGATGCACGCGCGGTGCCAATATACCAGACCACCTCTTATGTGTTCCGCAACTCACAGCACGCTGCCGACCGCTTCGGCTTGCGCGACGCCGGCAACATCTACGGTCGTCTGACCAACTCTACACAGGGCGTGTTTGAAGACCGCGTTGCAGCCCTTGAGGGAGGCGTGGCAGGCCTGGCCGTTGCTTCGGGTGCCGCCGCCGTGACCTACGCTCTTCAGAACATCGTTCAGGCTGGCGACCACATCGTTGCTGCCGACAACCTCTATGGAGGCTCTTTCAACCTCATAACCCACACGCTCGCCACACAGGGCGTCACCAACACCATCGTCAACGTGAACGACCTCGAAGCCCTGGAGGCAGCCATACAGCCCAACACCAAGGTGGTATATGCCGAGACCTTCGGCAACCCCAACTCTGATGTCACCAACCTTGAGGCAGTGGCAGCCGTTGCCCACAAGCACAACATTCCGTTCATCGTTGACAACACCTTCGGCACACCGTTCCTCATCCGCCCGATAGAGCACGGAGCCGACGTGGTGGTACACTCAGCAACAAAGTTTATCGGCGGCCACGGCTCAAGCTTAGGCGGCGTGATCGTTGACGGCGGCACCTTCAACTGGAAAGCCAACGCCGACAAATATCCCTCTCTTGCCAAGCCCGACCCCTCTTATCACGGTGCCGTGTTTGCCGACGTGGCAGGAAAGGCAGCCTTCGTGACCCGCATACGCGCCGTCATCCTTCGCGACACAGGCGCCACCATCTCACCCCTCAATGCCTGGATCTTGCTCCAGGGCCTTGAGACCCTCTCGCTGCGTGTGGAGCGCCATGTCTCTAACGCCCTGAAGGTGGTCGAGTTCTTGGCCAACAACCCGAAGGTGGAGAAGGTCAACCACCCGTCTCTGCCCTCACATCCCGACCATGCCCTCTACCAGAAATATTTCCCCAACGGCGGCGGAAGCATCTTCACCTTCGAGATAAAAGGAGGCCAGGAGGCAGCATGGAAGTTTATCGACTCGCTTCAGATCTTCTCTCTCCTTGCCAACGTTGCCGACGTGAAGAGCCTCGTCATTCACCCCTACACCACCACCCACTCGCAGATGACTCCTGAAGAGCTGGCACAGCAGCACATCACGCCTTCTACCATTCGTCTGAGCATCGGCACCGAGCACATCGACGACATTCTGGATGACCTCAAGCAGGCATTCGACAAAATTTAACAATAACAAATCGACCATATTATGACTAAGATAGCAAAGAAGCTCACTGATCTTGTGGGCAACACTCCTCTTCTCGAACTTGGGAAGTTTTCTACACTTAAGGGTCTTAAAACGCCCGTCATCGCAAAGGTGGAATATTTCAACCCCGGCGGAAGCGTGAAAGACCGCGTGGCACTCGCCATGATCGAGGACGCCGAAGCGAAAGGCATCCTTAAGCCCGGCGCAACCATCATCGAGCCGACGAGCGGCAACACAGGTGTGGGCTTGGCTTTGGTGTCGGCGGTGAAGGGCTACAAGCTCATCCTCACCATGCCCGAGACCATGAGCGTGGAGCGGCGCAACCTCGTGAAAGCCTACGGCGCAACGGTGAAGCTCACACCGGGCAAGGACGGCATGCCAGGAGCAATAAAGGCTGCCGAGGAGCTGCGCGATTCTATCCCCGGCTCTGTCATCCTGCAACAGTTTGAGAACGCCGCCAACCCCCGTCGCCACTACGAGACCACTGGCCGTGAAATATGGGAGCAGACCGACGGCAAGATCGACATCATCGTGGCTGGTGTTGGCACAGGTGGCACAATCTCGGGCATCGGCAAACGCTTGAAGGAGTATAACCCCAACATCAAGGTTGTGGCTGTGGAGCCCGCCACATCGCCCGTGCTGAACGGCGGCAAGAGCGGTCCCCACAAGATCCAGGGCATCGGCGCCGGCTTTGTGCCCAAGACCTACGACGCATCTGTCATTGACGAGGTGCTCGACATCGACAACGACGATGCCATACGCACAGGCCGCGAGTTGGCACGCGAGGAGGGTCTGCTCGTCGGCATCTCTTCAGGTGCTGCCGCCTTTGCTGCTGCCGAGCTGGCAAAGCGTCCCGAGAACGAGGGCAAGACCATCGTAGCCATTCTCCCCGACACAGGCGAGCGTTACCTCTCAACCGTGCTCTACGCCTTTGACGAGTATCCGCTGTAAGAAGAAAGAGCATCTGCTGAAAAAAGCATCTGCTGAAAAAGATGCTATAAACGAAAAAACGAACAAGCCATAGTAGACAGAGGCCTTGACCGCAATCGCGGCCAAGGTCTTTTTTAAGTTTGTGCTGCTTGCAAATTTATAGAATAATTCTTAACTTTGCAATAGATAACATTTTTAAAATGAAACGCAACAACATCATCATATTGTCGGTTATCCTTGCCCTCGGGCTGCTAACCATGCTCGCCATGCCGCAGCACAAGGCTGTGAAGCCCGCCAACGAGGCAGCCATAGACCCGGCGGCCATGCAGCGCGTGCTGGGAAAGGTCACGGGCAAGGCGGGAGCATGGCTTGAGGCACGCCGACTCGACTCGCTCAGAAACATCCCCGACTCTATTGGCGGCACGCTGACCTTCAGCGACGGCAGCGCCGCCGTGGGCGTGGTGGTGAGCGACGGCATCAGGATAATGCGCACCGACTCGACCGGACATTACGCCTTCAGACGCGACAAGAACGCAAAGTTTGTGTTCTACACCGTGCCCAACTACTGCGAGGTGCCTGTACACTCCGACTCCGACTACACCGCCTGCTTCTACCTGCCCATAACAAGAAAGCGCAAACAGTATGACTTCCGCCTGAAGCGTCTGCCCCACGGCAAGGAGCGCTCCTACAAGATGATCGTCATTGGCGACCCGCAGGTCACAAACGCCATGAACCCGTTCTACACAAGCGCCGACGACAACCCCATCGAGAAAAGCGATGTGGCACGCTTCACCGACGAGACGATGACAGACATACGCCACACCATAGAGCAATGGCCCAAGGACATGCCCGTCTACGGTCTGAGCATGGGCGATGACGTGCAATATTATGGCGGCTACAACGCCACGCTCGAACGGCAGATACGCGCGGCGCTCGGCAGCTCACGCATGCGCCTGTTCTCCGTCATAGGCAACCACGACCAGGACGGCAACGCCCTCTACCGCAGGAAATGGGAACAGAGCTGGGGACCCACCGACTATTCGTTCGACCGTGGCGACGAACACTATGTGTGCCTCAACAACGTGCAGTTTACAAAGAGCAAAGCCTACTGGTCGCCGGGCGAGCTCACCAACCGGCAGATGCAATGGCTGCGCCGCGACCTCGCCTTCACACCTCGCCACAAGAAGGTGGTGCTCTGCTACCACATTCCATTCACCTTCGGCACAACGCCCAACGAGAAGGCGCACCCGCTGAACATCGCATCGGAGGTGGGCCACTACTCGTCATCGCGCCTCTCGCAGCTCCTCGCCCTGCTGCGCCGCTTCAAGGGCGGCTACGAGCTGTTCTGCGGACACACCCATTTTGCCATAAACCACGAGATCTCTTTCGAGGGCCACGACATCATGGAACACTGTCATGCTGCCGCCTGTGGCAACATCTGGCAGTCGAACATCAACATCTGCGGCACACCCAACGGCTATTATGTCTACACCTTCGGCGAAGCTGCCATAACCGACTGCTACTATAAAGGCACCTTCTGGCCCGCCAGACGACAGATGACGCTCTTCCGCGCCGACACCAACTTCAACGGCGAGTCGTATGCCAACGACTGGAACCTGCCACGCTCCACCAACATGCTGGTGGCTAACGTGTTCAACGCCGACTCAAGATGGAACGTCACGGTCATAGAAGACAGCATTGAGCACCCCATGTTCCGCATAAGCAGCAGGGGGCAAGACGCCTTTGCCGCGGGCTACCACCACAAATATTGCAAGGCTATGCCCTTCCGCTTCGTGAGCAAGAGCAACGGCTATCTCATCATGAACCACCTCTTCTATTATGAACCGAAACGCCGCAACAGCCATCTCACCGTACGCGCCTACGACCCCTACGGCAACGTGTATGAGGCAAGCAGCTATGAGGTGGTGACGGCGCCGTTCAACAACTTTGCCCACTATTACAAGAGAAGCAAATGAAAACCCTACACGAGAAAGGCGAACAAAAACCGTTTGCAAGACATTTGAAAAGACCACGCAAGCAGATGTAACCGCATTGTAACATCATTGCAACAGATGTGAACAGGCAAGGGCGTAACTTTGCATCGTGATTCATCAGATCACGACAACAACAAAACTCATCACCGAACAAAAAAAGGACAAGGATATGGAACAGAAATATAAGATTCTGGTAGTGGACGACGAGCAAGACCTGCTCGAAATTCTGAAGTTTAACCTTGAGACCGAAGGTTACGAGGTCGAAACAGCCGCATCGGCAGAAGAGGCTCTGACCCTCGACATCGGCTCGTTCAACCTCATGCTGCTCGACGTGATGATGGGCGGCATGTCGGGCTTCGCCATGGCGCGAAAGCTTAAGGACAACCCTGCCACAGCTGCCATACCCATCATCTTCCTCACGGCACGCGACACAGAGAACGACACGCTGACGGGCTTCAGCCTGGGAGCTGACGACTACATCTCGAAGCCGTTCTCCATCCGTGAGGTGCTGGTGCGCGTAAGAGCCGTCATTCGCCGCACAGCCGACCCAACAACCACGCAGACCAACGTGCTGCGCTATCAAGGCATAGAGATGAACCTCGACAAGAAGACCGTGACGATTGAAGGCACGGACGTGCCGTTCACCAAGACCGAGTTTGAGCTGCTCCACCTCCTGCTCGAGGAGCGTGGCCGCGTGTTCTCACGCCAGGAGCTCATCGACCGCGTGTGGCCCAAGGACGTGCTTGTGCTCGACCGCACGGTGGACGTGAACATTACACGTTTGAGAAAAAAGATCGGACCGTTCGCCAAATGTATCGTCACACGCCTCGGCTTCGGCTACTATTTTGACGCATGAAATAATGAACCCCAATCGGTCAAAAGTTTAAGCTATAGAATTCTTCACTCTTCATTCTTCACTCTTCTCTCTTCACTCTTCACTTAACATATGCCCATAAAACCTTTCACCATAAGCGTTGGCAACAAGCTGTACCTGAGCGTGCTCTCCGTGTTCGTGCTCTTTGCAGCCGCCTTCATCGTGTTTCAGCAAAGCCGCGAGAAACAATATAAGATCGACTCGCTCAACATTCGCCTGCAAGACTATAACGCCCGCATGGAAGACTGGCTGCAAGAGCGCCCAATGCCATCGGAGGAGGAGCTCGACAGCTATGTGGCAACACATGCCATGCCCGAGCTGCGTGTGACCCTTATCAACAGACAAGGAAAGGTGATCTACGACAGCCGCCTGAAAGACTACTCGCAGCTGCCCAACCACCTGTCACGGCCTGAGGTCAAGAAGGCGGTGACAACAGGCACCGGCTCAACGGTGGAGCGTAACAGCACCACGCTGAACGACTATTTCTTCTACTCCGCCACACGGTTCAACGCCAACGGCCTGATCATACGCAGCGCCTTGCCTTATGACAACAACCTGTCAGAATCGCTCAAAGCCGACCAACACTACATCTGGTTCGCGTTCTCTGCCATGCTGGTGCTCGTCATCATTCTCTATCGCTTCACAAACCGTTTGGGCGACAACATCACGAAGCTGCGCACGTTTGCAACACGGGCCGACCACGGCGAATCGCTCGACACGGAAGACCTCATCGCCTTCCCCGACGACGAGCTGGGTGAGATTGCAGAGAAGATCGTCAAGATATATAAGCGTCTGCAGACCACACGCCAGGAGCAAGACGTGCTGAAACGTCAGCTCACACAAAACATCGCACACGAGCTGAAGACACCGGTGGCAAGCATTCAAGGCTATCTGGAGACCATACTCGAAAACCCCAACATAAACGAAGACACCAAGGAGCAGTTCTTGAGACGCAGCTTCGCCCAAGCCCAACGGCTCACGGCGCTTCTGCACGACATCTCGACCCTGAACCGTCTGGACGATGCACCGACGGAAAGAGATTTTGCCGATGTCGACATAGCCACGATGGTGGAGGGAATAGAGAAAGACACGGCCCTACAGCTCGAAGCCAAGCACATGGCGTTCGTGAACCAGCTGCCGGAGCATCTGGTGGTGAAAGGCAACCAGAGCTTGCTCTACAGCGTGTTCCGTAACCTCACCGACAACGCCATTGCCTATGCCGGCGACGGAACAACGATAAACCTCACGGCCGAGGAGGTGGGCGACGAGTGGCACTTCTCTTTCAGCGACAACGGTGTGGGCGTGCCTGCCGAGCATCTGCCGCGCATCTTCGAGAGGTTCTATCGCGTGGACAAGGGACGCAGCAGAAAGATGGGCGGAACGGGACTCGGACTGGCAATTGTCAAGAACGCCGTGCTCCTGCATGGCGGAAAGATAAGCGTACATAACCGCCCGACAGGAGGTCTGGAGTTTAACTTCTATATCTTGAAAAACGGGAATAAATGATGGGGCTGATTTCCAAATTATAAATGCAAAAGTTCAGTATATATAAAAAAAGGCAAACTCGCTGAACCTCACGGTTCTTGAGTTTGCCTTTATTTTTTTTAGCCTTATAACCAATAAGCTTTATAACCTATTGTCATTATTTGACCTCAATGTTCTTCAACGTCTTCTGCTCTTCCTTGACCTCTTTAGGAATGACCACGGTGAGCACACCGTCAGCAACCTTGGCACTTATCTTGTTGCGGTCGACGTCGTCGGGCAGAACGTAGGTCTGCTCGTAATTGCTGTAAGAGAACTCGCGACGCAGATAGTGGACATGCTTCTCATCACCGTTCTTGTCGTCTTTCTTCTCTTCCTTGTGCTCAAACTTATTCTCGATAGCCAGTTTGAGGTTGCCCTCATTGTCGATGTTTACGCGTACCCACTCTTTCTTAAGACCAGGCACAGCCACTTCCATCGTATAGTCTTCGGCTGTCTCCTTAACGTTTACAGCAGGAGCTGTGGCGTTCATGCGGGGCATCAAAGCTGTATCAAAGAAATCGTCGTCAAACCAATTGTTCAACCAATTCTGATTATTGTTTCTACGAGCTAACAACATAATAAAAACCTCCTAATTTCTATTTTTCTCATCCTCTGTTCGGCTTGCGCCTCCCTCGGGACTTCTATTTGTTTTTCTTTAATTAATTGTCTGTTTTTTGAAAGGTCCACCGTTCAGGTCTTCGGTTCCAAGCTCTCGCTCTTCCCTTCCGAGCTTTTCGTTTGCTCTTCGGTTCCAAGCTCTCGCTCTTCCCATCCGGGCTTTTCGTTTGCTCTTCGGTTCCGGGCTCTCGCTCTTCCCCTCGGCCCTTTTGGCTTCGGCTTTCACTCAACATAATGCAACACCCGTGCCACAGCGGTTTTACGCACAAGGCATAACCTTCTGGTTGTCAACATTGTCAAAGCCAGATGACATTGTTGCACGAAAAGCCAAAATTTTTAAACTTTGCTGACGGGAAATTAAACAATGCTGACAAAATTTTAACTCATGCTTCGCATGTCTTTTTACGGAACTTTCGCAAGTGCATAATGTACACATTTCAAACGATTATTACCTCTGGCAAGCGTCGCCGCGCTCAACTTTGTTGCTTGCCAGAACGTCCTCGAAGAGGGCGAACATCCATAACCGCTGGTTGAGCTGCCGAAGGCAGCGAAGCCTGCGGTCCCATGAATAATGGTAAAATCGTCCTCGAAGAGGGCGAACATAAATAATAATGGCACAGCTTGCTTATGTTCGCCCTTTTCGAGGACGTTTTTATTATATTGCTGTGAAACCGCAGGTTACGTTCGCTTCGCTCTCTTCACCAGCGGTTATGGATGTTCGCCCTCTTCGAGGACGCTCTGGCAAGCGACAAAGTCAAGCGCGGCGACGTTCTGGCAAGCGACAAAGTCAAGCGCGGCGACGTTCTTGTCTAAAGCTTGTGAGGAGAAATTATGAAGGAAAACAAAGCTCAAAACAAGCGAACGAAATGAATAAATATGCAAAAACAAGGGACGAAACGCATAAATATCCAAAACAGCGGTTGTAAGCAGAAACACACATTTTGCTTTCTATTTTCAAAATAAAGCAGGGTTTAACTTATTATTTTTGTTAACAACTCTTAAAAACAGGGTAGTTTTGTCAAAGAGCCTCTTTGAGGCTGTCAAAGGGCCTTAATGAGCTCGTCAAAGAGCCTCTTTGAGGACGTCAAATGGGCACTTTCAAATCGTAAGTTGGGCTCTTTTAAAACGGCTCTAAAAAAGGCCCGAAAAATGCATAAATATGCAAAACTGAGACCAATGTTTTTTCCGTGATATTATAACGAAAATGGTCCATTTGTAACCATTAATATTCATAAATTCTTATGGTTGCTTTTTTTAAGAAAAGAACATTCTTTGATTCCGATTTTTTCGATAAATTTGTAACAAAGTTTACAAAAGAGCGCTTACAAAACAACAGTAGAGCTATGAGGAAAGCAACAATACAAAGACATAAAAAACATAAGAGCAGATGACAACAACACGACACACAGCCACAATGGTGGCGGCAGCCTTAATGGCCGTGCTGCTCTCGGCATGCGACAAAGTGTTCGATGTGCATCCTTACGATGTGAGGGTGAAAGGCGAGAAAGGCATGAACGCCAAGCAGGCGGCACTGATAGAAAAAGCCACGCTTGGCAAAGACACCATTCGCTTTGCCTTCATCAGCGACACGCACCAATGGTTCGATGAAACGAAGGCCGAGATAAGAGACATAAACAGACGAAAGGACAGCATCGACTTTGTGGTACACGGAGGCGACATAACCGACTTTGGCGGCACGCGCGAGTTTGAGTGGAGCCGTGACCTGCTGAAGGGTCTCAGCGTGCCGTTCGTGACGCTGCTCGGCAACCACGACTGTCTGGGCACGGGAAACCAGAGCTACGAGGTGATCTTTGGCGACCCCGACTTCAGTTTCATTGCCGGAGGCGTCAAGTTTGTGTGTCTTAACACCAACGCCATAGAATATGACTACTCGCGGCCCGTGCCAAACCTCGACTTCATGGAACAAGAGACGACGAAAGACGGCGAACGCTTCGACAGAACGGTGCTGTGCATGCACGCACCACCCTACTCGGAGCAGTTTAACAACAACGTGGCCAAGGCGTTCAACTTTTACACCAAGATGTATCCAAAACTCTTGTTCTGCCTTTACGGACACGGACACCAGATGGAGCAACACCGTTTTTTTGACGATGGTCCCATCTACTATGAGGTGTGCAACGCCCCGAAGCGACATTATTACATTTTCACCATAACCCACGAAAACTACAGCTATGAGATTATCGACTTTTAAACCCGCGCTCGCCACGCTGCTGCTCGTCATGGCGACCTGGTTCTACGCGACCTCGGCTGAAGCAGCCTGTTTCTTGCAACAAGACGAGACAGACATAGACACATCGCTGACAGACACCACAAACACGATAAGCCGATACGACCGGCGCATTCACCGCTACCGTAAGCAATGGAACTCGCTCATACCGACGCAGCACGTCATGCAGTTTTGCGGTAACATGGGTCTGGTGTCGGTGGGCATTGGCTGGGATTATGGCCGTCGCCGGCAGTGGGAGACGCAGCTGCTCTTTGGGTTTGTGCCAAAATATGACAGTCACAACGCCAAGATCACGATGACGGTGAAGCAAAACTACATTCCGTGGTCAATCTTCATAAGCAACGGATGGAGCATTGAGCCGCTGCAATGTGGCATCTACCTGAACACGGTGTTCGGCCACGATTTCTGGACCAAGCAGCCAACAAAATATGAGAGCGGCTATTATCCTTTCTCCACCCGCTTGCGTCCGAACGTGTTTGTGGGCGAGCGCTTCACAAAGGCCGTGCCCAACAACCGCCGCAAATATATCAAGAGCCTCAGCTTCTTCTACGAGCTGAGCACCAACGACATCTACGTCATGCACCTCGTCCACACCGGAAGCATGGGCTTCTGGGACCTCTTCGGTTTGTCATTGGGCATCAAGGCACAGCTGCTGTAGAGAGGGGCAGGAAGAACTTTCCTAAGGCAAGAATGTCTCTACCTCATCGCTTCAGATGCGGTTTGTCCTTGCCGTTGAAGCTCTTTACCTTCATGCCGAGCTGGTCGGGAAGGATGGCGTTGAGGAAGATGCCCACGAGAGCGGCGAGGGCAAGACCGGAAAAGGTGATGGGGCCAATCTGCACGCCACCGTCGGTGCCATACTGCACGCCGATGGACACCACCAAGATGAGAGCAGCCACAAACACGTTGCGCGATGAAGAGAAATCGACAGAGGTCTCGACAAGGTTTCTCACACCGACGGCAGAAATCATGCCGTAGAGAATGAGACTCACACCTCCGATGGTTGCTGCTGGCATCAGGGCGATAAGACATGCAAACTTTGGACAGAAGCTGAGCAAGATGGCGAAGCAAGCAGCCAGGCGAATGACCGCAGGGTCAAACACACGGGTGAGGTTGAGCACGCCCGTGTTCTCGCCGTAGGTGGTGTTGGCAGGAGCGCCGAAGACCGAAGCGAGCAGCGTTGCCAGACCGTCGCCACTGAGCGTGCGGTGCAGGCCAGGGTCCTTAATGAAATTTTTGCCCACGGTGCTCTGTATGGCGCACATGTCGCCGATATGCTCCATGATGGTCGCGAAAGCTATTGGGAAGATGGCAATGACGGATGTGAGGATAAGGTCAAAGTTGGGGTCTTTAAGCACAGCAAAGGAGGTGCGCTCCATGTTTAAAGGCAAGCCTATCCATGCCGCCTCACCAAGCTTTGAGAAGTCGACCTCGCCCATGGCTGCCGCCAAGACGTAAGAGCCGAGCACGCCAAGCAAGATGGGAACAATCTTTATGATGCCACGTCCCCAGATGGAAGAGCCGATGACGATGGCTATGGCTGTGATGGCGAGGAGCCAGTTTTGCTGACAGTTGCTGATGGCAGAGCCCGACAGCGTGAGACCAATGGCTATGACCATGGGGCCCGTGACCACGGGCGGGAAGAAACGCATGACCTTGTCGGTGCCAAACATCTTGAGGAGAAAGGCCATGACAAAATAGAGCACCGATGCGGCAGCAATACCCAGACAGGCATAGTTGAGCGCCATCTCGTCGGTGAGACCCTGCGCCACACACAGCTGCTTGACCGAGGCGTAGCCTCCCAAGAAGGCGAAGCTGGAGCCAAGGAAGGCAGGAACCTTCATTTTTGAGACGAGGTGGAAGATGAGGGTGCCTATGCCGGCGAAGAGCAATGTGGCGCTCACATCGAGTCCGGTGATGAGAGGAACGAGGATGGTGGCTCCAAACATGGCAAACAGGTGCTGTATGCCGAGCACCACAAATTTAGGTTTTCCCAATTGTCGGGCATCGTATATGCCCTGGCGGTCTGTGTTCATTGCGTTATGGTTTTTCTGTTCTAAAAAAAATTACATCTCAATAAATAACGGACATCCTGTTCTTTTATTGTACTTTTGTTTGAGCACCTACTTAAAAGTTGTAACTTTGCATCTGCAAAGGAAAACAACAAAAGGAAACAAAAAATTCAAGATAACATGACACAAGCCAAAGAAAGGCCATCCGAACGGCTATGGAACGCCGATTACATAAAGGTGATGACCACCAACTTTCTGCTCTATTTCGCCTTCTACCTGCTCACGCCGCTGCTGCCACTGTATCTCAGCGAGCAGTTTGGCGCAACCAAAGACACGATAGGCATTGTGCTGAGCGGCTACACCGTGGCAGCTCTTCTGGTGCGTCCGTTCTGCGGCTATGTGGTCGACAGCTTTGCACGCAAGAAGGTGCTCATGGTGTGTCTCACCGCTTTCTTTGTGTGCTTTGCAGGCTACATCGCAGCAGGCACAATTCTCATGTTTGCCATCTGCCGAACGCTCCACGGCGCACCCTTCGGGGCGGTGACGGTGGCCAACAGCACATGCGCCATTGACGTGCTGCCGGCCTCGCGAAGGAACGAGGGCATAGGGCTGTATGGGTTGAGCAACAATTTTGCCATGGCCATAGCCCCGTCGGTGGGAATATGGCTGCACGATGCGGTGGGCAGCTACATGGTGCTCTTCTGGATTGCCCTCGCGGTGGCCGGCTCTTCCGTGGTCATTGCAGGCACACTGAAACTGCCGGAAAAGGAGATCATAAAAAACAAAGACAAGCTGTCGCTCGACCGCTTCTTCCTGACACGCGCGTGGCTGCTGGCTATAAACATTGCCATGTTTGGCTTCTGCTGGGGCGTGCTCAGCAACTATCTAGCCATTTACAGCAAGGAAGCACTGGGCATTACGGGCGGCACAGGCACCTATTTCGCCATTCTATCCTGCGGCCTGTTCCTCTCGCGCCTGCAAGGACGCAAGGCGCTGCGCGACGGCCGACTGACTCAAAACGCCATAGAGGGCATGTGTCTGTCGCTCGTCGGCTTCATCTTGTTCGTGGCAGTGCCCCATCCCGTGGCCTACTATCTGTCGGCAGCACTCATCGGTCTGGGCAACGGCCATCTTTATCCTGCCTTCCTCAACATGTTTGTGGCGGTGGCACGCCATGACCAGCGCGGCACAGCAAACTCGAGCATTCTAACAGGCTGGGACCTGGGCTTCGGCATTGGCTGTCTGCTGGGCGGCGTGGTGGCAGAACATTGGGGCTATGGTGCCGCGTTCTGGATGGTGGCGCTCGAAAACGCTTGCGGCGTCGCGCTCTTCTTCATGGCCGGACGAAAATTCTTTATGGCAAGAAAGCGAAGCGAGTGAAGCGGAAGGGGCGTGTGAAACCATGGGAGCTTAACACGCCTTGAGAGCCCTTGCCTCAAGAACGAGACTCAAAATCATTTCACAACAACCTTCACGGTCTTGCCCTCCGACTTGAGCAGATAGAGACCGGCAGAAGGTGCCGTGAGGGAGCCGCGGCCGTGCATAACAAGACGGCCTGACGGGTCATAGAGCGAGAGATCGGCACCGCTAAGGCTGAACGTGCGGCCTTTGACCTTTAGTCTGGCAACAAGGTCGGCAGAGATGTCGTCTACGGCGCTCGCCTCAACCTTGTCGTAGATGTAACCATAAGTTGCCGTGCTGTCAAAGTTTGTCCGTTTGTTTGTTTTCACATGCATGGTGACACGCCCCTCGCTGTCGTAGGTGTAGGTCTGCCTGTTTACCATTTCCAAGAAGGGGAACGAAAGGCTGCTGCTGTATGACACAAGGCGGCCATCGGCGCGACGCACATATTCGACCTCTTGATGAACACCGTCTTCCTCATAAAAATAGCGGCAGGTGAGGCCGTCGTCAGACACGCTGTAGCCTTCCTTCGACATTAGCCAACTGTTGTTGTCGCTGTCCCACTCAAAACAGATGTCGAGGGTGCTGTCGCCCGAACCGCACACAACAGTGGGGCTGACGGACAATGAACGGAAACCGTCATAGCTGTCTTCAAACGCCACGGGCTCGATGTATGAAAACTCGCGGGGCGAGGCGGAACGGAGCGAACGGCCTGTGAGACCAACAAACCGAGACGTGGCGGCATCCCACGCATATTCGCGAACCCAACATTCGGGGCCAAACAACATCTTCTCACATCTGCCCTTAGGAACAATGTTGCCGTTCATGTCTTTTTCACAGGTCGTGTAGACGTAGATGTCGCCGTCGAAATGGGCTTCTGTCAACGCCTCAATGTTATCTACCACCCATCCAGCATCGTGCCAACGGCTGTGGGTTATGCTATGGGCAGCAATGTCGTAGACAGTTTTTTGCGTCATCGCTGTAAACGTTTCGTCTTCGTAGAACACAACGTTCAAACCGTTTCCGGTCTTCTCTTTTTCAGCATAGCAGGCTGCATATTCTGTGGTCTCGTCATGCGGATCTTTATAACGATATTCCACTTCGCGCACATTTCCGTTTTCCAAATAGCTATACTCGTGACGCGAGACATACGAAACCGGTGACTCGCCTTCCTGAACAAGGCGGCTGCGACAGACAGCGGCGCGTCCAAGGGCATCGGTCGTGATGTCGAGATATGTGCCATTGCTGTAGGTGAAAGAGAGATTGGCTGCAGCAACCCATGAGTTGCCACTTTTCATGACAAACGTCGGGACAAAGCTGTTAAAAGAAGCATCAGACACGCTACTCTTACATTTCAGCTGCTTCTGCAAGCAGCCGGCAGAGTCATAGAGACCGATGTAGACGGCGCTGTCCTTGAAGTCTTGCAAACTCTCCCTACGGTTTTTGTCGGCAACGGTGAAGCTGCCGTCGGAATAGAAGCAGACCTCTCCCTCACTTTTTCCGTCGGCGTCGTATCGCCGGTATGTTGTGGTGGTTGAACCGTCAGCAGCACCGCGCCGCTCCTTGGCTATGCCGTGGCCAACCCACGAGCAGGTGTAGGTCTGGGTGGGGAGGTTGGTCTCAGCATCATAACAGGCCGAATGGCGGTTGCCGTTGGCTTCGGTCACAGGCAGTTGCAGATACTCGTTGAGCGAGCACACACGCCATGCCTTGGGTATGAGCTCTGCCGTTTCGCCTACATAAACGACAGAATAAGGCTTTAACGTAACGTCGTTCGTCGACGGATCAAGCTGCACATCGGTCATCGAGCCCGACTTCGACACGTTGCCTTCGCCAGCATATTGGGTCTTTATACATGCGGTCTCGACATAATGGCCGTCAAAGAGCAGGCTATATGTTGTCGTGGTATAATAATCTATCGCTGTGGCTTTGGGCGACGAGTAAGAAAAAAAGGTACAGGTGTTCTGCCCGTTGTCGACCTTTATCTCCGTTCTGTTGTCTGGATAATCCCATCGGTTGGCCACATAGCACCCCTTGGCTTTGAACCACAACGTCTGCGATATTGATATCTCGGAACCGGAGTCGTCATACAGACAATAAGAGCTGCGATAGCCCTCGGGGCCATTGTCGTAAGCGAAGGTGCTCTTTGAACTCAACACAAGATTTGAGTTGGCAGAGTTGTTCTTATATTCGGTTTCTGATGTTAAACGGTTCAGCTCATCGTATGTGCGGACGGTCTGCTCGGTAGGCGTGCGCTTTTCATTAGTGACATTATAGACAACGCGCTTGGTCCAAAAACCTTGGGCGTTGAGCTCAAACTCATATTCCGTCTTTGATCCGTTGGTCCCTACGACCGACAAGGGCAAACCGTTGGGGGCGTAGGTGTAGGTGTAAGAGAAATTGTCGTTCGTGTTCTGCGATTTGCTTTCATATCTGTAAACAGACGACACAAGACGCTCTGCGGTATCCGCCTTTGGGGAACATGAAACAGGGCGCGTCACAGGAGCAGGGGCAACATGCTGCACCAGATGCATGTGAGGCATATTTTCTAGAGATGTTGCTTGAGCTGTTGTTTGAGCAGAAAGCGCAAGACACGCCATTAGAAGGAGGACTGTTTGGTTCATATAGATAAGGTTGTTTTGTAGACAGCATTAACCAAAAGACCCACCACCAAGCCGAAAGAGGTTTGGTAGTGGGCCTTATCTTAATCTCCTATTTTTATAATAGCGGCTATCGTTGCTACAACAAAGACCTTACCGGCTTGCGTTGATGCTGTTTTAAATAGCCTTTAGGAGCTTTCGTTTCTTTTTTAAGCCTCGCCCTTGGTTGTGCCGTTGCCGAAGGGAGCGATTGTGCGGCCACCTGCGGGCTGCTGAATCTTATCCTCGGCGAAATGGATTGGGCCGAAAGTCTGCTCATAGCCGTTGATGTTCTCCTGAAGAGAGAGCATGAGACGCTTAGCGTTCTCGGGAGTCATTACCACGCGGCTGCACACTGCGGGATGCTCCAGACCGGGAAGGGTGCGCACGAAGTCGAACACTACCTCGCTGGGAGAGTGAGTGATTACTACCAGGTTGGCGTATTCGCCAAGAGCCACTGCAGGGTTTGTGAACGAAAGACTTGCCTGCTGGGGCTGATTCTGCTGATTGTTGTTGTTGTCCATTGTAAAATGATCGATTTAGATATTTATTAATTTTGTTTGTTTAAACGGCAAAAAAAACTGACGGTATCCTGCCAACTACTGTCGAAAGGGGCGCCGTCAGTCTGTTTGTCTAATGCAAAGGTAACATTATTTTTGAAATTTGCAAAAAATAATGCTATAAATAAATGTTATAAGTAGGTGTTCAAAATTAATTTAAATGATTCTATGCTCTATTTTGGTCTGTATGAACACCTACTTAAACTAACACAAAAAGGACACACCCCAAAAAAGAGGTGTGTCCCTTTTATAACGTCTTATCGTTTTTCTTATTTCTGGTTGTCAGAGAAATCGATAACATTCTTGCGGTTGGCCTGCATGCGCTCATAGTCTTCCTTTGAGCCTACAATCAGACGCTCCCACTCGCGGAGACCTGTACCGGCGGGGATGAGGTGACCGGCGATAACGTTCTCCTTCATGCCTTCCAGACGGTCTACCTTGCCACGGATAGCGGCCTCGTTGAGCACCTTCGTTGTCTCCTGGAACGATGCAGAAGAGATGAAGCTCTTGGTCTGGAGAGCGGCGCGGGTGATACCCTGAAGGATCTGTGTAGATGTTGCGGGCACGGTGTCGCGCACCTGAACCTGACGGAGGTCACGACGCTTCAAGCTTGAGTTCTCGTCGCGCAGCTTGCGGGCCGACACGATCTGACCAACCTTGAGCACATCGCTGTCGCCTGCATCGACAACATACTTCTTGCCCCAGATGCGGTCGTTCTCCTCTGCAAAGTCGAGCTTGTCGACAATCTCCTGCTCGAGGAATGTTGTATCGCCCGGTTCGTTGATCTGAACCTTGCGCATCATCTGGCGAACGATAATCTCGAAGTGCTTGTCGTTGATCTTCACACCCTGCAGACGGTACACGTCCTGAACCTCATTCACGATATACTCCTGAACGGCGGTCGGACCCTTGATGGCAAGGATGTCGCCCGGTGTGATGCTACCGTCAGACAACGGGGTTCCGGCACGCACGGCATCGTGCTCCTGTACAAGGATCTGCTTTGACAGCGACACGAGATATTTCTTCTGGTCACCGGTCTTGCTGGTAACGATAATCTCACGGTTGCCACGCTTAACCTTGCCCATGGTAACCTCACCGTCGATCTCAGACACAACAGCGGGGTTGCTCGGGTTACGAGCCTCGAACAGCTCGGTAACTCGTGGCAGACCACCGGTGATATCGCCTGCCGAACCGGCAGCACGAGGAATCTTCACGAGGGTGGTACCTGTCTTGACGGTCTGGCCGTCTTCAACAACAACGTGTCCTCCCACAGGGAAGTTGTAGGTACCGATAATCTCGCCATTTGCATCAAGCACATCGCAGGTCGGCACCTTCGACTTGTCCTTAGAGTCGATGATAATCTTCTCGGTAAGACCTGTGGCGTCGTCGGTCTCAGCACGGAACGTTACGCCCTCAACAACATCGTTGAAGCGCAGGGTTCCTGCATACTCGGTAACGATAACGGCGTTGAACGGGTCCCACTTGGCAATGAGATCGCCCTTCTTGACCTCGTCGCCTTCCTTGAAATAGAGTGAAGAACCGTAAGGCACGTTCACTGTTGCAAGGGTGATGTCGGTATGCGGGTCGATGAACTGAAGCTCGGTAAGACGGCTCACAACCATCTCACACTTGATGTCCTTCTCGCCGTCGTTCTCGATGAACGGCACGACACGGATGTCCTCGAAGTGGAGCTTGCAGTCGTTCTTTGCTACGATAGAAGCGTTGGCGGCAGCGTTACCTGCCACACCACCGGCGTGGAAGGTACGGAGCGTAAGCTGTGTACCAGGCTCACCAATGGCCTGTGCGGCAATCACACCTACTGCCTCGCCCATCTGAACCATGCGCTGTGTTGCGAGGTTACGTCCGTAACACTTCATGCAGACACCGTGCTTGCTCTCGCAGGTGAGCACAGAGCGGATCTCAACGCTCTCGATGGGAGAGTCTTCGATGGCCTTGGCGATAGAGTCGGTAATCTCTTCGCCGGCAGCCACGAGCAGCTCGCCTGTTGAAGGATGAATAACATCGTGAACAGACACACGGCCAAGGATGCGCTCTGAGAGTGATGAAACCACCTCATCGCCGTTCTTAAGAGCGGTGCATACGAGGCCACGGAGCGTACCACAGTCTTCCTCGGTGATGATCACATCGTGTGAGACGTCAACAAGACGACGTGTGAGGTAACCGGCGTCGGCGGTCTTCATAGCGGTATCGGCAAGACCCTTACGGGCACCGTGAGAAGCGATGAAGTACTCGAGCACTGACATACCCTCCTTGAAGTTGGAGATAATAGGGTTCTCGATAATCTGGTGTCCCTCGGCACCTGCCTTCATAGGCTTGGCCATAAGACCACGCATACCTGAGAGCTGCTTGATCTGGTCCTTAGAACCACGGGCACCTGAGTCGAGCATCATGAACACGGCGTTGAAGCCCTGGTCTGCCTCGGTCATCTCCTTCATAAGGATAGAGGCGAGGTCGTTGTTGACGTGTGTCCAGGTATCGATCACCTGGTTGTAACGCTCGTTCTCTGTGATGAAGCCCATGTTATAGTTGTCCTGGATGGCACGAACCTCGTCCTGGCCACGGTCAACGATGGCTTTCTTTTCTGGCGGGATGATGATGTCGTCAAGGTTGAACGACAGACCTGCCACATAAGCCATGCGATAACCAAGGTTCTTGATGCCGTCGAGGAACTCGCATGCACGAGCCATACCTACGGCCTTGATTACGCTTGAGATGATGCCGCGGAGGGTCTTCTTAGAGATGATGTCGTTGAAGAAGCCTACCTCGTCAGGGATAATCTGGTTGACGATAACACGGCCTACCGAGGTCTCCACCATGCGGGGCTGCAGCTTGCCGTCGACAAGGTCGGTAACGATAACCTTTACAGGAGCGTGGAGGTCACACTGGCCCTCGTTATGGGCAATGATTGCCTCTTCAGCACCATAGAAGGTCAGACCTGTGCCCTTGGCACCGGGACGCAGCTTGGTGATATAATAGAGTCCGAGCACCATATCCTGTGAAGGCACGGTGATAGGAGCACCATTGGCAGGGTTGAGGATGTTGTGGCTCTGAAGCATCAGGATCTGAGCCTCAAGCACAGCCTCGTTGCTAAGCGGGAGGTGAACAGCCATCTGGTCACCGTCGAAGTCGGCGTTGAACGCAGTACATGCCAACGGGTGGAGCTGGATAGCCTTACCCTCGATGAGCTTAGGCTGGAACGCCTGGATACCCAGACGGTGAAGTGTAGGAGCACGGTTCAGAAGCACCGGGTGACCCTTCATTACGTTCTCCAGGATGTCCCAGATCACGGGTTCACGACGGTCAACGATCTTCTTGGCGCTCTTGACGGTCTTCACAATGCCACGCTCGATGAGCTTGCGGATGATGAACGGCTTGTAGAGCTCGGCTGCCATGAGCTTAGGCAGACCACACTCGCCCATCTTCAGCTCAGGACCTACGACGATAACCGAACGTGCAGAATAGTCGACACGCTTACCGAGGAGGTTCTGGCGGAAACGTCCTGCCTTACCCTTGAGAGAGTCGGACAATGACTTCAGCGGACGGTTGCTCTCACTCTTCACAGCACTCGACTTGCGTGAGTTGTCGAAGAGACTGTCGACGGCCTCCTGAAGCATACGCTTCTCGTTACGGAGAATAACCTCAGGAGCCTTGATCTCTACAAGTCGCTTCAGACGGTTGTTACGGATGATCACACGACGATAGAGGTCGTTGAGGTCGGAAGTTGCGAAACGGCCGCCATCAAGCGGCACGAGAGGACGAAGCTCTGGCGGGATAACGGGAATGATCTTCATGATCATCCACTCAGGACGGTTCATGTCCTTGCTGCCACGGAACGCCTCTACAACCTGCAGACGCTTCAGGGCCTCTGTCTTGCGCTGCTGTGCCGAGTCGTTGTTGGCACGGTCACGCAGCTCGTATGACAGAGCGTCGAGATCGATGTTTGCAAGCAGGTCGTAAATGGCCTCTGCACCCATCTTGGCGATGAACTTGTTAGGATCGCTGTCCTCAAGATAGTCGTTGCTTATTCCGATTTTGTTGTCGAGGATGTCCATGTACTCCTCTTCTGTGAGGAGGTCCATCTTGTGTGAACCGTTCAGCTCGTTGCCGTCCTCGTCGGTACGTCCTGCAAGGGCACCCGGCTGGATAACCACATATTTCTCATAGTAGATTACCGCGTCGAGCTTCTTTGTAGGCATGCCGAGCAGGTAGCCAATCTTGTTGGGCAGAGAACGGAAATACCAGATGTGTGCTACTGGCACCACCAGCTCGATGTGTCCGCTACGCTCGCGACGCACTTTCTTCTCTGTTACCTCAACACCGCATCGGTCGCAGACGATACCTTTGTAACGAATGCGCTTGTACTTGCCACAGGCACACTCGTAGTCGCGTGTCGGACCGAAGATGCGCTCACAGAACAGACCGTCACGCTCCGGCTTGTAGGTACGATAGTTGATGGTTTCAGGCTTGGTTACCTCGCCATACGAATTTTCCAGAATCTCCTCGGGAGAAGCGAGACCGATGGTAATCTTCGTGAAATTATTTTTTACTTTTGTATCTTTCTTGAAAGCCATATCTTATATGAAATATTTAGGGTGTCAGGATTAATCAAGTTTGATGCTCAGACCGAGACCGCGAAGCTCATGGAGCAACACGTTAAGCGACTCGGGGATGCCAGGTGTTGGCATGGGATCGCCCTTGACAATGGCCTCGTAAGCCTTTGAACGGCCGACGGTATCGTCCGACTTGATGGTAAGAATCTCCTGGAGCACATGGCTTGCGCCGAAGGCCTCAAGAGCCCAAACCTCCATCTCTCCGAAACGCTGTCCACCAAACTGTGCCTTACCTCCAAGAGGCTGCTGTGTGATGAGCGAGTAGGGACCGATTGAACGTGCGTGCATCTTGTCCTCAACCATGTGACCGAGCTTGAGGAAGTAAGTGACACCCACGGTGGCGGGCTGGTCAAACTGCTCACCTGTCTCACCGTCATAGAGGTGTGTAGAGCAGAGGTGAGGCAGACCTGCCTTGTCAGTCCACTCAGAGAGGTCCTCAAGATGAGCACCGTCGAAGATAGGCGTAGCAAACTTGACGCCGAGCTTGCGACCGGCAGCACCGAGGATGGCCTCGAAGATCTGACCGAGGTTCATTCGCGAAGGCACACCCAGCGGGTTCAGCACCAGGTCTACAGGACGTCCGTCCTCGAGGAACGGCATGTCCTCCATGCGTACAATCTTCGAAACGATACCCTTGTTACCGTGACGACCGGCGAGCTTGTCACCGACACCGATCTTACGCTTCTTGGCGATGTAAACCTTGGCCATCTGAAGGATACCTGAAGGCATCTCGTCACCGATGGTGATGGCAAACTTCTTACGCTTGAGCTCAGCATCGAGGAGCTTGTACTTGCGTATGTAGTTCATGATGAGCTTCTGGATAAGACCGTTGGTATGGTCGTCCTCTGTCCATCCGTTCGACTGTATGCCGTCATACTCAAGGTTCTTGAGCTGTGTAGCTGTGAACTTGCTGCCCTTTGTGATGATCTCAGCACCGCTGTAGTCTTTCACACCCATAGAGGTCTTGTCCTCGGTGAGGGTGAGGAGCTTGTTGAGCGACCAAGGAAACACCTCTTCCTCGTTGTA
>ERZ827498.1065-NODE-1065-length-32445-cov-8.042914_pt1 | contig 32445 bp, 23 predicted proteins | sample MGYA00519865_ERZ827498 | MGnify/ENA primary metagenome ERZ827498 (study PRJEB31778, sample SAMEA3449328) | human gut metagenome | biome: human gut; feature: human-associated habitat; material: faeces | place: United Kingdom | collected 2010/2012 ...
GGCCTCGCCACCGCCGTGGACGGCGCCCGCCATAAACGGGGAGTCCTCGACCATATTGGCAAAGCAGACAAACTTGGAAGCGCCGACGGAGTCCTGGTCGGCCGTGAGCTTAGCGGCGTCGATGATGGTCTGCGCAGCCATGAGTACGGCGTCCATGTTGATGCCGGCACGCAGACTGGCGACGTTGACGCTGGAGCAGACGCGGCTCGTGGTGGCGAGCGCCTGCGGGATGGACTGGATGACGCGGCGGTCGGCGTCGCCGATGCCCTTCTGGACGAGCGCGGAGAAGCCACCCAGGTAGTCGATGCCGAGGGTCTCGGCCGCGCGGTCGAGGGCATGCGCGATGGGGGTGAGGTCCTCATCCTTGCAGCACGCGGCGATCTGCGCCACCGGGGTGACGGAGACGCGCTTGTTGACGATGGGGATACCGTACTCGCGCTCGAGGTTCTCGGCGGTCTCGACCAGATGCTCAGCCGTGTGCGTCACGTGGTCGTAGATCTTCGTGCACATGCGGTCGAGGTTCTCGTCGCCGCAACCCATGAGCGAAACACCCATGGTGATGGTCCTGATGTCGAGGTTCTGCTCCTCAACCATGCCGCGGGTTTCCGCGATTTCTGCGGGCGTGATCGCCATCCTTGCGCTCCTATCTGCCAAAACGAGCATAGTCTTATCTATTCTAACGTGCCGCACGTGCCAAGTGGCGCATGCGGCACGTTTTGATGCTCGGTTGTTTCCGTTGTGTTACTGCCCAAAGACCTCTTCGGCGATGCGCGCGCTTTCGGCGGCGTCCTTGGCGTAGTAGTCTGCGCCAATCTGTTTGGCATATTCGGGGGTGAGTACGGCGCCGCCCACGATGATCTTGACGCCCGGCACCTCGGCATGAAGCAGCTTGATGGTCTCTTCCATGGCCACGACGGTGGTGGTCATAAGCGCCGAAAGGCCGACGAGCTTAATGTCGCGCTCCTTGACGGTCTTAAGCACCTCTTGCGGATCGACGTCGCGGCCTAGGTCAAAGACGGTATAGCCGTAGTTATCGAGCAGCATCTTGACGATGTTCTTACCGATGTCGTGGATGTCGCCCTTGACGGTTGCCACGCAGATCTTACCCTTGTCGGCAATTTCGCCGGCGGGCATTAGGCGCTTGATGGTGTCGAAGCCCACGCGTGCGGCCTCGGCCGAGGCCATGAGCTGCGGCAGGAAGAACTTGCCCTGGTCAAAGAGGACTCCGACCTCGTCGAGGGCGGGGATAAAGTGATTGTTGATGAGGTCCATAGCGTCGTGGTTGGCCAGCAGGCGCTCGGTCTCGGCTGCGATTTCGCCCTTGCGGCCCGAGACGACCATGTGGCGGATGGGATCGTCATCGGCGATTGCAGTGGTGCTTGCGGTAGGCGCGGCATCGCTCGATGCTGACTGGGCGGCCGCCGGGTTCGCGGCGATCTTATACGGGTCGGTCCAGTCGGCGTAGCGCTCGATGTATCCGGTCGAGCCCTCATCCTCAACGCTCAGGACGCGATAGCTGTAGACGGTATCCATAAAGCGCTTGGAGCCCGGGTTCATAATGGGGGCGTCCAGGCCCGCGCCAAAGGCGGCGGCCAAAAAGACCGAACCTAGCAGAGGACGGGCGGGCAGGCCAAAGCTGATGTTCGACACGCCGAGCGCGCATTTGACGCCCAGGCGCTCCTTGCACAGGGACATGGCGCGCAGGATCTGTTCGGCCTGGCGCTGGTTGGTCGAGGCGGTCATGACCAGGCAGTCGATAAGGATGCGGTCCGGGCCGATGCCGTAACGGGCGGCTTCGGCCACAATGCGCTCGGCGATGGCATAGCGTGCCTCGGCGGTATCGGGGATGCCGCCCTCGTTGAGCGTGAGGCCGACGACGTTGGTGCCGTAGTGGGCGACCAGCGGGAAGATTTCGTCCATGATCTGCTGTTTGCCATTGACCGAGTTGATGATGGGCTTGCCGGCGTAGCGGCGCACGGCGGCCTCGACGGCTGCGGGGTCGGTGGAGTCGATCTGCAGCGGCAGCAACGTGGAGCCCTGGAGCTGCTCGGTGGCCTGTTGGATGATCTTGACCTCGTCGATCTCGGGCAGGCCCACGTTGACGTCCAGGATGTCGGCGCCTTGCTCCTGCTGGCTGATGCCCTGGCTCACGACGTAGTCCAGGTCGCCGTCGCGCAGGGCCTGCTGCAGGCGCTTTTTGCCGGTGGGGTTGATGCGCTCGCCGATGACGGCGATCTTGTGGCCGTCGCAGGGGAGGTCCACGACCGTCTGGGCGCTCGTGGCCGACATGCTGGGTTTGCGGTGACGCGGGCTGGGCGTGTGGTTGTCGATGAGGGTGCGAAGTGCCGCCATGTGCGTCGGCGTGGTGCCGCAGCAACCGCCCACGACGCTCACGCCGTCCTCAATCATGCCGGCGACGGCCTCGGCGTACTCGGGTGCCTGGATATCAAAGACGGTATTGCCGTCGTCGTCCACGCGGGGCAGTCCCGCATTGGCCTGCACCATAACGGGCTTGTCGGTAACGGTGAGCATGCGCGCGGCGAGCCCTCGGAGCTCGGCCGGTCCCTGACTGCAGTTGATGCCCAGGACGTCGGCGCCGATGGCGTCGAGGGTGATGGCGGCGACCTCGGGGCTCGTGCCCAAGAAGGTGCGGCCGTCTTCCTCAAAGGTCATGGTGGCAAAGACGGGCAGGTCGGAGTTCTCGCGACAGGCGAGGACGGCGGCCTTGATCTCGGCAAGGTCGGTCATGGTCTCGATAATAAAGAGGTCCACACCCGCGGCGACGCCGGCGCGCACCTCCTCGGCAAAGAGGTCATAGGCCTCGTCAAAGCTGAGGGTACCCAAGGGGCGCAGCAGGGCGCCGATGGGGCCGATATCGCCGGCAACGTAGCGGGCGCCGGCCTCGCGGGCGCAGGTGACTGCCGCGGCAAAGACGTCTGCCACGGTGGCGGCGCCGTCGAGCTTGTGGGCGTTGGCGCCAAAGGTGTTGGCGGTGATCACGTCACAGCCGGCCTCGACGTACTGACGCTGGATATCGGTGATGACCTGGGGCTCCTCAAAGTTGAGCAGTTCGGGCAGGGCGCCTGCCTTCATGCCAGCCGCCTGCAACATGGTGCCCATGCCGCCGTCGAACAGCAGGTGTCCCGTGCCCTCGATGGCGGCACGCAGGCGGTCATCCTTAATGTGCAGGTCGTCGATCGTGCGCGTCTTGTACGCAGCGCTGTTGCAGCGCGCAGCATTGACAGGTGCCGCCAGCGCGGCACCGTCCAGATCATGAGTGATAAGCGGAGTAAACATCGGGGGCTCCTAATGGCTGGAATAGCAGGTGGTGTGGGCGGCGCGGAAGCGGCAGTGCTCGCGCATGCGGCAGATATTGCAGGTGGGGCGGCTCTGGGCGTCGTGGACTTCGCCGTCAAACAGGCCGATCACCGCGGTCACGCTCTTGGTGGGCATGAGCAGGCTGGTGGGGGTGACGGTAAGTCCAATGAGGCGCGTGGCGTTGAGGGCATCCACGATCGAGCGCTGGGCAGAGAGCGGGCAGTCGCCATAGCCGGGACTGAAGCGCCAGTTGCCGGCGAGCCCGTGAGCAGCGGCGTCTGTCTTGACCTGTCGGTCCATCTGCTCAACAGCAGCTTCTACATAGGCGGAGCACGCGGCGTCGAGCACGGCGCCTTCCAGGGGTTGCTGGGCTCCAGTGGTGCGCAGGCGACGCTCGGCGTCCATGCCGAGGGTACAGGCCATGAGCGCCGACAGGCGGGCGTCCTTAAGGTGGCGATAGATATCACGACCCCGCAGCTCAACATTGGTGCCAACCAAGCGGATGCAGGGCTCTCCCTGCTCGTCCACGCCCGTGGCATCGACGGCAAACACGCGTCGCACGCCTCGGGGCTCGATATCCAGCTCTAGGCGTTCGACCACAAGCTCAATTCGTCGTGACAGCTCGGGCTCAATCTGCTGGCCGCCGTAGCCCAGATACCGCAGCATCTCGGCACGGTCGACACGAGGGCGGTGGGCAGCGTCGATACGGTAAAGCGCCGGCGACGCAAGGTCGGCCGGCACTTCAACAACGGTTGTATCGACGTGCGGTTTTTCCATTACCCCAGGCTCTCCATAATGGTCGCGGCGATTGCAGGACGGTTCATAGTGTACAGGTGCAGACCGTCGGCACCGTGCTCCTTAAGGTCGCAAAGCTGACGAGCAGCATAATCTACACCGGCTGCCTGCAGGCTCTCGGGGTCGTTCTCGTACTTGGCGAGAATCTTGATGACGGGGGAGGGCAGCGATGCGCCGCACATAAAGACCATGCGGCTGATTTGCGACTTGCCCATAAACGGCATGATGCCCGCGGTGATAGGCACGGTGATGCCGGCTTTGTCGGCAAGCTCGCGGAAGCGATAGAAGCACTCGTTATCAAAGAAGAGCTGTGTCACAAAGAAGCTCGCGCCGGCGTCTTGCTTTTGCTTGAGGTGCTCGACCGAGAGGTTGAGATCCTCGCAGGCAATGTGGCCCTCGGGGTAGGCTGCGGCGCCCACGCAAAAGCCGGCGTCGACGAGCTCGGGGATGAGGTCACGGGCGTAGGCGTAGTCAGAGGCGGGCTTGTCGTCCTCAGTCGCGCCGGCGGGCAGGTCGCCGCGCAGGGCCAGGATGTTTTCAACGCCGGCGGTGCGATACTCGTCGATCTTGGCGGCGATATCGGCGTGCGAGCGGCCCACGCAGGTAAGGTGTGCCACCGAGGGTGTATCGAATTCGCTCGTAATCATATGCGCGATGGGGGCGGTGGTGGCACCGTTGCCCGAGCCGCCGGCCGAGCAGGTGACCGAGACAAAGCTCGGCGAAAGCTTGCACAGATTGCCTGCCACCTCGCGAGCCGTGTCGAGGGTAAGCTCGCCCTTGGGCGGGAACATCTCAAACGAAACGGGTGCGGTGCCCTGGGATGCTGCCTGCTTAAAAACCTCGTCGACGCGCATATCGTGCTCCTTTAGAGACGTAATAGTGTGATGTGTTGTAAGGATTCTACAGCACCACTGTGCCACGGTGGAGTTTTACTCGCTATTTGGGGATACCAATCGAAAATGCTTCGCTATCGGCATTTCCTATAACAGTGCGGTCAATCTAGGATGTGGCTATAAAGACTGGTATCTGATGCGAAATACCAGTTAATAGAGTCCCATCCCAAATTGACAAACCTTAAACTATGGGGAGAGGTCTGCAATTTATACAGTTGATTGGCCATTAAGGGTGGCAGCGCCGCTGTGATGCGGTAACCTCATTGATTGGTTTCGCGACAGCAACATAACGGTAATGTTGCGGAAACACGACGAGCCTAATCTATGACTCGTTCGTTAGTAATCAACACCGCATCTCACGCGGTGCCGATACGAAGGGAGTTCCGTATGGCCGATCTTACTGACCGCTTCGGGACCATGGTGTTCTCTGAGGAAGTCATGAAGGACTACCTCCCCAAGGACATTTGGAAGCGCCTTGCTGCAACCCTCGAGGGCGGTGAGCCGCTCGACTTGGATGTGGCCAACGCCGTTGCCCACGCCATGAAGGTCTGGGCTATCTCCAAGGGCGCGACGCACTACGCACACTGGTTCCAGCCGCTTTCGGGCATTACTTCCGAGAAGCACGACAGCTTCCTGGAGCCCAACCACGACGGCACCGCTATTACCAAGTTTACGGGCAAGAACCTCATCCAGGGCGAGCCCGATGCCTCCAGCTTCCCCAACGGCGGCCTGCGCGCCACCTTCGAGGCCCGTGGCTACACCGCTTGGGATCCCACCAGCCCCGCTTTTATCAAGGACGATGTCCTGTGCATCCCCACGGCTTTCTGCTCCTACACGGGCGAGGCCCTGGACAAGAAGACCCCGCTGCTGCGCTCCATGACCGCGCTCTCGCGTGAGTCCAAGCGCGTTTTGGCGCTGTTTGGTAAGACCCCCAAGAAGGTCGTTCCTTCCGTGGGCGATGAGCAGGAGTACTTCCTGATCAAGAAAGACGCTTACCGCAAGCGCAGGGACCTGGTCATCACCGGCCGCACCCTCTTTGGCGCTGCCCCCTGCAAGGGCCAGGAGCTCGAGGAGCACTACTTTGGCGCTATCCGCCCCACCGTCTCGGCCTATATGAAGGATCTGGACGATGAACTGTGGGCGCTTGGCATTCCCGCCAAGACCAAGCACAACGAGGTTGCTCCCTGCCAGCATGAGCTCGCCCCCGTCTATGGCGAAGTCAACGAGGCCATCGACCAGAATCTGGTCATGATGGAGAAGATGAAGCTCATCGCCTCCCGCCACGACTTGGTCTGCCTGCTGCACGAGAAGCCCTTCGAGGGCATCAACGGTTCGGGCAAGCACAACAACTGGTCGCTTGGCACCGAGTCCGAGAATCTGCTCGATCCGGGCGACACCCCGCTCGACAACCTGCAGTTCATCGTCTTCCTCACCGCGGTGATCGAGGCCGTCGATAACTATCAGGAGCTCCTGCGTGCCTCCGTTGCCTCGGCCGGCAACGACCATCGTCTGGGCGCCAACGAGGCTCCTCCGGCGATTATGTCCATCTTCCTGGGCGACCAGCTTACCGAGGTCGTCGAGAAGATCATCGATGGCAAGGCTTCCGTCCATGCCACGCGCGGCGTGCTCGACCTGGGCGCCGATACCCTGCCCAAGCTGATGCAGGACAACACCGACCGCAACCGCACCTCCCCGTTTGCCTTCACCGGCAACAAGTTCGAGTTCCGTGCCTGCGGCTCCGAGCAGAACGTCTCCGACTCCAACCTGGTGCTCGATGCCGCCGTGGCCAAATCGCTCAAGTCCTTCGCCGACGCACTCGAGGGTACGCCCGAGGATAAGTTCCAGGACGCCGCGCTCGAGTACTGCAAGAAGGTGCTGACCGATCACCAGCGCATCCTGTTCTCCGGCGACGGTTACTCCGACGAGTGGCCCATCGAGGCCGAGAAGCGCGGCCTTGCCAACAACAAGACCACGGCCGACGCCCTGCCCGCCTTTGTTTCCGATAAGGCTATCGCGCTCTTTGAGGAGACGGGTGTCCTGACCAAGGCCGAGGCCCAGTGCCGCTACGACTGCAAGCTCGAGAAGTACAACAAGCTCATGAACATCGAGGCCACCACGATGGTTCGCGAGGCGCGTCGTACCTATCGCCCGGTCATTACCGCCTATGCCACCAAGGTCGCTAAGGGCCTTGAGACTATTCGTGCCGCCGGTGCCGAGGCCGCCATGCAGTGCGAGCAGAACACGCTCAACAAGCTCTGCAACGGTATCACCACCATCAACGACTCCATCAAGGCGCTCGACGCCGTGCATCAGAAGGCCGAGGCCCTCGATGGCCAGGAGCAGGCCAACGTGTATGCACACGAGGTCGTTCCCGCTATGGATACGCTGCGTGCCGCCGTGGATGCCATGGAGGAGATCGTGGCCGCCGACTACTGGCCGGTCCCGACCTACGACGACATCCTGTTCTACGTGTAGGATTGGGACAACATACCGTCACGGTTGAAAGCCGGGGTCCGCATTACGCGGACCCCGGCCTTTTGATTGCGAAGGGCGCTTTGGAGTCCGTTTTGCAACTGATTCCCCCACGCAATAAGGGGTCGTGGGCAAAAAACGTCAAATATGAGTACTGTCACAAGCCCTGTAGCATTATCTTTTTGCAAAAGATGCAGTATTACGCAACATATGTCCAAGTACTTAGCTGATAAACGCCTGCAATTCCTCCGCCGTAGGATGCCTGGCGTCCAAATTGCCTTCTGATGGCATGAAATCGCTGTTACTAAATTGGTAACAGTACTCATATTTGCTATTTTTTGCCCACGAGCCCTTGGATGACAGTGTGATTTTATGCTTTCGGGGTTCGAATCCCGGCTCATGGGTAGCAAAAAGCCCGCCACCGCAAGGGCAACGAGCTTCTCAGTTTAAATGGTGCCCCCAGCGGGATGTCCGCGTGCGGCTGGCGCCGCCCGCCTTCGCTGCGTCGCTCCGCTCCTTGCGTGCTGCGCTGGAAAACGCTTCGCGTTTCCTCAGCTCCGCACCCTGTCGGCTTCGAATCCCGGCATATCGGTAGCAAAAAGCCCGCTACCGAATTGGTAACGGGCTTCTCAGATTCTGTGGTGCCCCCAGCGGGATTCGAACCCGCGATATCCACCTTGAAAGGGTGGCGTCCTTGGCCGCTAGACGATGGGGACAGCGGGAAAGAGTATAGCAGACTTTTTTGCCGGTGCGTATATCGATGGCAAACTGGAAAACCACCACAAAGGTGCCTGTCCCTTTGTGGTGGCGGGGCGTTAGGGGAGGAGCTTCATGGCGGCGTCGTGGGCGGCGTGCTCGTAGGTGTCGTCGAGGGGCTTGAGCGGCAGCAGGGCTGTGGCCTGCGCATCGCCGCGGCGCTCGAGGGCGTGGGCGATGAGCCAGTCGGCAAGCTCGGGGTTCTTGGGCAGCGCCGGGCCATGCAGGTACGTGCCGATGACGCCCTTGTAGATCAGACCCTCGAAGCCGTCGTCTCCGTTGTTGCCGGTGCCCGTGACGACGGACGTTCCAAGCGGCGTGGCATCTGCGTCGAGCAGAGTGCGGCCGCCGTGGTTCTCGAATCCCACAAAGGGCTCGGGCGCCAGGTCGGTCTTGACGGCGACGTTGCCGATCAGGCGGTCAGAACCGCGTACGGTCTCGGCGGAAATGACACCCAGACCTTCAATGCGATCTTCACCCATGTAGTATGAACGGCCGAGCAGCTGATAGCTGCCACAGATGGCAAGCAGTGTGCCGCCGTCCTCAACATAGGCCGCAACCTTGTCTTTTTGAGCGAGCAGCTCGTGTGCCACGGCCAGTTGGTCGCGGTCGGAGCCACCGCCCATCATGACGATGTCGGCGTCGGCGAGATCGAGCGACTCGCCCATGCGGACCTCGTCCACGCGCGCGGGAATTCCGCGCCAGGCGCAGCGGCGCTCGAGGGCGATGACGTTGCCGCCGTCGCCATAGAGGTTGAGGGCATCGGGATACAGGTAGACGATGCGCAGCGGGCGCGAGAGCTCGACCGGCGCGACGCCGACGGGGACGGCACTGCCATCGGCGCACGCTGCAGCGTGGGCGGCAACCGTAGTCGCTTCGGTGCCTTTGAGCCCGTCGAGCTCCTTGACTAACGGCGGGAAGGCCGTGTAGTTGGCGACGGCATAGAAAGTGTCGCCGGCGGCTTCATCCCCAACGGCACCAATCGCCTGCTCGACATTCGAGATAATCGCGGCATCGATGCCGGCGTACTTGAGGCGTACCTGCATGTCGTGCGCGCGCGTGCCGCCGGCAAAGGCGACAAGTCCCGTTGTGTCGGCGATGCGCTCAAAGTCGACGTCGTAGATCCACGAGACATCGTGGCCATCGGCATCGTTGTCGTTCAGGAAAAAGGCGCAGAGCCTGCCACCTGCTGTTTTAATGGACTGGATCTGACGATCGAAGCCTACGGGATTTTTGGCCAGATTGGCCTCGACGGTACGGCCGGCGATATTCCAACGGCCCATGCGACCACCTGCTGGCACGTAGGCGTCGAGCGTGGGCTGCAGATGCGCCGCGTCCACGCCCAGCTCATGTGCGGCAAAGAATGCAGCGGCAACGTTGTAGACCATGTACAGGCCGTTGTAGCGCGTGGCGATGTGTGCGGCAGCCGCGTCGGACGCAGATCCAAAGACCAGGTCAAAGCCGTAGCCGTCGCAGCCGAGCTCTACGCCCGTCACGCGACGGACAAGCGCAGGGCGTGCCCAACCGCACGAGGGGCAATGGTAGGCGCCGAGCTGGCCGTATTGCACGTAGTCATACTCCAGCGGCGCGTTGCACTGTGAGCAAAAACGTGAGTCGCTAATGCGGTCAGACTCGGTGTTGGTGGCGCCGTCGATGCCAAAGGCAATACTCGCGTTGGGAACGCGCGCGGCAATCGAGGCGCACAGCGGGTCGTCGGCGTTGTAGATGAGCGTCGTTGCCGGCGAAAGCTCCAACGCGTGGGCGATGACCTCCTGGGTGTGATCGATCTCGCCATAGCGATCCAGCTGGTCACGGAACAGGTTGAGCAGCACAAAGTACGTCGGCTTGAGCTTGGGCAGAACGCGTACGGTGTAAAGCTCATCGCACTCAAAAACGCCCACGCGCTTGCCGCTGCTGGTGTGTTTAAGGCCGCCGCGGGCCTCGAGCAGAGCACCTACCACACCAGGCTCCATATTGTTGCCGGCACGGTTGCACACCACGGCAGCACCGCTGGCAGCAACGGCGTCGGCGATGAGGTTGGAAGTGGTGGTCTTGCCATTAGTACCCGTAATCACCACGCTGCGGTCGACAAGGCCAGCGAGGTCGCTCAGCAACTCGGGGTCGATCTTCATGGCGATGCGGCCGGGGAGTACGCCGCCCTGGCGCTTAAGGACGGAGCGCAGCCCCCAGCGAGCGATATCGCTCGAGGTGCAGGCAAGAGATGAGCGGAGGTTCATGAAACCGTTCCTAACGTAAACGACATGGTCGGGTCGAGTGCGTCACTAAAATCCGTAGCGGCGCGCAAATTCCTGGGCAAGCTGCGATACATCTTCGCAGGCGTTGGCCCAGGGGGCAAAGTCGGGAGTGTCCGAGATAATACCGTCCGCTTCCCAAACGGCCTGGTGCGAAAGATCCCAGGGATCGTGTGGCTCGGGCCGGCAGGGAAGGTACGGTGTCTGGTACATGGGGTTCAGTAAGAAGAACGCGCCACCCTCGCAGCGGTTGGCGAACTCACGCAGCGCGCGTGTCGCCGGGCGCATCTTGTTTGTTTTGAACAGCAGAATCGTGCGGGCGAGCAGATACCAAGGAGAGTTCTCGAGGGCATCGGCCCCCATCTGCTCCTCGAGCTGGTGGGCCAGGGCAAAAAAGCCGTCCTCGTCTTCCAAGCGAGCGAGGGCGAGTAACACGGTGCCTGCCGCTCGGGTGGGATAGCCTTCCGCCTTAAGAACACGGCGAGAATAGTTGACGGCAGCACGGTAGCGGGCGCTCGCCATGCACAGCTGCGAGATGGCCTCGAGTGTGTGAAGCCACCCGATAAGCGCCGGCTCGCTCGCGGTGAGCTCTGCCGCCGTCACGCCGTCCGTCAAAACTTTGTTGGCCCAGTAGTGCGGGGCCTCCATATCGAACCCGGGCACGCTTTGCTGCAGGTAATCGGCCGTGGTTGCCTCGAGCTTCATCAGGTCGCCCAGGCAGGCGTCAACGGGTGTGTCGGCCAGGATGATGGCGAGCAGCTGCGCGTCGACGGTCAGTGCGTCGACGCGGACAATCTTGAGCAGCTCATCGCGCATGTCGTCGAACAGGCGATTGCGCGTCTGCTCAAACTCCTCGTCGCTGCCCATATCTTCGATGCGATGGAGCTCGTCGAGCAGGTGGCGATGAACACCGGCATAGGACAGCAGCGCCTGGGCATGCTCGGACTGCGCGTACTTTTGGGGATTCGCACTAATGTCGTTATGGACAAGCTCGCGTGCTGCATCGGTGAGCTCGGGGTGCGACGCAACGTAGGCGCGCTCCAGGTAGGCGGGGATGTAGACGCTCGGATCCATTAGAGGTCTCCTCCCTTAAATGGAAGCCCCTGCTCGGCTGCGCGCAGGATGCGCTCGTCGATTTGGGAGCGCACGATGTCGTTGGTGGCGACCCAGGCGGCAAAGCTGGCGTTGTCGGGCGCGCCTAGGCCCTCCTGCAGCACCGGCGTCGCCTCGGACAGGGCAAGGACAAGCTCATCGGTGGAGCCCGGACCTACGTTGACGCGAGCATAGACGCCATCGGGAAACTCGGTTTGGAAGTAGAGTGCTTCGGCCGCGTGCGGGCATGAGCGCACCAGGATGCGCAGGTAGTGCTCGGCGCCCTCGTAATCCAGCTCGCGCCAGGCTGCGCTCATCAGCGCGATGAGCGTCCACGGGTCCAGGTCGCGCTCCGCATCTTTGGGGCGGCGGCGCAGCGGGGTATTCGCGAGATAGGGTACGGAGTGGGCGGAGCGAAAGCGCTTGAGCTCCTCGGCAGGGTATTCAAGCTTTGCCATGGCAAGCATCGCAGTATGGCGGACGCCGGCGGGGTCGTTGGGCGCAAAGTCCAGGCTGCGATTCGCGGCATCCAGCGACATGCGGTAGCGGCCGCTAATGAGCGCGCGCGATGCCAAGGCGGCAAGCCAGCGCAGGTAGGGACGGCGGGTCAGGTCGTCTGCGGCCTCACGCTCGTAGGGGTCCTGCGCCGAGGCGATCTTGAGCGCCAGATCGTGCTCCACCTCGTCGCACTTGGACACCAGATACTGTACGTATTCCTCGTTGGATTCGGCGGTGAGCGCCGTCAGCATGCGCTGGGCATCCCAGTTGGCCGGATCGAGCGCGGCTGCCTCACGGAGCATGTTCTCGGCTGCGGCTTCTTCTTGCTCTGCCTGGGCGTCGTCGGGGATAAAGGGGATGCGGTAGTCGACAGCCTCGACGACCTTGGCAATCAGATGCCCAGCTCGGTCGCGGTCGTGCACGATGAGCGGCGCGGGGTTACGGGTGAATTGTTCCATCAGACGCTCTACGGCGGCACCGTCGGTGAGCGGGATATTGTCGCGGCGCAGGGCCTCAAGAACGAGGCGATGGCAATCCTCTTGAATGGGATCGAATGCCATGGGGCCTCCTTTGCTGCGGTTAGGGTTCAAATGTCTCTATATAAGGTTCTAGTTTACCCGCATGTGGCACACCGGGGGTGCCGCACTTGGACATGCACCTTTGCACCACGAAGACGGATGTCGCACAAATGTCGGCACCTTGGACGACCGAGTGGTATCACGGTGCCGCAAACGGTCGATTTTTGGCGGCGAACGGGGCGCATTTTGGAGGGGTACCGTCCTGCCCGGGATATGTAGTCAACCTTGATAAAACGTTTGCCCAGCTTGGGAGTATGAGTGCCCCACAAGGGTCTTCAGGGATAGAAAAAACGTTTCATCATTGTCAACTTTAGGTGAATAACTGACCAACCAGAACGGTAAAATAATGTTTGTCTGAGCGTCGAGACGTTAAGACATCGCGCATTGTCATCGCCGGCAACGCGCAAAACGGTCCTAACGGAGCCAATCGGGTGCTCCGTTATATACGCAAGTCTAAGAGGGGCTTGTTTAGGAGGCACAGTATGGGACGTTTTACCAATCCTCGCGATCTGTACTTTGGTGAGGGCGCTCGCCACGAGGTGAAGAACCTCAAGGGCAAGAAGGCCATCATCGTTTCTGGCGGCAGCTCTATGCGCCGCGGCGGGTTCCTGCAGGACGTTGAGGCCGACCTTAAGGAAGGCGGTTTCGAGGTCAAGCTGTTCGAGGGCGTCGAGTCCGACCCGTCCATCGAGACGGTCATGAAGGGCGCCGAGGCCATGCGCGAGTTCGAGCCCGACTGGATTATCGCCATCGGCGGCGGCTCGCCCATCGATGCCGCTAAGGCCATGTGGGTCTTCTACGAGTATCCCGAGGAGTCCTTCGATAACATCATCCAGCCGTTCAGCTTCCCCGAGCTGCGTCAGAAGGCTCATTTCTGCGCCATCTCCTCTACCTCCGGCACCGCTACCGAGGTCACTGCCTTCTCCGTCATCACCGACTACGCCAAGGGCATCAAGTACCCGCTGGCCGACTTCAACATCACCCCTGATGTCGCCATCGTCGACCCCGAGCTCACCTACACCATGCCCGCCAAGCTGTGCGCTCACACCGGCATGGACGCTCTGACCCACTGCATGGAGGCCTACGTTTCCACCTGCGCCTCTATGTTCACCGATGCCAACGCTCTGCACGGCATCCGCGAGATCGTCGAGTGGCTGCCCAAGTCCTATGCTGGCGACCATGAGGCCCGTCAGCACATGCACGAGGCTCAGTGCATCGCCGGTATCGCCTTCTCCTCGGGCCTGCTCGGCATCGTTCACTCCATGGCTCACAAGACCGGTGCTGCCTTTGAGAACGGCCACATCATCCACGGTGCCGCTAACGCCATGTACCTGGGCAAGGTCATCCAGTGGAACTCCAAGGACCCGCGTGCTGCCGAGCGTTACGCTTACGTGGCCAAGGAGATCCTGCACCTTCCCGGCGAGACCAACGAGGAGCTCATCGCTGCGCTCGTCCAGAAGATTCGCGACCTCAACGACCAGCTCAACATTCCGCAGTCCATCAAGGATTACGCGAATGGTGGCGTGAAGGTCGACGCCGAGAACCCGCAGATGGTTTCCGAGGAGGAGTTCCTCGCCAAGCTGCCCGAGATTGCCGCGAACGCTGAGCAGGACGCCTGCACGCCCGAGAACCCGCGTGAGACCAAGGCTGCCGACTTCGAGAAGATCCTCAAGGCCTGCTACTACGACACCGACATCGATTTCTAATCGACTCTTGTTATCGTAACGAGGGGCTCCGCACGTATCCGTACGGAGCCCCTTTCTTTTTTCTTTTAGAGAATGGGATAGTTATGGCTGCAATTTTCAATAGCCCCAGCAAGTACATCCAGGGTCCGGACGAGCTCGCCAAGCTCGGCTCCTATGTCGAGCCGCTCGGCGCTAAGGCCCTCGTTATTGTGACGCCTTCGGGCAAGAAGCGCGTTGGTGCCAAGATCGAGGGCGGCTTTGCCGAGGCTAAGGCCGAGCTGCTGTTTGAGGACTTTAATGGCGAGTGCTCCAAGGGCGAGGTCGATCGCCTGGTTGCGCTCGCTCGCGACAACGGTTGCGACATCATCGTCGGTGTCGGTGGCGGCAAGATCCTCGATACCGCGAAGGCTGTTGCCTATTACCTGGAATCCCCGGTTATCATTTGCCCCACCATCGCCTCGACCGATGCACCGTGCTCGGCACTTTCGGTGCTCTACACCGATGACGGCCAGTTCGATAAGTACCTGTTCCTTAAGGCAAACCCCAACATTGTCCTGATGGATACGACGGTTATCGCGGCGAGCCCGGTGCGCCTGACGGTTTCCGGTATGGGCGATGCGCTCGCAACCTACTTTGAGGCCCAGGCGACGCACGATGCCGACGGTGGCACTTGCGCCGGCGGCAAGGGCGGAATGGCCGGCCTGGCGCTCGCCAAGCTCTGCTACGAGACGCTTATGGCCGATGGCGTCAAGGCCAAGGTCGCGCTGGAGAAGGGTGCGCTCACGCCTGCCGTCGAGCATATCATCGAGGCCAATACGCTGCTTTCGGGCATTGGCTTTGAGAGCTCGGGCCTTGCTGCTGCTCATGCCATCCACAATGGCCTGACGATGCTGCCCGAGTGCCACGGCATGTATCACGGCGAGAAGGTCGCCTTTGGCACCATCGTCCAGCTGGTACTCGAGGATGCCCCGACCGAGAAGCTCGAGGAAGTCTTGGGCTTCTGCATTGAGCTGGGCCTGCCGGTCACGATGAAGGAACTTGGCGTTGCCGAGCTTACGCGCGAGCAGGCCATGATTGTTGCCGAGGCCGCCTGCGCGCCCGATGACACCATGTGCAACATGCCGTTTGAGGTGACGCCCGAGATGGTCGCAAACGCCATCCTGGGTGCCGACGCGCTGGGCCACTACTATCTCATGGATGAGTAAATCAAGCTAAGGAAGGGGCAAAGCCGGCAGATGGCTTTGCCCCTTTTTTGCTATGGTGCAAAGGGGTCAGGTTGCTTTGCACCAATTGTTGTTGATGAAAGGGCGGATTCTCGTATGGCGCTTCCCATGGTTTATGGCGGTCCCGGACGATATGTTCAGGGGCCGGGTGAGCTCTCGCGTCAGGGCAGGTATTTGTCATGGTTGGGCTGCGCTGCCTATGTCTTGTTTGACCAGGGCACCGAGGATCGGCTGTGCAGGCAGATTGTCGATGGATTTCTGGATGAAGATCTAAGCGAGCCGTTCTTTAAGATTTACAACGGTCCGTGTACGGAAGAGGCCGTTGTCGAAATGGCTAAGGAAGCCCGGGCTGAGTATTGCGACATGGTGGTGGGTATTGGCGGCGGCAAGATGCTCGATATCGCCAAGGCCGTTGCGTTTTATGCTGAGTTGCCGTTGTGCGTATGTCCCACGGCGGCGTCGATGGACGGTCCGTGCAGCGCGATTTCGGTGCTGTATCACGAGGATGGGTCGTTCGACCGCTACCTGATGCTCGAGAAGAATCCAGACCTGGTCGTGGTCGATACCAACGTGGTCGCGGCCGCCCCGCTGCGTATGACGGTCGCTGGTATGGGCGATGCGCTGGCAACGTATTTCGAGGCGCGTTCGTGCGCCGCGGCGCACGGCGCCAACGAGCACGGTGGCGCGCCGGGACACTTGGCCCTGGTTGCGGCCCGTGTCTGCTACGACACACTTATGGAGTGCGGCGTCGCTGCCAAGCGCGATCTCAAAAAGGGCCGTATATCGCCGGCGGTTGAGCGCCTGATCGAGTGCAATATTCTGCTCTCGGGTGTTGGCTTTGAGAGTGGTGGCCTAGCGCTTGCCCATGCCATAGCCAACGGCCTGACGATTCTGCCCGAGTGCAAGGCCATGCATGGTGAGGCCGTGGCATTTGGCCTGGTGGTGCAGCTGCGCCTGGAGCGTGCGCCCGAGCTTAATCAGGTGCTCGAGTTTTGCCAGCGCGTCGGTCTGCCGACGACGCTCGAGGAGCTGGGCCTTGACGAGATTTCCGATGCCGACCTGATGAGCGTTGCAGATGCGGCCTTTAGAAACGAACGCAATATGGCTAACGAACAGGCCAAGGTGACCAGACAAAAGCTCGTGCAGCTCATGCGCGAGGCATAGCTAGGCGCTTGATCGACCTTGTGCAATCGAGGCGGCGATAGGCATAGGCTATTTGCCTCAAAGGTGCGCAGCGTGTAATTTGCCCGAGGTGTGGGCCGATAGCGTATCATTATCTCTTGCTTGTTTGCACTGCTCAGGGAGGGGCCGCGCATGGCGCAGGAACACGATCTGTTTGATGACATTATCGAGATCAGCAAGGGTTTCGACTTTCTTAAAAACCCGCTTGGCGGCGTGACCGATGCGCTCGATCCGTCGGCACCGCAGTGGAATCCTGCCGACTACAAGGAGCGTCCGCGCGGCAACACCATTCCGTGCCTGACCTGCAAAAACGAAAAGAGCGGCTGCACCGCGTGCATGGACGTGTGTCCGGTCAACGCTATCGAGGTCGAGGAAGACGCCATCGAGATCCTCGACTCCTGTCGCAAGTGCGGCCTGTGCGCCGCTGCCTGCCCGACCGAGGCGATCATCTCGCCGCGCCTGGCGCCTAAAAACCTGTATGACGATATCGTCTCCGCTGCTACGAGCCACGAGACCGCCTACGTCACCTGCACACGCGCCCTCAAGCGCATGCCGCGCGAAAACGAGGTCGTCGTTGCCTGCGTGGGCGATATTACGGCCGAGACCTGGTTCTCGGTACTGGCGGACTATCCCAACGTGAGCGTCTACCTGCCGCTGGGCGTGTGCGATAAATGCCGCAACACCGGCGGTGAGGACATTCTGGGCGAGGCAATCGCTACCGCCGAGGAGTGGGCCGGCACGGGCATGGGCCTGGAGGTCGACCCCAAGAGCCTCAAATGCCATAAGCGCCGCGAGTACGAGCGCAAGGAGTACATGGATAAGATTGCCCGCACCACGGGCCTGACGGTGACCAAGCTCAATCCGGCGACGGCGGCGCTGGCCTCGGTGACGCAGAAGTTGAAGGCTCACCGTCACCAGATCACGCAGCTCGAGCGCACGCTCAACACCATGTGCGGCACCACGACGACCAAGCGTCGCCGTTCGCTCACGCACGGGCGGCAGCTGGTGCTCTCGACGCTGCAGAACCACCCCGAGCTTGCCCAGAATATGCAGGTGAGCACACCGGAATGCGATTTTGACAAGTGCACGTCGTGCGGCGAGTGCGTCAACGTGTGCCCCACGTTTGCCTGCGATTTGGTGGGAAGCGGTCGCTTTGCACTGGAGTCCACGTATTGCCTAGGTTGCGGAGCCTGCGTCAAGGTGTGCCCCGAGCATGCGCTCAAGCTGGTCGAGCACGATGCGTCCAATCTGGTCGTTGTCGACCCCGAGGCCGAGGAAAAGGCCGCTCAGAAGGCCAAGGCCCACGAAGAGGCCCAGAAGGCCAAGGCCGAGGCAAAGGCCAAGCTTGACAAGATGCTCGATCAGGTGGAGAAGCTCGCGGACTAGTCAGCGAGCTCTATCTCTGCTTCATTTGCGCCGCCGCGGTGTCCGGATTCGCCCGGATGCTGCGGCGGCGCTATACTTATACGGTTTGAAGTACCTGTACCAAAAGGAGCTGTCGTGTCCCTTTCCATCGGTATCGTGGGCCTGCCCAACGTGGGCAAGTCGACGCTGTTCACCGCGCTTACCAAAAAGACCGGCCTTGCCGCCAACTACCCGTTTGCCACGATCGACCCCAACGTGGGTATCGTCGACGTGCCCGATAGCCGCTTGCAAAAGCTTGCCGACATCGTTAACCCGGGCCGCATTGTGCCGGCGACGGTCGAGTTCGTCGACATCGCAGGTCTGGTGAAGGGCGCCAACGAGGGCGAGGGCCTGGGCAACCAGTTCCTGGCCAACATTCGCGAGACCGACGCCATCTGCGAGGTCGTGCGCTACTTTAAGGACCCCAACGTCATGCGTGAGGTGGGCCGCACGGGCGAGTTCGTCGATCCCGCCGGCGATGCCGACACCATCATGACCGAGCTCATCCTGGCCGACATGGGCACGCTCGAGAAGCAGCTGCCCAAGCTCGAGAAGGAGGCCAAGCGCGACAAGGAGCTCATGCCCAAGTTCGAGGTCGCCAAGCGCCTGCTTGCCTGGCTCAACGAGGGCAAGCGCGCCGCATCCATGGAGATGACCGACGAGGAGCGTGCCGCCGCCAAGGGGCTGTTCCTGCTCACCATGAAGCCCATCCTGTATGTGGCCAACGTGGACGAGGATATGCTCAACGACGACCTGGCGCCCATCGATGGCGTCAAGCCGTTGCCCATCTGCGCCAAGATTGAGGCCGAGCTTTCCGAGCTCGATCCCGAGGACGCCGCCGACTACCTGGAGAGCCTGGGCCTGGAACAGCCCGGTCTGGACGTGCTCGCGCAGGCGGCCTATAAGCTGCTCGGTCTGCAGTCGTTCTTTACGGCCGGCGAGATGGAGGTCAAGGCCTGGACGGTTCGTCAGGGCGCGACCGCCCCGCAGGCCGCCGGCGTCATCCACACCGATTTTGAGCGCGGCTTTATTAAGGCCGAGGTCATTGGCTATGACGACTACATCGAGCTCGGCGGTGAGCAGGGCGCCAAGGCCGCCGGCAAACTGCGTATTGAGGGCAAGGACTATGTTATGGCCGATGGCGACGTCGTGCACTTCCGCTTTAACGTGTAAGGACGACGCGCATGTTTAAATATGGCAAAAAAGCTGGCTACATGGGTATTGCGCTGCTCGTACTTGCGGTGATTCCGCTGGTGGTTGCAGCGTTTGTTATCCCCAACATTGGCCCCGAGGTGGCAACGAAGTTTAACGCAGCCGGCGAGGTGACGCGCTGGGGCAAGAGCTACGAGCTGCTGGCACTGCCGGTGCTCAACCTACTGCTGAGCGTGGCGACGTACTTTACGGCGGGACGCCAGGCTAAAAACAATGATGACTCCGCCGCCATGGCGCGCATCGTGTGCGAGCGCTACCTGCGCAACGGCTGCATCACGGGTGTGTTCCTCAACGTGATCAACGTTTACTTTATGTACTCGGCGATTACCGGAACGGGCTTTGGCTTTGGTTTCTAGCTTGTCCTTTTAGGCAACGAGCCTGCACGCATATTCAATGGCTGCTGCGAGGCCGCCGCTCGATCGTGGTTTAAAGACCATGTCGGCGGCGGCCTCGTTTTCGTATCCGGCGCCGCGAAGGGCAAGTGCGATACCGGCTTCCAGGAGAAGGGGCAGACCGCGTTGGCTGGTTGCGATCACGGCAGCCTGATTGAGCGAGCAGCTGTGCGCCTGGCATTGGATAGCAAGTTCACCTTGCGCCGGGCAAGGGACCAGAACGGCGGCGACGCGACTTGATAGCAATGCAAATGCTGTGCGCTCATCGGGCGAAAGGCATTCGGCCTCAACGACGACGAGCTGGAGCGGTGCGCTGTTTGTGCGAAGCGTGGCTCGGTACATGCGGACCGAAGAACCCGACATAGAAAACTCCTGTGTATTCGGCAAAACGTAAACTATAGTTTACGTTTATGTTCGGCTCCATTTCAAACTCGGCTGCATGGACGAACGTGCGAAACAGATTCTTGGCAGGCGGGTCGAAGAGACACGCAGAGACCTTGGTATCTCCAAGGTTGATTTTTGTGTGGCAACAGGAATCAGCCGACCCTACCTCGACCGAATCGAAGATGGGACGGCAAATTTCACGCTCAGGGTTCTATTTAAGATCGCGCCCGCACTCGGCATGACGGTGTCAGAGCTTCTCGAGGGCATTGAATAGAAGATGCCTATTGACCGGTGGTTACACCATCGGGATACGGTCGTGGTTGACTTGGCTGTAGAACAGGCGCTGAATTTCTGACGCATCACGTGACTGGCCGAGTGCCCACATGGTCTTGGCCACGAGCGTCTCGGTGGTCATGTCATCGCCGCGCAAAATACCCGGATGATCGGCGTAAGCGCGGCCGACCTCATAAACACCCAGGTCGAGGCCCTCTTCTGGGACCTGCGTGGTCATAACGACGGTGCGACCCGAATCGACCCAGCGGAAAATCGCCTCCTGGAACGACTCGCCCGACTCACCAAACTCGGGGATACCGCCAATGCCAAAGGTCTCAAGGATTACAGCATCGTAGCTATCGGCTAGGGCGTCGAGGATGCCCGGGTTTACGCCGGGCGTAAGCTTGAGTACAAATACGCGCGGGTCGATGCTGTCGTAGAAATGCACCGGGTTTTCGTCCTGATGCGTGCCGTGGAGCCCGTTGCGCACGATACGGTCATTGCGGATGTAGGCAATGGGCGGATAGTTGACGCTAATGAATGCGTTGAAGCTCATGGTGCGCTGCTTGCGGGCGCGCGTACCGGCAATGGCGACGCCGCCAAACACAATCGACACATCGTGCGAATGCTCGTCGAGTGCATAGAGCAGGCTCTGGTACAGGTTGAGCTTGGCGTCGGTAAAGGGGTTGCCCATGGGCTTTTGCGAGCCGGTGAGCACGATGGGCTTGGGGCTGTCCTGAATCAGATAGGAAAGCGCCGCCGCGGTGTAGCTCATGGTGTCGGTGCCGTGCAGAATCACGAAGCCGTCGTGGTCGGCATAACCCTCGACGATGACGTCGCGGATACGCATCCAGTCACTGGGGCGCATATTGGTGCTGTCGATGTTCATGGGCTGCACGACGTCGAGCTCGCAGAGCCCCGAGATCTCGGGGACGCTCTGGGCGAGCTCCTCACCGGTCAGGGCGGGGGAGAGGCCGTTGCCGTCCTCGGTCGATGCGATGGTGCCGCCCGTGGCGATGAGAAGGATGCGCTTCATGCTGGTATTCCTATCGTATTTGCCGCCGCAGAGGCGGAGTCGTTCGGCAGTATTGTGGCACAGGGCGTCCAATGTTCAAACGTATTACATCATCTGTAACGTTTGAAAACACTTCAATTGCCGTCAAATAGGGGCCCAGGTCGTGCGTTTGCCGTGCGCTGATGGCTGCGAGGGGCGAGAAACCCCATATAACGTGTACACTATGGAGGTTATTTTCGTTCATTCACGCGGGTGGGCACCGGCTCCCCGCCAACAAGAGGGGGAACCATGGATCAAAAGGCTTCCGCAAAGGTCCTCGTACTCGACTTTGGTGCGCAGTACGGTCAGCTCATTGCCCGTCGCGTCCGCGACCTCAACGTGTATTCCGAGATCGTCCCCTGCGACATCTCGGCCGACGAGATTCGCGAGATGAACGCCTCTGCGCTCATCCTTTCCGGCGGCCCGGCTTCCGTGTATGCCGAGGACGCTCCGTCTATCGATCCCGCCATCTTTGACCTGGGCCTTCCCGTCCTGGGCTTTTGCTACGGCCATCAGATCACGGCCGTGACGCTCGGCGGCAAGGTCGGCCACTCCGAGGTGGGCGAGTACGGCCGCGCCACCATCACGCGCACGGCCGGCGCCAAGCTCTTTAACTCCACGCCTATGGAGCAGACCGTGTGGATGAGCCACCGCGACGCCGTTTCCGAGGTGCCCGAGGGCTTTACCGTTACCGCCAGCACCGACGTGTGCCCGGTTGCCGCCATGGAGTGCGTCGAGCGCAAGATTTTCACCACTCAGTTCCACCCCGAGGTCAAGCACTCCGAGTACGGTCAGCAGCTGCTGAGCAATTTCCTGTTTGAGATCTGCGGCCTGGAGCCCAACTGGAGCATGGACAACCTGGTCGAGACCATGACGGCCGAGTTCCGCGAGAAGGTCGGCGACGACCGCGTGATTCTGGCCCTGTCCGGTGGCGTCGACTCCTCCGTCGTGGCTGCGCTGGGCGCTCGCGCCGTGGGCAAGCAGATGGCCTGCGTGTTCATCAACCACGGCCTGCTGCGCAAGGGCGAGCCCGAGCAGGTGGAGGAGGTCTTCACCAAGCAGTTTGACGTCGACTTTATCCACGTCCACGCCGAGGACCGTTATGCCGAGCTTCTGGCCGGCGTGACCGAGCCCGAGGAGAAGCGCCGCATCATCGGTACGCAGTTCTGGAAAGAGTTCTTCGCCGTGGCGCAGCAGCTCGAGACCGACGGCAAGCCGGTCAAGTACCTGGCCCAGGGCACCATCTACCCCGACATCATCGAGTCCGGCGCTCGCAAGACGGGCGGCAAGACGGCCACCATCAAGAGCCATCACAACCTAATCCCGTTCCCCGAGGGCGTGCACTTCGACCTCATCGAGCCGCTCGATCACTTCTTTAAGGACGAGGTCCGCGCACTTGGTCTGGCGCTCGGCCTGCCGGGTCATATCGTGTTCCGTCAGCCCTTCCCGGGCCCGGGTCTGGCCATCCGCATCATCGGCGCGGTCGACAAGGAGAAGCTCGAGATTCTCAAGAACGCCGACGCTATCGTGCGCGAGGAGCTCGACGCCTACAACCAGCGTCTGTTTGAGCAGACCGGCGAGCGCAACTCCGAGCACAGCTGCTGGCAGTACTTTGCGGTCCTGCCCGACATTAAGTCCGTCGGCGTTATGGGCGACGAGCGCACCTACCAGCGCCCGATCATCCTGCGCGCCGTCGAGTCCAGCGATGCCATGACCGCCGACTGGGCCAAGCTGCCCTACGACGTGCTGGCCCGCATCTCCGGCCGCATCGTCGCCGAGGTCCCTGGCGCCAACCGCGTGTGCTACGACATCACGTCCAAGCCGCCCGCGACCATCGAGTGGGAATAAACGATATTCGTTGATTTCAAGCCTCTGACCTGCGAAAACAGGTCGGGGGCTTCTTATTTTGCAACCTCTGTGCAACCTTTGCGGTTTCGCGCCCCGTGAACAGGGGATGTAGCACTGTTCACGTCTGGGCCCATGTCGGCACCGATCAATGCCCGCGCTGCTTCTGCTTGCGCTTCAGCTTCCGCTGCTCGAAGCACGTCGCCCGGGGTTCCTCGCCAGAGGAGAACTGACCGTTCCTTGCGAAACCGCGAGACCAGCTATATCCGCTTGCTGCGGGCTTGCTTGAGCCAGTTCCTCTTGAAAGAGCCTATACCTCCGAAGAACTTGTTGTACGTCTCACCGTTTTCCTTGGCCTCGCACTTGACCAAGGCAAGTTCGATGGTGCAGAGGTAATCCGCCACTTGCTCGAGGCGGTAGTCGGTCATCGAGGTCTTGCGGCGTCGGACGACCCCTTTTGAGAGGACCTTGCCCACCGAGCCGTCTCGCCCACGGAACAGAAGGAACGCATCCTCGCGACCTTCGGCGACCTGTGCTGCGAGATGGAGGGCTGCACCATCGCGCAGGGCCCTTTCCAAAGCGAAGTGTCGAGCCGAAGTGTTGAGCGTCGGCCCTGAATGTTCAATGACCGTTGTTTTCTGTCCCTCAAGTGGTGGACTTTTCCTCGGAGCTGTTGATTCCCCCACGCGCCCCCTTCCGTTCTCTGTTCTCCCCTTATACTCCTTGTACGAGGAGGTAAGAAGTCATGGACAAGACCACACAGGACAGCTTGGCAAAGAAACCCGTCGACATGAGGGACAGGATTCTCGAGCATCTCGAGGCCCTCACCTCTGCCGTCTCGCTCGATGACCTTGTCCGTCTGTCCACCTCCGACATCGCCGAGACGCTCATCATCTCCAGGAGCCTGGCGAGCCAGTACCTCAACGACCTTGTTCGCGCCGGCCTTGTGGTTAAGGTGGCGGGCAGGCCTGTCCGTTATTTTCATCGCCGCGCGTTCCAGAAGCGTTTTCAGGTAAAGCTCTCTGCAAGCGAGTACGCCTCGCTCGCCGACCTCATCCAGGCGACGGGAATCGCCGATCACCGCGACTTCGCGCGCGCCGTGGGCTTCGACCTGAGCCTCAGCTCCGTTGTCGAGCAGTGCAAGGCTGCGGTTCAGTACCCTCCGTTTGGCCTACCCATCCTCTTGAGCGGCGGCGTGGGTGTCGGTAAGTCTTTCCTTTCTCGCCTTGTGTACGACTACGGCAAGAACCAGGGCTTGCTGTCCCGCGACTCCTCCTATGTGCGCATCGACTGCGCCGGGGTCCCGGACGCCGCCTCGTTCAACGGGCTTCTTGACGAGTCGATCGCGAAATCGCGCGGGGGTGTGGTTTTTGTCAACGGCATCGAGGCACTCTCTCCCTCTGCGATGGAGCACTGCCTTGCGACGGCCCTCGGGCTCGATGCCTCCCAGGATGCGCCGCGCGCTCGCCTCGTTCTTTCGACGACGCTTTCTGCCGATGACCTGAAGGTTTCCTCGGCCTACAGCAAAATGCCCATCTGTGCCCGCGTCCCCTCACTCAAGGAGCGGACCCCCGAGGAGCGCGAGGATCTCATCTTGAGCTTCCTGCGCAGCGAGGGGTGCCGAATCGGTTCTGATGTGAAGATTAGCCGCGGCGCATACCGTTGTCTCGTGAACGCGGACTTTTCCGATAACATCGCCGGCTTGCGCGCCTGCGTGACGAACTGCTGCGCCAAAGCGTTCCTCAATCGCGAGGGCGACTACGTCGTCGTTCGCCCGTATCTTCTTCCCAGCGGGCTCCTCTCCTCCGCGCAGATCGATCAACAGCCCGACGATGGCGTTCTGATTGACGCGTCTCTGGATGCCGCCGAGAGCACAGGGCCGGTCGAGCAGGCGCTCGATGCCCTGTGCTCTCTTGATGAGCGATTCTGCGCCGGGGAGCTCTCTGTCTCCGAGCTTGTCTCGCAAGCTGTCTCCGCTGTGCGCGGCGTTGAGGATCACTTGATCTTCGACCACGGCGTCGCCTCCTCGAGGTCGCGCGCCTTCGAGCGCGTCGTGGGCGCGGTCCTTGCCGACGCAGGCTCTTCTTATGGCATCGAGCTTTCGAGGAAGGTCGCTTTTCTACTGGCCCAGGAGATTTGCCTGCAGTTGTGGCCGGGTATCGGCCTGGCTAGGCGAAAGTCTGCCTGTGCGGAGCAAATCTCCCATCTCCTTGGTGCCGTGACCTCCGAATTGCCGTTTGCCTCGAGTGTCTCCGATCAGGTCGCCGCAGACGTGGAAGGGGCGCTGGGAATCTCGCTCGATCACTTCACGAAGACGCTTCTGACGCTGTGCGTCGCATCGGAGTCTCGCGATGCGAAGGCCCTTCGGACGCTCTGCGTCATCTTGTCCCACGGCTACTCAACGGCGACGAGCATCGCCGACGCGGCGAACCGTATGCTCGGCATGCATGTGTACGAGGCTGTCGACATGCCCTACGACCAGCAGCTGAAGGACATCGTCGGTCCGCTCCAGCGCCTCGTCGACCGCCATTCCTACTGCACCGGGGTCGTGTTCCTCGTCGACATGGGCTCCTTGGAGGAGGCCTATAAGGCCCTCGAGAACGTTACCGACTCCACTATCGGCGTGGTGAACAACGTCTCTACCGGTCTTGCGCTCGAGATCGGGGTCGGGCTGCTCGGCGGCAAGTCCATCGCCGAGGTTCTTGGCGATGCGACCGCCGCGTGCGTGACGCACTGCAAGGTGATCGAGCGCGTCAACCGTGAGGACGCCATCGTCTTCTGCTCCGAGTCCGGGGTCGACGCCGCGGAGAGGATACGCCAGCTCGTCTCGCAGAGCCTCCCGCGCACCATAGGCGCGCGCCTGCTCACGAGGCCCTTCAAGCAGCTCGTCGCGAACGGGTCGAACGACGCCGTTTTCTCCGAGCACCGCGTCTGCGCCGTCATCGGCACGGGAGACCCCGGGGTCGCCTCCGTCCCCTTCGTCGCCCTCGAGGACATCATGTCGACGGCGTCCGCCTCTAAGGTTGATGCCGTGTTCGGCAGGTGGCTTGACGCTTCCGAGCTCTCTTCTTTCCACGAGAAGCTGCTCTCGAACATGACGCTGCAGAACGTCATCCGCTCCATCACCATCCTCGACCCGGAGCGGCTATTCCACGAGATCGAGAGCGCCGTGCACGAGCTTCAGCGCAGGACAGGCGAGAAGATCGGCAGCAACGCCATCATTGGGCTCTACGTCCACCTCTGCTGTCTCGTCGAGCGCCTTGTTACCAGAAACCCCATTGAGACCTACGTTGGCCAGGACCGCTTCGAGGAGGAACGCGCCGATTTCATCGAGTCCTTCAGGCAGAGCTTCTCGAGCATCTCGACGCGCTATCGCGTAGAGGTTCCCGTAAGCGAGATCGCATATGTCTTCGACTACATAAGCGTGAGCGCCGCCCCGGCGCGAGAAGAGCGCCTCGGCTCCTCGGACCTCCTGCTCGACGAGTGACCTTCCCCGCGCCGCCGCAAGCCGACCGCGCGTCCTCAATAATCCGATAACCCCTTGCCCGGCGCGAATCCGGATAGCGCCGAGGCAGTACCGAACGTAAAACTTCATTTGATAGGAGCAAACATGAGTGTTGTTATGGCACGAATCGACAATCGCCTGCTTCACGGCATCATCGTGACGCAGTGGGCCCCGGTGTCGGGCGCGACCCGAGTCATGGTCATCGACGACAAGGTCGCCGGCGACGAGGTCCTGAAGTCCACCATGAGGATGGCGCGCCCCGCGGGCATGGCCGTCTCGATCATCTCCGAGCAGACCGCGCTCAAGAACTTCGCGGCGGGCAAGTACGACCGCGAGAAGGTCTTTGTCATCGCCAAGGAGCCCGAGACGATCCTTCACCTGGTCGAGTCGGGCATCGAGCTCCCGTCGCTGATCGTCGGCGGCTCGCTCGTCAAGGAGGGCGGCGTCCAGCTCACCCAGCGCGCCTATGCCTCCGCCGAGAACGTCCAGAGCTACAAGGCGCTCATCGCCCGCGGCGTCAAGGTGACGGCACAGTTCGTGCCCGCCGACAAGCCCGTCTCCGTCGCCGACCTCATCTAAGGAGGGATCATGGTCAACTTCACTATCCTGCAGGTCGTCCTTTTGACCCTGCTGGCCTTCATCAAGCACGTGGACTACTACGGCATCCCGATGATCTTCGTCAACTATGCCGTCTTCTGGGGCCTTATCACCGGCGTCGTCATGGGCGACTGGCAGACCGGCCTCGTCATCGGCGGCACCATCCAGCTCATGCAGCTCGGCGTCGCGGGCTTCGGCGGCTCGTCGATTCCCGACTACGGCACGATGGCCATCATCGCCACCGCCTACGGCGTGACCCTGGGCGCGGACACGGGCCTCGCCATCGGCCTGCCGGTCGGCATGCTCGGCATCCAGCTCGACGTCATCGTCAAGATCCTCAACGGCTTCGTCGTCGAGAAGTCCCAGAAGTTCTGCAACGAGGGTAAGTTCAATCAGATGAACGCCATCCTGTGGGTCTGCCCCGCGCTCTTCGGCCTGTGCGCCGCCCTGCCCGTCTTTGTCTCCGTGACGCTCGGCCAGCCCGCCGTCAACTGGCTCCTCGAGGTCATGCCTCAGTGGTTCCTCTCCGGCCTCACCCTCGCCGGCAAGATGCTCCCGGCCATCGGTATCGCCATGCTGCTCCGCTACATGCCCACCGGCAAGTACTTCCAGTACCTGCTCGTCGGCTTCTTCCTCTCGGCCTTCCTGAACGTGCCCATCATCGGCGCCGCCATCGTCGGCGTTGCCCTCGCGATCGCGTTCTACCAGCGTGCCGAGAGGGACACCGAGCTCGCCGCCCACGCTTCCGCAGACGCCTTCATCGGAGAGGATGAGTAACCATGGAAAACGAGAACATCACCGCCGTCGCCGAGGGCAAGCCCTCCGGCTACAAGGTCACCAAGAAGGATCTGCGCAACGCGAACTGGCGCTGGCTCATGAGCGTGTGCACCTTCAACTACCAGACCCAGCAGGGCGCCTCAGTCGCCTACGCCCTCTCGCCGGTCCTGAGGAAGATCTACACGAACGACGAGGACTATAAGCAAGCGCTCAACAACCACTTCCGCTACTACAATACCCAGCCTTGGCTCGCCGCCATCATCCTTGGCGCCTGCGTGGCCATGGAGGAACGCGACGGCCTAGCGGCGGCGGACGCCGTCCAAGACCTGAAGATCGGCACCATGGGACCGCTCGCCGGCGTCGGCGACTCCCTGCTCATGACCATGATCCCGACCATCATGGGCTCCATCGCTGCCTACATGGCCATCGAGGGCAACCCCGTGGGAGCCGGCATCTGGTTCGCGCTCATCCTGGCCATCTTCTGGGTCCGCATGCACGCCCTCGAGTTCGGCTACAAGCAGGGCGTGAAGCTCGTCACCGACTTCAGCGAGAAGCTTCCCAACCTCACTGCCGCCGCCTCCGTGCTCGGCCTCACCGTGGTCGGCTGCCTCATCGCCTCGGTCATCGGCGTCACCTGCCCGATTAGCTTCAGCTTCGGCGACGTTTCGATGGAGATTCAGCCGCTGCTCGACAAGATCCTGCCTGCCATGATCCCCGCCGCCATCACGGGAAGCGCGTATTACCTTCTTACCAAGAAGAACGCGAGCATGACGGCCCTCATCCTCGTGGTGATCGTCCTCGCGATGGTCGCCTCCGCCGCCGGCATCCTCGCCTAGCTTCGACCCAAGAGATTGGTGAATCAATGAGAAAGATAGTTGTGGCGAGCCATTCCCTTCTCGCCCAGGGCTTCAAGGACACCCTCGAGTTCCTTACGGGTAAGAGCGACGCCGTCAACGCCGTGTGCGCCTACGTGAACGACAACGGCGAGGGGCTCGACGCGGCGGTCGAGGCTGCGCTTTCGGGCACTGACGAGGTCGTCGTCCTTACCGACGCGCTCGGCGGCAGCGTGAACCAGCGCTTCTCCCGCTTCGCCTCCGACCGGATCCACGTGATCGCGGGTGTCAACCTCCCGCTCGCCATGACGGTCGCGCTCGCGCGCCCCGACGAGAAACTCGACTTCGACGCCCTCGTCGACGAGGCGCGCCAGCAGATCGTCTACGTGAACGGTGCCAGTTCCGCCGAGTGCGAAGACGACGAATAGAGGAGGTCGACGATGAGAGAGTTCCTTAAGGATGTGTGGATGCACGGCGGTGAGGAAAGCCGCGCCATCACCCCCGAGAACATCACGGGCGAGAAGGGCCGTGCCGCCATGTCGGCCAGCCACCTCGGCGTCGGCCGCAAGGGCTCGTGCTGCGTGCCCCTTGAGTCCGGCGAGACCATCACGCTCGCGGACATCGAGGGCCCCGGCATCATCCGCCACATCTGGATGACCGTCCCCGACAAGACCGCCGCCGGCAGCTTCGTCATGCGCGACCTCGTGCTGCGCTTCTACTGGGACGACGAGGAGACCCCCTCGGTCGAGTGCCCTGTCGGCGACTTCTTCTGCAACGGCTTCGGTGAGCGCGCCATCGTCAACTCGATGCCCATCTGCGTGAACCCGACGGGCGGCATGAACTGCTACTTCGAGATGCCTTTCAGGAAGCACGCCAAGGTCACGCTTACGAGCGAGCACCCCGGGTTCATTAAGTACATCTTCTACACGTTCAACTACGCGCTCACCGACGTGCCGGACGACGCCATGTACTTCCACGCCCGCTTTAACCGCGAGCGCAGCACTCGCAGGGGCGTCGACTACACCGTGCTCGACGGCGTGCGCGGCAAGGGCTACTACGTCGGCACCTACATGGCCCTGTGCGCCCTGGAGCGCTATTGGTGGGGCGAGGGCGAGATGAAGTTCTTCCTCGACGGCGACGAGGAGTTCCCCACGGTCACCTCGACGGGAGCCGAGGACTACTTCGGCGGTGCCTGGGCCTTCCTCGACAGGCCGCCCCACGCGCTGCCCGAGGCGCAGTGCTTCAACACGCTGTTCGCCGGCTACCCGTACCGCTCGACGCGCGACGCCACGCGCGACCGCTTCAGCGCGGGCAAGTCGAACCCGAACCCGATGCTCGCGACCAACGACGACGCGCTGCCCAGGCACGGCCTCTACAGGTGGCACCTTCCCGACCCGATCTCGTTCAAGGAGGACCTGCGCGTGACGTTCCAGGACCTCGGCAACGACGACATCAAGCTCTACGAGCGCGAGGACGACATCTCCACCGTCGCCTACTGGTACCAAAGCGAGCCGCACGCCGTGCTCGCCCCGTTTGCCGCAAGGCAGGACCGCGTGCCCAGGTAGGGTCGCCTCGAAACAAGCCAACGTTATGGGCGCCCGCGGTTGACCATGACTGCGGGCGTCCCTTTGTAAGGAGGATCACATGAGCGAAAAGCAAATGAGGCTCGGCGCCCTCGAGGCCGGCGGGACCAAGATGGTCTGTGCCGTGGTGTCCGGCGACGGCGAGGTCCTCGACCGTATGGAGACCCCGACGCTTACGCCCGCCGAGACCGTCCCGCAGATGATCGAGTGGTTCACCGTCCGTGATGTGGACGCGTTGGGTATCGGCGCCTTCGGCCCGACCTGCGTCGACCCCAACGACGAGCGCTACGGCTCCATCCTCCAGACGCCCAAGCTCGCGTGGCGAGGCCATGGTCTTCGCGCCGCGTTCGCCGACGCCCTCGGGATTCCGGTGGCCTACGACACGGACGTGAACGTTGCCTGCCTCGGCGAAGTGGTCTTCGGCTGCTGCAAGGGGCTCGAGGACGCCGTCTACGTGACCATCGGCACCGGCGTGGGCGCGGGCGTCATGTGCGCGGGCAGGCTCCTTCACGGCATGCTGCACCCCGAGGCCGGCCACATGCTGGTAAGGACCCGTCCCACCGAGGAGGGACGCTGCGTCTGCCCGAGCCACGCGAGCTGTCTCGAGGGCCTCGCCTCCGGCCCCGCCATTGCCGCGCGCTGGGGAAAGCCCGCGGCCGAGCTCGCGGACAACGATGAGGTGTGGGCGCTCGAGGGGGATTATCTGGGGCAGATGTGCGCGAACCTCGTGCTCATGTACTCGCCTCGCCGCATCGTCCTCGGCGGCGGCGTGATGCACCAGGAGCAGCTCTACGGCATCGTCCGCAAGAAAACCCTCGAATATCTGGGTGGCTACATCCAGACCGCCGAGCTTAAGGACATGGAGCGCTACATCTGCGCCCCGGGCTGCGGCGGCGACCAAGGAATCCTCGGCGCGGCCGAGCTGGCAAGCAGGGCGCTCGCGTAACTTGCGCTCTCTCCGCCATACAACGCGTTAAGAAAAGACGAGCGCTTCTTGCCAATTGAGCGGCAAGAAGTGCCCGTCTTTTGCATTTTTGTCTCTCAAAATCTTATTTTCACGATTTGCATTTTCATCCCGTTGTCACCGACCCTTGCGAGAAACTGGAAAAAGCCGCTGACAGAAGGGTCTCTCAAATCGTTATAACCCAGCATATAGCCGCGACTTGTGACCTGCAGACGGCTGTCCCACGTGCCGATTTCCTTGGCGGCATCCGAAACCGCAAAATATGCCCCCACATCCTTGATTTTTGCAGTCTTAAGCCATGTTTTTGCGATCATCTTTACTGCTGTCCGATTGGCAGCATCAAAGACCAGCACACCGCCGGGGAAAGCGTCCGCCATCTCCCGCACCAGTTCCCGGACCTGCTGGGTCAGAAAGTAATAGAACACCCCGGAGGCAAAGAACACCGCCCCGCCGGAGGCATCGATTTTGCTAAACCATGTGGTGTCTTTCAGGTCGCAGGGGATATTTTGTTCTCGATCCCCGGCGGGCAGTAGCTGCTGTCGCAAGGCAATCACATCCGGGAAGTCCAGATTGTAAATCTTGCATCTTCCGTTGTCGCAGGTTCTGCCGGTGTTGTCCAGTCCGCAGCCCAGATTGACCACCGCCGCATTGGGGTGGCCTTTCAGGTAATCCTGTACCTCGAAAGCAAGATCACCCTGCCGCATGGCCACCTCCAGCGCACCAAAACGCTGCATCAGGCTGCGGGAGCTTTTCGCTGCCTCTGAAAAGTCGTAGTCGATTTGGTCGAGCAGACGAACCGCTGTTTCATCCCTATAAAGGTTCGGGTACAGCTCCGTACACAGCTTCCGGGAATACAGCGGGAGGATCAGCGTCTCCTG
>ERZ827498.1073-NODE-1073-length-32337-cov-4.430333_pt1 | contig 32337 bp, 29 predicted proteins | sample MGYA00519865_ERZ827498 | MGnify/ENA primary metagenome ERZ827498 (study PRJEB31778, sample SAMEA3449328) | human gut metagenome | biome: human gut; feature: human-associated habitat; material: faeces | place: United Kingdom | collected 2010/2012 ...
AACGGTTCCAGTCATTTTTTGCACGGATAGCGGAAGGACAGTTTTTGGCGCATACATCATAGTGCTGTACCACTCTGTCTGCCGGAATATTCAATTCCGACATAAGCTGTCTGCACACCTCTGCTGTATTTGCAAATGCCTTATCATAATCAAAACCGGCCTGCACACACATTTCAATTCCTACAGAATTACGGTTATTCACTGTTCCAAATAATCTTCCTCCATAATTCACCCCTACATGCCATGCGCCTCTGCTATATGGCATTGCCTGATATGCTGATTTATCATCCACATACACATGAGCTGAATATCCATCAAAATTCCCATGATACTGTGCCATTGCATGAGCCCTGGCATCTGCGTCTGTGCTGTAATTGTCTGTATTGTGGATCACAATATATCTTGGTATTTGTCCCGAATAACTGTTTCTTTCTGATATATACTGCTGATTTATATTCATAATCTGCTCCTTTCTGCTGAAATCATATATCTTTTCTAAGTCTGTTTTTCTATCGTATTTTGTGAATGTCGTTTCAGTACATCAATTGCCTGGCAAATGCTTTCCGGAAGAGGCAGACCCATCAGTCCCGCATTCTCTATGATAGAAAGACCTTCATTTGCAATAAATCCAATGCATACCGCATCTCTCAGATATTCTGTCCCCATCAATGCATCCAGACGGGCAGCAATGAGAACATACAACAATGTCATGCCTTTTCTGCACAACCCTTTCCAACCTGCTCTGCTTTCCAGTGCACCATTTTCAGATTTCGGACTTTTTCCAAATACTGCCGGAAGAAGGATTCCCCCTGTAAACCAGTCGATTGCCATAAACAAAAGCAATGTCTGCAGGAATTTATCCCAGCCTCCAAAACACACTGCCAGAGTACTTCCGGCAAGACCAATTAATGTAATTATTCTGTATTTCATAGTTTTTCACCTCTTTTTTCTTAAAAATGGGTACAAAAAAAACGGTCGGTGGGGGAATGCCAACCGTTCTCTTCATAATCAACTTTATTCATCTTTAACTTTGTTCCTGTCAAACAATCATAATATCACTTTCGTTCCAGTCTATAGATATCTCTTCGCCATCTAAGTAAATCACATAATTTTTTGGTTTTTCTTTTCCAAGATAGCCATTATAACTTATCTGTTCTCCATTTTTATTTACAAATTCTTTTTTTGTAAAAATTGTATTTTGTGTATCTGATATCTGGAAATCTTTATTATCTTTCTTTCCACAAATAACACTGATATACAGTTCTCCGGTTATCGTACATTCTCGCACAACAATTGTATTATCTTTCTTAAAATCAGCCCTATTATAAAGACATTTTATCTCAGAATGTGATGTACATTTCCACCCTCCTTCTTCTTTATAAATTATTTTACTATTCATTTGTCTATCTTCAAGATATAATACCTCTATGGAATCTTCACCATATATTTCATCTATTTTATTTTTTTCAATTCCATAATACTTTTCTGCCTGATCTGCTGTTGAAAAACTCACATATGCATTTTCTATTTCGCAAAACGACATTACAATTAGAAATACCGTACATAATATCGCCCATGTTATAATCCACTTTGACGCAAGCTTTTTCATTTTCTTCATGATTGCCAGGCCTAAACAAAAGACAATACTATAAATAAATATACGTACATTATTATATGTAATCCCTGCCTGAAATTTACTCTCTCCCGGGTGAGTTCGATGATAATTAGTTCCAGTTACCATAGCATAGAATATAAGGTTTATCAAAAACATAATTAACGTTTTTAACGATATTTTTCCTTTTTGTTTCTTTTGTCTGTATATCCTTATACAAGTACAGATCAGTAAAACAAATAGCAGCAGTTCAGCAATATCCAGTATTTGTATATCCATATTTCTGTTCTCCTTAATTCTAATTTGAACCGCCAGACATATTTCGCTTTCATTTTCTCAATTACTCACCGACTTTTGCCGTAACATAATACCAGCCCTTTTCTTTCTCAGACAGATTAATTTCATATTCTATTCCTCCATATTCTTTTACCATCTGAATCACATCTGTCCGACTGTCATCATTACTATAGGCAAATAAAGAAAATCCACTGTCCAAAAAGCCTTGTGTATACCAGAATCCCACTGTATAACTGCCATTATTTTTCCGGACTACAGCTTCTCCACCTGAAGAACATTTTTTATAATCTTCTGGTAGTTCGATTAATTCCATATCTTTCCTTATTTTTATCTGGTTATTCTGTACCATCTGAACAATTTCAGTCCTTTTTTCCTTATATACCTGAAAGTTTAATTTTTTTATTCCATCATTAAACAAAAATGCCAGATATATTCCAAATAGAAAAACTGGTATTGCCGCAAACCAAAATACACGAATCTTTCTCAAACAGCAAAAACTCCGTATGATATATATAAAAGTTAAAATAAATGATGCAAAAATAACATACCAAAATCCCCTGAAAAAAAGTTCTTCGAAATACCAGATTGTAATAAAATTTGCAGTTATCACAGCTATGCATTGTAATATAATTAATTTTAATTTTTTTCTCTCATCCTTCATTCCCGATTCTCCAGCCAAATACCAATTCTTATACTCAGCCATAATCACCACCCTTATTCTTTAATGTTGAAAATACATCAACAGTTCATTTTGTCAGCTATTCCTGTAATAAGCAATCAAACGTTTCTGTCGACTCTCATCACAGTTTTCCAATTGAATCTAAAATGATTTCCCGCTATTTCTTTATATGTTTCCGAATCATTGATATTGGAAAAATACCAGGCCGCAGCCTGGCTTTCGTAGCATTCGTATCCATTTTTCCGCAGAAAAGCAAAGACTGCGCCTTTCCGCTCTGTGATTTCTTCAAGCATGGCATCTGCCAGGTCTGTACAGTATACTCCCATAAGAGGTTCCTCATGCCCGCCGTGGCTCAGTATCACTGCTTTTGCATCTGAATGCAGAGATTGGCGAATCAGTGCAGCCAGTTCCTCTGCCGGAACCAGAGGAACATCTACACCAAGTACCAGGCAATATGGATTCTTTGCTTTACGAAAACAGGCTTCCAGCCCTCCCAACGGACCTTTTCCCGGGAAGCGGTCTGGTATAATGGGATATTTATATTTATTTTCACCATGATAGCCAGACAGAAGAATATCACTGATTCCAAGCTTTTCCCCCTTTTCTATCTGCATCTCAAGAAATGTCTTCCCATCTATCGTCAGATCTGATTTGTCCCGTCCCATGCGGCTGCTGGCACCGCCAGCAAGAATAATCATAGAAATTTCTTTCTTTCTCATTATCAGTTTTCCTTTTTGTTTATATAAATCATCAATAAAAGCATTGATTTTTCTTCATATTTAAAAACTACAGACAGAAATGTCTGCATAACGGTTAGGGTGTCTTACATACCTCACCCGCCAATCTGTGACATTCCTCTGATTTCATCCTGCTCTGTCTTCGCTTCATAAAAATTATGGCTCACCGGTTTATTCCAGATCACCTGATAAATTGCTTTTTTCAGTTCCGAATCTGTGCAGCCGCCGCGCATAAGCCCCCGCAGGTCTGTACCTTTCTGATACTGGAGGCATCCTTTCATGAATCCTTCGGATGTAAGACGTACTCGGTTGCACTGACTGCAGAATTTGTGAGTCATGGCACTGATAAATCCGATTTTCCCCTTAAATCCTGCGATTTCATAGTAATGGCATGGGCCGTTTCCGTAGCGTTCATTGACTGCATGCATCGGACCGTAGGCTTCTTCCAGTACTGCTTTGATAGATTCTTCATCCTGGAATGGGAACTGTTTTCCAAATCCGATTGGCATCATCTCGATAAAGCGCACATGGATTGGATATTTCTGCGCCAGTCCTGCAATCCCGATGAAGTTTTCTTTTTCCTTGATCACCGGAACGCTGTTGATCTTCAGGGAAAGTCCCGGATGTGCAAGTGCTGCTTTGATTCCCTCAAATACCTTTTCCAGTCCGTCACGTCTCGCTACTTTTTTGAACAGTTCCGGATCCAAAGTATCCAGACTGATATTAATGGCGTCAATTCCTGCATCCAGTAATGCATCTAGCTGCTTGGCGAGCAGGATTCCATTTGTTGTTAATGTCACTTTCTCAATTCCCGGGATCGCCTTGATCTGTTTTGCAAGACTTGCACAGCCCTTACGAACAAGAGGCTCACCGCCTGTCAGTTTAATCTTACGGATTCCCAGATCTGCTGCGCACCTGCAGATGCGGAGAATCTCATCGTATGTGAGGATTTCTGCATGAGAAAGGGATTTTACGCCTTCTTCCGGCATACAGTAAATGCATCTCAGATTACATCTGTCTGTCAGGGAAATCCTTAAATAATCTATTTCTCTTCCATATTTGTCTATCATCGGCTCTACCTGCCTTTTACTTTCTAATAATTGATTTTCCTGTTACCGGATACGGGTGAACCGCAACCTTTGTAACCTTTTCTTCTGTTATTCGCCGTCAAAATCACAGGCAATATTTTCTCTCATAATCGTTTGACACTCCATACTCCGCAGTCTATACTTAATGTATCAAGATTATTAAAATCCTTACCGGACGAAAGGAACTGTCCTATGAAAATCAACGAACAATACCACAACCTGAATCTGCTCGAGAATGTTACCTATGAGTTTCTGGGTCGTGACGGAGAAACTCATGAAGAAACAGAACCAATCCTTGTGGAACACATGATGGATGTATATGTAAATGAACGCCTGACCATGAAACTGGTCTGTATCCCACAACATCTGACAGAACTGGTTCTCGGCCGCCTCTTTACGGAAGGTATCATCTCATCTGCCGAGGATGTGGAGCAGATCTACATCTGTGAATTCGGCAAACGTGCCCGCGTGATCCTGAGTAAAAATAAATCCGGGCAGTCTCATGAGGAAAATGAAGATTATGTTGCTCCTACTCCGACCTGCTGCACCGGAAATCGTGTTCTTAATGATTATTTTATCACAGATCAGCCAATGACGCCAGTTACACCTGTCCCATGGAAAAAACAGTGGATCTTTGATCTTGCAGACTGTTTCGCCAATGGTACCCCGCTTCACAGCCAGACCTGGGCAACTCACAGCTGTTTTCTTGCCTGTGACGGAGAACTGCTCTTTCAGTGCGAAGATATCGGACGTCATAATGCTCTGGATAAGGCCATCGGTTATGCCCTGCGCCATAATATTGACCTGAAGAAATGCGTGGTTTATTCCAGTGGACGTATCCCTACAGATATGGCGATCAAGGCAATCCGCGCCGGAATACCGGTTCTGGCAAGCAAGGCATCCCCTTCCGCCGAGGCAGTTGCCATGGCCAGAAAATACCACCTTACCCTTATCTGTGCCGCGCGACGTGACCGTATGAAACTCTTTACCGGAAATAATCCGACAGAATAAATTCTGCAATACACTCTGCATTGTCCAGTTCAAAGAATGGAACATTTTCCAGTACAGACAGTGCATCTCTTTCCTCTGCATCCAGGTTTGTGGCGATCGCCATCAGTTTCTTTGGATTGCAGACACTTTCTGCCGAATTTCCCTTACGGATAATTTCAATTTTCGGATAAGTACTGTATTTAAATCCTTCCAGTAAGATCAGATCTGCCTCCGGAAAAAATTCTGCCAGCTCTTTTTCGGAAATCTGCGGCTGCTGTTTTACCAGCATATATTTGCCTGCTGAAAAAACTGCTGTGCCGTAGGCTCCGGACTGAAGCTGACAGTATGTATCCGTTCCCGGTACGTCCGGCACGAAATCATGCCCGTCATGCTTCAACACCGCCACTTTAAGGCCCTTGTCTTTAAAAATCTCCAAAAGCCTGCAGATCAGAGTTGTTTTCCCTGAATTCTTTACACCGCTGATTGCAAATATTCTTTTTCTTTCCACCTGTTTGCTGCTCCTCTCAAAGCAAAATCGCGCCCACTTTATCCCCTGCGTTCAGGCTTCTGCTTTCCTGATTTTCCATGGTTTTTGTATCAATCAGGCAATTGCAGCCGGCCATGGAACTGAGGACTCCGTTAGAGTGAAGACCATTGGGAAGATGAAATTTTCCATTTTCCAGATATGCCCGGATAAAGCGGCGGCCCTTGATTCCTTTTTCAAAGTTATCAGCCATAATGCCATTTACTTCTTTCAGACCGATTGATGGATCCTGCATCATTTTTTCCAATGCAGGACGAATCAAAAGTTCTATGCTGACTGCAACACCAAAAGGATTTCCGGAGAGACTGATGATCGGAATCTCTCTTTCTGAAGCGCAATGATCTGTTGCAGTTATATCGGAAGTCTTTTTATATGCAGAAAACAGTGTAGGCATTCCCGGTTTCATCTTTACTCTCCAGAAAATCCGCTCTGCCCCCATCAGTCTCAGGGACTCATGCATAATGTCCTTCTTGCCTACAGATACACCTCCCGTAGTGATGATCATATCTGCCGCTTTTGCTGCTTCTTTTAATTTCTCAGACATAACCGTCGGATCATCTTTGACTGCTTCCATATGGAAAGATTCGATTCCCAGTTCACGCAGTCTGGCAGACAGCATTGTCATATTGCTGTTGTAAATTTTTCCTTTCGGCAATGGAATTCCCGGTTCTACCACCTCATCTCCTGTAGTCAGAAGCACGATTCTCGGCTGACGGTAAACCGGCACTTTCGCCACTCCCATTCCGGCCAGAATTGCTGCCTCCACATATCCAATATGTGTTCCTTTTTTCAGAAGTGTAGTTCCCTTTTTAAAATCCTCTCCTGCGAAGCAATAATTACTCCATCGCTTCTGTTCGCTGTAAACTTCTACCGTATCTTCTCCATAATCGGTATCCTCCTGATAAATACAGCAGTTGCAGCCATTGGGTATTGCAGCCCCTGTCATAATGCGCACTGCCTGTCCCTGCTGGATTTCTCTTTCCGAATACTGTCCGGCATCAATCTCTTCCATGACTTTCAGCCTCACCGGATGCTCTTTAGCGGCACCTGCAAGGTCCTCTGCCTTACACGCATAGCCATCTACCGGAGAGCGGTCAAAAGGAGGATTGTCAAACCCTGCCACCATATCCTGCGCCAGGATTCTTCCCCCTGCTTTATTCAGTTCTGTTTCTTCTGTCTCGTTTATTACAGGCGTATGCTGCAGAATCTGTTCCACTGCCTGTTCTACACTGATTCCCTCCACGCACTAATTCCTCCTCTTGTATATTACATTTTTTATAGTCTTTTCAATACCTTTATAACCACCGGGTCAATTGACGGATATATTAGTTTTACCTTTTGAACTCTATAGCAATTTCAGAGAATAATATCACTAAGATACTCCATTAGAGCCTTATTTTTTATAAACCAGATTGTCTTCAGTATTTTGGAAATTGCTATAACATCATAATATTCAGCCCACTGCTGAAGAATTACATATTTTTCATCTCTGTTGGAGAATGATTTCTCCTTCTCTCAGCCTCCCTGCCTCCAGAATCTGACAGAATACAAACCAGGGTTCCATGGGCGTGCATACCTTTTCTCCCTTATAAGCATCTGATGCAGGACCGCCCGCACCGATCCTGACTGCTTCCAGAAGTACATCTCCACAACGAAATCTGTTCCCCTCCGCAATACTGTTCCAGTCAATCCCTTCCACAAGGAGATTTTCTCCAAATCTGCCATATCTGAATTCTTCTTCGGACTGTTCGAAATATTCTTTTACCTTCTCATAAGGAAGAAGACTGACCTGCTTTCTTCCGCCCATTCCATAATGCACATCTCCCACAAGTCCCTGCAGATCAGCTTCGCATTCATGAATATTCTGCGAGCAGGTCTTGCGTTCCTTACTGATGCATACACATAATATCTTCGCCATTTTCTGTCTCATCCTTCCTGATGTGTTACTGTTCACTCCGTTCACAGCAACACGCTTCGCGATGCACAGAATTTATGCTAATCGCATAAATTCGCGCGGTATGTCTCGGGTTTTCTGTGACCTTCGCTCACAAAAAACACCTCGCGGGATATTACCAGTGAACAGTAACCCTGATATCTCTTTATAAAACCATGTACTGCTGTTTTTCCTGCTTTCTCAGATCGCCCAGAATGCAATATTCACATTCTTTCCTGCATTCTGCAGATGCTCCACAAGTTCTTCTGCTGCCTGTTCTTTCCTTTTTTCTGTGATTCCCAGTTCCACGTTACTCTTATTGATAGCACCACCGAAGTAGAAATTAATATCCGTTGCCTGCTCAAACAGCATCACACCAAGCAATGCTGCCGCATCTTTTTTTCGTTTCAGCCTGTTAAAGGACAGCCTGTCCTCCATCCATTCTTCACAATATTCAAGCAAATGCTCAATCGTAAGAAATCCCTCTGTCACCAGCTCTGTACCTTCCAGCTTATAATAGGCAGGAACGTCTCCGCAGGCAGTTTCACTAAGAGAGATCAGCTCTTTATCCAGATATCTGGCAGCACACTGTGCAGTAGTTCCGCCGCAGATTACATGATATCCCTCTGAATCGAAAAAGGACTTCAGATATCGCTCATCATGCTCCTCCTTACTTGGCGGGCCGATCATAAGGTTTACCACCTGTTTATGCCGCATCCGCAGGACAATGGCTGTAATATCATCATCCGTTTCATTCAGATTCAGATCCAGGCTGGCCTCTGCCAGATAGCCTGCCATCTCCTGTGCGCTCATCCCTTTATGGTACTTTGCCCTGCAGAAAGCCATTACATCATCTCTTCCCCAGCCGCCGTTGGTAGTTTTTCCCATTCCTGCATTGGTGACACCGTCGGACATAACGATCAGCATATCCTCATCTTTCAGTTCAAAACAGCTTTTATGGATTTCCTTCTCTTCGATCATACTTGTCTCCACCGGATAATCAAAGAGCTTGCCATCCCGGATCAGAATTGCATCCGGATTATCAAACTGATAAAGGCTTACCTGTTTCCCCTGAAAATTCAGCACTGTAAAGGTGGCATATGCCAGATTTCTCACACTGCACACAGGAAGCGTTTTTGCCACTGCACGCACTGCCTCATCCAGTTCCACCTGATTAATGATCATGGTACTGAGCATGGTCGCAGTCAGCGTGGAAAGGATATTCGCCTTTACTCCGCTCCCAAGTCCGTCAGAAAGCACCAGAACATGGTCTTCATCATTTTCTTCAATCTTATAGCAGTCCCCACAGAGAAATTCTTTCTTTTTATTCAGGCTCACATGACCAAAATCCATGCATAAGCCGTCAAATTCCACATTCAGTCCATGATGCTTATTTCTTTTCATTCTCTTCTTCACTCTCCAGAAGTATGGTATTTTTCAGTTTTTCTACTGCCACTTTGGTGTCTGCAGCAGTTTCTCCAAGAAGTCCGGCGATCTGCTGCACGATCTTCAGCTGTTCTTCTACCAGCTTATCTGCCATACGCGCAGCTTCAATCTGGGCATTATGAATCTGATCTTTATGCTTCCGCTCCTTTGTAATATCCTTCATAATGCAGAGAATCATTTTATTTTCTTTATCATTCGTCATTACGCGATCCAGATAACATTTCTGATCCTCCAGATAAATCTCATCCTGCATCAGATTCCGTTCAAAAGCCAGTATACTCGCCAGACTGTAATCATCCATGATCTCCGATACCGGTTTCCCGATCAGGCGCCGCTTTTTCGGCATATTGAACAATTTGGACGCCGCCTCATTCATCTGAATGATCTTCAGATTATAATCCACAGTTACCAGAAGTCCGGGCATGGCATTAAAGACTTTATTGGAGTAACTTTCCTGTTTTGCCCGCATATATGGAATGCACATGGCAACCTCAGCTTTATTCTGGATAATGGCAATTGCCTTTTCCCTGCATGTGTTGTACCCGCAGGCACCGCAGTTTAATTCATCCTTTGGAGAAAATTTTCCCATTTCCGCCAGAGCATCCCTGATTTCTTCCTCTGAGACCTCTTCCTGTTCCTGTGCAGAACAGTAACCGAAATTCTTTCTCAGCTCAAATCCCGGAAGTTCATAGTCTCCCTGCTCTCTGTGAAAATCTTTTCCAAAGGCTGCATTCTTCACTGCCAGAACATCTGCCAGATAATGTCCCTTCTTCATCTGGAAAGAAGGACCTGCCACACAGCCGCCGCTGCATGCATACATCTCAAGAAAGCAATTTTCAAAATCCTCCGGATGAAGTTCTTCCAGAACCTCCCTGCACTGCTCCATCCCACTTACAGAAAGCCTGCGGATTCCCTTTACAGCCCCAAGCAGGTCTGTTAAACCATCCGCAATGGCGATTTCTCTGGAACGGTAGGCAATCTGCTCAGGTTCTTTCTCAGTTATGGAAATCCCTTCTTTTTTCATCCATTGCACCAGCTCTTCCAATGTGATCACATAATCCACTTCATTTCCTGAGTCTCTCAACTCTGACATAGCTGAAATACAGGGACTTACATAGACAATCTCTGCCTTCGGATATTTTTTTTTCAGATAACTGGCATGAAACTGCATCATAGAGGCAGACTGTACCAGATTTCCCAGAAGATGCGGATAGTGTTTCTTGACAAGCTGTACGATTACAGGGCAGGCAGAAGAGATCATTATTCCCGGTTCTTTCTGTTCCGCAAAAAGTGCTCTGTACTGCGAAATCATCAGGCTTGCACCTTCTGCTGCATCCGCTGCATCTGCAAATCCCAGCTTCTTCATCGCTTCCCTTATTCCATTGATACCGGTTACCCCAAAACGTGCCAGATATGCCGGATGAAGAGAGGCTATAACCTGCGTCTTATTCTCCATTGCATTGCAGATTGCAGGAATCATATTCTGCTCTTCCTTGGCATCCTGCGGGCAGACAAGGATACACTTCTCACAGTAAATACACTGACTTTCTATGATCCTGGCCTGATGATCATGAACACGTATCGCCTTGACCGGGCAGTTCCGGACACATTTGTAACAATTTTTACAACTGACTTTTTTAAACTGAAGGATTGACTGAAATCTCTGCATGCCTCGTACTCCTTATTATGTAACACTATATTTTTCACAAAAAATTATCTGTAACCGTTCCGTACTTTCACAGAATGATGTACTGCCGAATGATTATTTTTGCCTTTCCATAAAGGAATATGGAGCTGCCGCAAGGACAGCAGATCCATGTGCGACAGCCCCATATAATATTTACGATATCAGATCCGGAACTTTGTCTCCGATATTGTTTTATGCTTTCTCAATCTTAATTGCGCATACCTTATATTCAGGAATTCTTGCGTATTTGTCAAGTGCGGCGTTGGTCAGCCAGTTTGCATTTCCATCCGGGAAGTGGAATGGCATCCAGCTCTCACCCGGTGAGGTCTTTGTACCTACACGAGCGGTAGATTCAATGGATCCTCGTCTGGAAGAAACTCTGACTTTATCACCGTTTTTGATACCCAGCTTATCGGCATCTACGATGTTCATTTCGATAAATGACTTACCTTCGATCTCCATAAGCTCAGGTGTCTTTCCTGTCATGGCTCTTGTTGTGTAATGATACAGAATACGTCCTGTCATAAGGATGATTGGATATTCCTCATCCGGAAGCTCTGCTGACGGTACATATTTTGCAGGGTAGAACCAGCCAAGACCGCGGGAGAATTTACCAACATGCATGATCGGTGTTCCCGGATGATCCTTGGAGGTACATGGCCACTGAAGTCCCTGTCCATGAACTTCTTCACTGTCAAGACGTTCATGGCTGATACCTGCGAAGCTCGGTGTCAGGGATGCGATCTCATCCATGATCTGAGCAGAAGTCAGATGTGGCTGCGGATATCCCATGCGGTTCATCAGATCAATAATAATATCTGTATCCAGTCTCATCTCTCCAGGTACTGTGACAGCCTTGCGGACTCTCTGTACGCGGCGCTCTGTATTGGTAAATGTACCCTCTTTCTCTGCATAGCTTACACCAGGAAGGATAACATCTGCATACTGAGCTGTCTCTGTCATGAAAAGTTCCTGAAGTACAAAGAAATCAAGACTCTTTAATGCTTTGATAATGTGTGTGGTATCCGGATCAGTAACTACCGGGTCCTCACCATAGATATACAGACCTTTGATCTCGCCTGTGATTGCTTTCGGGAATACATCAGTTGCATGAGTTCCTATATTCGGATCAAGTTTTACACCCCATGCTTTCTCGAATTTCTCACGAACTGCAGGATCAGTAACCTTCTGATATCCGGGATATACATTCGGCTGAGCGCCCATATCGCAGGCACCCTGTACGTTATTCTGTCCACGAAGCGGGTTAACACCACAGCCTTCACGTCCAAGCTTACCAACCATCATTGCCATATTGGACATGGACATAACGCCCTCTGTACCTGTGGAATGTTCGGTTACACCAAGACAGTAGATGATTGGAGCGCGATCAGCTTTTGCATACATGATCGCTGCTTTTCTCAGATCGTCTGCGTCAATGTGGCAGATTTCAGCTACCTTCTCAGGTGTGTAATCTTTTACGATTTCCTTTAATTCTTCAAAACCTTCGGTACGCTCTGCAATGAACTTGTCATCCTGAAGACCTTCAGAAAGGATCACATTCATGATGCCGTTTGCAAAAGCAACATTTGTACCAGGTTTCAGTTTCAGATGGATATCTGCTTTCTTAGCCAGACCGATATCACGAGGATCAACTACGATCAGCTTGCAGCCTCTCTTGATAGCCTGACGGATCTGCATGCCGACTACAGGATGTGCTTCCTCAGGGTTGGAACCAACCAGCATGATCAGATCTGCATTCTTTGTGATATCCTCAATTGGGTTTGTCATGGCACCTGAGCCAAGAGTCATCGCAAGACCTGCTACAGATGCGGAATGACATACACGTGCACAGTTATCTGTATTGTTGGTGCCGAAGCAGCAGCGAACCATCTTCTGTACCATGTAAATATCTTCATTCGGTGATCTGGAGCATGCAAAACCTGCAAGAGAATCAGAGCCGTACTGTTTCCTGATCTCCATAAATTTGGAAGCAACAAGATCCAGCGCCTCATCCCATGTTGCACGTTCGAATTCACCTGTTTCTTTATTCTTGATCAGCGGATATTTAATACGCTCCGGTGACTGTACGAAATCGAAACATCCGCTGCGTCCCTTAACACAGAGCAGCCCTTTGTTGGACGGTCCGTTTACAGCTTCTGTATCTACGATCTTTCCGTCTTTTACAAGGAGATAATACTGGCAGCCTGTTGCACAGTGAGGACAGGTAGTCAGAACCTTCTTGTCAATCTGGTACGGCCGGTATTTCTTTCTGCGCTTCATGGTCAGTGCACCTGTCGGACAGGCCTGTACACAGTTACCGCAGGATTCACAGATACCTTCGTTCCATTTATGTTTGTAATGTGCACCGATCACTGACTGGAAACCACGATTCATAGTGTCGATGGCACCTCTTCCCACAATCTCCTTACATGTATTCACGCAGCGATGGCAGAGAATACACAGGCTTGGATCATAGGTAAAGAATTTATTGGTATCATCTATCGGCATATCCTTCATTTCACCGGGATAGCTTGTCTCAGTCACACCATATTCAAAACAGTAGTCCTGTAATTTACAGTCACCGTTTGCCTCACAGGAGAAGCAGTGTACACGATGGTCAGAAAGAAGGAGGTCAAGGGTATCTTTACGATATGCAACTACTTTCTCTGACATTGTCTGTACTTCATCACCCTCTGAGCAGCGAAGTGTACATGCCGTATCAAATTTGGTTCTTCCATTGTTTGTTACTTCTACCACGCACAAACGACAGGAACCATCCGGCAATACATCTTCCAGATAGCAGAGTGTAGGAATCTCCACTCCGATCTGTCTGGCAGCCTGCAGAATGGTCGTACCTTTTTCCACTTCTACAGGAATTCCATCTATTGTCAAATGAATCATCTTTTCACCCTCCTTAATTCACAGAAATTGCGCCGAATACACAATTTTCCAGACATGTTCCGCACTTAATACACTTGGAGGTATCAATGCTGTGAGGCTCTTTCTTATTGCCTGTGATCGCACCAACCGGACAGTTTCTCGCACACTTGGTACATCCTTTACATTTCTCAGGATCGATCACATAAGAACGCATTGCCTTACATACATGAGCCGCGCACTTTTTATCAACAATATGCTCTACATATTCATCTCTGAAGTTTCTTAATGTGGAAAGTACAGGAAGCGGTGCACTCTTTCCAAGTCCGCAGAGTGAACGGTCCTTGATAAAGTTTCCAAGATGCTCCAGTTTATCCAGATCCTCTACTTCACCCTTTCCGTCTACGATCCTCTCAAGGATTTCAAGCATACGCTTGGTGCCAATACGGCAGGGACCACATTTACCGCAGGATTCTCTCTGGGTGAAGCCCATAAAGAAACGTGCAACCTCTACCATACAGGTATGTTCATCCATAACTACCAGACCACCGGAACCAACAATCGCACCGTATTTCTTAACAGAGTCGAAATCAAGAGGTACATCCAAATGTTCTTCTGTCAGACATCCACCGGATGGTCCACCGATCTGAACAGCCTTAAACGCAGCACCGGATTTCAGTCCTCCGCCGATATCAAAAATGATTTCCCTTAAAGTTGTTCCCATCGGAACCTCGATCAGACCTGTATTCTCAATGGATCCTGTCAGTGAGAAGGTCTTTGTTCCAGGTGATCCCTCTGTACCGATACTTCTGTACCAGTCAGCTCCTTTGAGAATGATCTCCGGAATATTTGCATAAGTTTCTACGTTATTCAGAACAGTAGGTTTCGCCCATAATCCCTGCTCAACCGTACGTGGCGGTTTTACACGAGGCATACCTCTGCTTCCTTCGATAGATGCAGTCAGGGCAGAACCCTCACCACATACGAAAGCACCTGCACCACGATTGATATGCATATGGAAGGAGAATCCTGTTCCAAGGATGTCATCACCTAACAGTCCCACTTCTTCCAGAACTGCGATAGCGTGTTTCAGTCGTGCTACAGACTGAGGATACTCCGCACGTACATAAATATAACCATGCTGTGCTCTTACTGCGTAAGCTGCAAGCATCATACCCTCGATCAGACGGTAAGGATCACCTTCCATTACAGAACCATCCATAAATGCTCCCGGGTCACCCTCATCACCGTTACAAACCACATAATGAACAGGATCAGCCTGGCGTGCTACCTGAATCCATTTCTTACCTGCCGGGAAGCCGCCGCCACCACGTCCGCGGATACCGGATTTATCAACCTGATCAATAACCAGATCCGGATCCATCTCAAACATTGCTTTCTCCAGAGCCTGGAAACCGCCGCTTGCTATGTACTCATTCAGAGATTCTGCATCAAACTTACCACAGTTCTTCAGAACAATACGGGTCTGTTTCGCGATAAACGGAATATCTTCCGGTCCGCGGCTTACTTTACCGCCTTTCTGATAAAGCAGTCTCTCGATAGTCTCATTACCCTGAACACTCTTCTCAAAAATCTCCTGGCAGTCTTCGATCTGAACCTTCGTATACTGGATCACATCGTCGCCTTTCTGGATACGAACAAGTGGTCCAAGCTCACAGACACCCTGACATCCTGTTTTCTTTACACCTACATGTGCATCTTTGTCATGAGGTCCAAACTCAATGGTAACTCCCGGAGCATCTTTGGCAATCTCCATGAATTTCTCATAGATTTTCTGAGAACCGGTTGCCACACATCCGGTACCTGAACAGACAAGAATACGACAGTCATAAGAATTAAGTTCTTTCACAGCTTCTTCTCTGATCTGCTCCAATACTTCCTTATTCTGGATCATCCCTGTTCGCCCCCTCTCAGTTTATCAATCAGCTCATCTGCCTTCTCCGGAGTCATTCTCGGATATACCTCTTCATTGACCATCATAGTCGGTGCAAGTCCGCAGGCACCAAGACAGGAAACTGTTTCCACAGTAAACATCATATCGTCTGTCGTCTTCTTTGTCTTTGACAGCCCCAGTTTCTTATAAAGTTCCTCCAGAACCGGTATTGATTTTCTTACATGACAGGCTGTTCCGTCACAGACCTTGATCACATATTTACCTTTCGCATCAAATGAGAAATTCTCATAAAATGTGGCAACACTGAACGCTTTCGCTTCTGTCACACCGATCTGCTCCGCAACATATGTAAGCAATTCTTCCGGGAGATATCTGTACACCCCCTGAATATCCTGCATGATCGGAATCAGTGATGCCGGCTTTTTACCATAGAAAGCAATGATCTCATCCGCTTTCTGATAAAATGACTGATCTAGCATTTCGCACCCTCCTTATACCTGTTTTTTCTCTTTTTATTGCACTCTTTACATATTGTAACGTTAATTATATGCCTTTTTCGTCATTTTCACAAGCGCATTTATAGAAATTTTCTAATTTTTTATCATTTTCCTCTATAGATGTTTATTTTGTTTGTCTAATTTTTATCAGTTTTGTTCAATACTAAACCATCTCAGATGTAAACCAAACTAAACTGAATCAAACTGAATAATTGTTACTGTTTACGCACCACTATCCCGAGACATACAAGCCAAAATTCCATTGCAGCAGACAATTTGGATGGCTACGTTACTGAGAACGGAGTAAACAGTAATGTACGTGGTGTGTGTACAATGTCAGGAATATTATGATTGTGCTATGATTCTGCCTGTGCTACACTGTCCATATGATATCAGTGACAAAAGATAAGTGTTCCGTTCTCACTGAAAATATCCGGATAAAGGAGGAGGTAAGTATGTTTTCTTTGAAAGAAAAAGAAGTGAATACAGGACGTCAGAGGGAACTTGATCTGGTAAAGGGTTTCCTGTTGATCATGATAGTATTTATACATTCATTTCAGACAATAGGTGGTGTCGCAGCAGCCGAATCAAATGTACATAAGATTCTGTTTGCGCTCTTCATGCCGACAGGTGCCTGCCTGTATCTGTTTACCATGGGATTCGGAAGTGCTTTCACACGCCATTCCCAGCCCAAAGATATGGTTAAAAACGGCATAAAGCTGTTATTCTATCAGGGATTAAGCAATTTATGCTATGCAGCTGTAATGACAATCAGTTTTAATATAAGAAATTCCATTACAGTTGAAGCTGCAGGCAGCAGAGAATTATATGACGCAAATCTTTATTCCATGCTTACATTCGTAAATATATTCTTTATAGCCGGTATGTGCTATCTGGTGCTTGCGGTCTACAGGAAATTAAATGTAAGCTTAAGGGGATATGTCATAAGTGCTGTAATAGTCGGAATCATATCACCATTTACAAAGTTGCTGGTTTCTGATGATCCGGCAATTAACTGGATCCTGGATATGACTTTCGGTGGAAAAGGTGAAACCAGCTTCTGCTTCTTCCCATATTTGAGTTATGTATTTCTTGGATATGTTTTTGGAAAAGTGCTCAGAAGAATCCCTGAAGATGAAAAAGGAAACTTTTATAAAGAAAGCGGGATCATATGTGGGATTACTGCGGCGGTATGGTTTATATGCTGCATTGTACTACATCCGGGCATTGAGGGATTCTTTAATTATATGATCGAACAATACAGAATCCCGGGGCTTGCAAAGGTACTCGGAAGTTTCTGCAGTATCATATTTGTGTTTGCAGCTGCATTTCGTATCATGCCAATGATGGAAAAATGGAAATTCGGATATAATAAACTGTGTTATTACTCAAAACAGATTTCAAAGATGTATGCCGTACATATCGGAGTTTACTGGACACTTGCCGGTTTTGCTGCTTTTTACGAATTTGGGGTAAAAGAATGCCTGATATTGTCAGTGGCAGCACTGATCGTGACTGATCTTCTTGTACATGGATACATCATAATTACAGATAAAATAAAAAACAGAAAATAGCAGAATGCTTTTTATCTGCACAAAAAAACAGACCACATTTTATGATCTTTGTTTCATAAAATGTGGTCTGACTGTTTCATGCGTTCTTTTTATTGAGCCTGGAAATAATATCCAACGCCCCATTTGGTGTGTACATACTTCGGTTCACTTGGATTGGTTTCAATCTTCTCACGGAGACGGCGGATATGTACATCCACAGTACGTACATCACCCGGATACTCATATCCCCATACAATGTTCAGCAGGTTCTCACGACTGTAAACCTTATTCGGATTAAATACCAGAAGCTCCAGTACATCAAATTCCTTTGCTGTCAGATTAATCTCTTTACCTGCAATAAATACACGTCTGCCTTCACAGTCCATACGAAGATCGCCCACCTGAATGCTCTTTGCCTTTTCTTTCTCCTCGTGGTCGCTTCCCGCACGGCGCATGATCGCTTTGATACGTGCCTTAACTTCCAGGATATTGAACGGTTTGGTGATATAATCATCCGCACCATATTCAAGACCAAGGATCTTATCCATATCCTCGCCCTTAGCTGTCAGCATCACGATCGGCACATTGGAAAATTCGCGGATCTGCTGGCATACTTCCAGCCCGTCCATCTTCGGCAGCATCAGATCCAGAAGGATAATATCATATTTTTTATCTTTTGCTTTCTCTACTGCCTCTTCTCCATCATAAGCGCAGTCTACCTCCATACCATCCTGTTCCAGACTAAAACGGATTCCTTTTACGATCAGTTTCTCATCATCTACTACCAAAACTTTCCTGCTCATTCGGTTCTCCTTATCCTACTACTATCTCATCTTTTATCTTTGCAAAAGTACCTTCTTTGATACCCTGTACATTCATAATATCCTCTATCGCAGCAAATGGCCCGTTCTCTTCTCTGTAGGCAATGATCGCCTGCGCACGTGTTGCACCGATCCCCGTCAGCGTAGTAAGCTGAGCTTCATCTGCTGTATTTATGTTGATCCTGTTATCCTGCTGAACCTGAGCGGTCATCCCTGTGTTCTGTCCTGTCCCGGCACTTCCATTCATCTGTCCATCTGATGCTCCGGCCATCTCTGCAGGATCCAGCCCCTGCCGCTCCATCTCTTCCTGTGTGAGAATATAAAGCTGCTGTCCATCTGTCAGAACTCCAGCACGGTTTACACAGGTTAGAGCTGCCTCGGGAAGATATCCTCCCGCCGCCTCAATCGCCTGAAACACCCGGCTCCCGGCTACCAGCTGAAAAACTCCCGGATTCGCAACTGCTCCGCAGACATCAACATAGATCATCGCCTGCTGCATTTCCTTATCAGAAACTGCTTCTGACCCATTATCTATATCAACATCTGAAGTATGTTTCCCGGAATCACTTCCTGTCCCATTACCTGCATCTGAACCATCTGATTCTGCCTGTTTTTTCCGGGACTCTGCAGAACTGCCATCATCATTCTGTCGGTCATCTGTATCTTTCTTCGACTTCTGTCCTGATGTTTTCTCTTCTGATGACTCCGCATCCACCTCTGCTTTCGCTTCCTGCAGTCCTTCAATCAGAAACTGTGCCTCTCTGCTCTTACATCCTGTCAGTCCTGTAAGAAACAAAGTTCCACACAATATCAGCATCACAGTATAACAACATCTGTTTTTTATTTTTATCATAAGGGTCCTCCTCTTATTTCTCAGAGTAAGAGTCCCCTGTCCATAATGCCACCCTTATTGTAACGAAATCTTAAATATTTTACAATAGTAAAATCTTATTTTTGCCATTTAAATATAATAATTCCGAAAATCGCAATCAACAATCCAAGAATTTTGCGCCATTCAAATGGCTCTTTGTCTACTCCAAACAACCCGGCCAATTCAATTACATAAGCAACTGCCAGCTGCGAAATAACAATCAGCATTGCTGCCTTTGCCGGTCCAAGTGCTCCCATACTCTGGATTACTGTAATTGTAATAAACGCTCCGACCACACCACCAAGGAGTGTATATTTATTGTCCACCTGCCAAAGTGCAGCCACACTTTCCCGTCCTGTGAAAAGCCAGGCAAGAATACAGACTGCAAAAGCTGACAGCTGCACCCAGCCGGTTGATACCCAGAGACTGGTCTGCTTTGTCACCTCCGTGTTAAAAACACCCTGAATGCTCATCAACGCTCCCGAAATCAGCGCCACTATAAATCCCCACATAAACTTCCCCTCCTGATAACCTGATAAATTACAAAACCGTTTTCGTTTTCTTATGTCGAAAAGAGGCACCGCTGTTTAGCAGTACCTCTTTTATTCTTTATTATTAGTTTATTCATTCCGCGCAAAATCATGCACACAGTATAAATCCTGTTTTTATTTTTCTTTCATATAATCCATACAATTTCTCGCATTCCATGCATATCCATCCTGCTTCGCCTGTATATAGCGGATATTTTCGTTTCTTACAATATTCTGTTTCATAATTTCCTACTAATTCCACAAGGTTATTGATATCCCTCATCTGCGCAGCAGCCATTCCTGTCATTGCCCACAAAAAGCCAGTTCTTTTTTTATTCAGTTTCTGCCACTGAAACCTTTCCGTAAACTGATCATATAATACCTTTTGCTTTTTCTTCTCTTTTACCGGAAATTCATAAATCAGCGGATAAATCTGAGCAACACCATCCGGATAAAATTCTGTCTGATGATACCGATCACTGTTTCCGATAATTCTCCATCTTTGATTCGCATCATCCCAGAATATCTTTTCTATCTGTTTCTGTATCTTTTTACGAATTTCACTGATCGCCTGCGTATCTTCCAGTCCTGCAAGTTCCAATTCGTACAGGCCTTTCCACACTTCCAGATTATCCATCAGATAAACTGTTGTGTTTTCTTCTGAAACCTGTGTAATTCCATCCTGCATCAGGCTTTGAATCTTTTTTAATGCAAGGCTGATTCCATTTTTCCAGGATTCCGGCAGGTCTGTACTTTCTGTCTTTTCCAGATATTTTCCCATAAGAAAAAGGTACATACCAAGATATCCGTCTTCAGAATCAGCCTTTTCTTTATAAATAAGTTCCCCACCCTCTTTCCTGTAGATTCCCATTTTTCCATCTGTTTCCAGCAAAACCCCAGTATGCCAGTCCAGATACCTGCCAACAGCTTTTTGCTCTGTTTCAGTCATGGGGCAATTCTTTGTTTCTGCCAGAAGCCCCAGTGCAGCCATACATGCAAAGTATGGATTAACATCTCCGGCTTTACTTCCATTCATATAGATTTCGCCTTCAGGGCCCTGATTCTCAAGGATCCACTTTTTTTCTCTGGTCAGGACGGTTTCCAGCCATTCCTGCCGGACAGATATTTCTTTTCTCAGGTTCTGATAATAAGCAAACATAAACACAATGCACACAGTTATGCAAAATATAATAAGTCCCATCACGTTCTTTCGATGTTTCACTTTTCTTTTGCATTGGCTCTGTTTATGCTTATGCATCTATATCCTCCAGGATTTTTCTGATTTTGATACTTGCAGTCCCATCACCATAAGGGTTTCTAGCCTCACTCATTTTTCTGTATGTCTCCGGCTCTGTAAGAAGCCGCCTGCATTCTCTGTAAATATCCTCCATCTTCGTGCCTACAAGCTTTAAGGTTCCTGCTTCCACACCTTCCGGACGCTCTGTTGTATCCCGCATGACCAGTACCGGTTTTCCCAGTGCAGGAGCTTCTTCCTGAATTCCGCCACTGTCTGTCATGATCAGATAACTGGCTTTCATCAGGTTATGGAATTCTACCACATCCAGTGGTTCGATCAGGTGTATTCTCTCGCATCCACCAAATTCCTCATCTGCGATCTTCCTGACCTGCGGATTCAAATGTACAGGATAAATAACCTTCACATCTGTAAATTCCTCCACGATCCTGCGTATAGCCCGGAACATATCACGCATGGGTTCTCCCAGATTTTCCCTTCTGTGTGCTGTCACAGCAATCAGTCTGCTGCCTTTTGCCCATTCTGTTTCCGGATGATAAAAATCACTTCGCACCGTATAGTGCAAAGCATCAATTCCTGTATTTCCTGTGATAAAGATCCGCTCTGGATCCTTACCCTCTTTCAGCAGTGCATTCGCTGCTTTCTGAGTGGGCGCAAAATGCAGGCTGGCAGTAAGTCCAATGGCCTGCCTGTTAAATTCTTCCGGATAGGGAGATTTCATATTATAAGTACGAAGTCCCGCTTCCACATGTCCTACCGGGATCTGCTGGTAAAATGCAGCCAGAGATGCGGCAAATGCAGTAGATGTATCTCCATGGACCAGCACAATATCCGGTTTCTCCTTTCTCAGGATCTCCCTCATTCCTGTAAGAATAGCCGTTGTCACATCCGTAAGATCCTGCCCTTTTTTCATGATCGCCATATCATAATCCGGGACCACTTTAAAAATATCGAGAACCTGCTTCAGCATTTCCCTGTGCTGTCCTGTGACACACACCAGCGTTTCCAGTTTTTCACTTTTTTTCAGTTCCAGAACAAGAGGGCACATTTTAATTGCTTCCGGTCTTGTTCCAAAAATCACCAGTACTTTTTTCATTTTCAATTTCCTCCCAGTTCTTTATCCAGATACGCCAGTCTTTCGCGGATAGTATCTGTCAGCTGTTTCATAGCTTCTTCATAGCTTCTGATATTCCTCGATGTGCCCTCCTTACTGGTTCCGGCTAACAGATTCTCTTTAAAAGAATATCCCCACACTTTAAAGTTTCTGTCCACAGCCTCTCCCAGTTCCTCCTGATAAGATGCTATTTTCTCAGCGATATGTTCATCAGCGAGAGTAGTTTCTCGTAATTGCCTATATCTTTCACAGACACGGTCCCTGAAATTTTCATCCTGCCACAGCCTTTGAAACCATGAATTCTCCACAGTATGAAGAACATCCGTTTCTGTCCGGAACCACTGATAATTATCAAAACCATTGTTAAAGTCCCATACAGCAAGCTGCAGTTTTCCGTCCAATTCTTTATACAAATAAGTAGAAAGATTACCAGCATCATAATTCATGGCAAATTCATTGATAATAAAATAGTCCACCCAATTATCCATGTCTATATATGCCTGATATCCCATTCTTTTGTCGCTGAAATTCTTCCCATACAGAACTTGTTCAAATTCGGAAATATCTTTCTGGATATATGCTTTTTGTTTTTCCGTTATTTTATTTTTTGACGGATATCTTATGTACAAAGCGTTATATGTATAGCCGTTAGTCTTTCCCCATGTGTCTATCTCTTCAGAGCCCGTATCAATTCTGTCTCTGTTTACAATATATGCAGTTTCTCCGGACAACAAACCAAATTCCGCGAGACGCAGTCTGCTTTCTCCGTTTGTTACAGGCTCCACTGCCAGATAAACGCCCTGATATTCTCCATCAACAAACAATTCCACAAACCGGGTGTCCGGAGCCCATCCATTTAATTCCCTTGCCAGATCATATACCAGTTTATTTCTAATCAGCGTCTTATCAAGATAAGGACCATTTAACACCCATTCACTGTTTGCTCCCATTCCTGCAAGAGACACTTCTTTTGCACTGTCTTTTTCATTTTTATAAAATTTAATGCGATACTGCTTTTTATCGAATTTGCTATAAGAAGAAGCGCCTCTGTATTTGATCGTAGCGCGGTATATGGAATTGGGAATAGAAAAAACAGATTGTTCCTCTCCGTTTCCATCCAACAGAGCAATATTTCCCCAGATTGCATTCTCCTTCAGGACCTGCTGTCCCTTTGTATTCATATAGACTACCGGAAGTGTCGTAGAGAATTCTCCCAGATCATAGTATTCCAGACTCTCCTCGTCCGGTGCAGCCCACTCCTTCACTTCTTCTTTCGTGATAGTAGTTCTCTTTTTTTCCTTTGACTTATTTTCCGACTTTACAACAGAATTTCCCACAACGGATATTCCACAGAGAACTGTTATCATCAGAATACATAAAAGGATACGTCTTATCCTTTTCATAGCAACACCTCTCATTCAGGCAGCCTTTTACTGCGAAAGTTCATCCTTCTGGTCAACTATATTTACCCTTTTCACACCATCGATTTTGATCAGTTTCTCTGAAATATCCATCTGATTTTCTTTTGCAGCTTTATACAGTATTCCCTCTCCGATAGAATAAACCAGTTCAAAGCTGCCTTCTGTAACATTTCTCATGGAAACATGTGCCTTTCCTGAAAAGAAGGTATCCACTGCTGCCTCTGTTTTATGTAAGCAGTCAGGTTTTCCCTGAACAACCAGCAGCTTATTACAGGATGTAAAGCCTTTTCTTGTAATAATAAGAAAAAGAAGTAAAAAAGCAGAACCAATAACAATAAGCGCATACTGAGATACACCGCAGCCAATGCCTGCCGCAATTGCCCAGAAAATATAAGTAGCATCTCTTACATCCTTTACAGCAGTGCGGAATCTTATGATAGAAAGAGCACCAACCATACCAAGGGACAATGCAATATTATTACTGATAATGCTCATGATCATAGCTGTGATAATCGTGATCGATCCGATCGAAATATTAAATTTTCTGCTGTATGCAGGTCCTGCATAAGAAATTTTATAAGTAAACATAATAAAAAAGGCAACGATCAGTGCGATCACATTATTCATTAAAATCACAGTCACACTCAGTGCTTCTGTATTTGTCAGATTTTCTACGATAAATTCTCTCATATTTTTCTCCAATCCCGGCATCCGGTTTCCCATCGGTCTCCGGTCTGCCGCATGTAAAACTTACAGTCACATCATTCTGGCTCTGGAATATTTGCTGTGGCTGGTGGACAGTTCATCCGCTTTTTTCAATGTCTCAGCGATCATATCCGGCAGAAATCCTGTATATTTTACTTCCATCAGCACCTGTTCTGTACTGCCCAGCGCATCTGTTCCAACCTCCTCGAACAGACCATATGGATATAACGTTCCTCGGATATCCGTATCAAAAGTGATCCTTACATCACCTGCAGGATAAGCAAATGCCAGCCTCTGATAATCTATGATCGTCTTTGGACGGTAACACCCCTGTGTGATCCGCAAATACAATCTCATAGCCAGCTCTGTTTCATATTCCAGAAGAAACGAAGCATCTCCCTGTTCCATCCGAAGTGCGTGTTCACGGCTGACAGGTATGGAATATTTCACTCCGTCAAATCCGTTTTTGCATTTAAACTCCAGCTTTGCAGATAGATCATTCAAGGAATAAATTCTTAAACGGATCTTCCTTTTTTCATACATTCCATCCAGATTATCCCATAGATCCTGATCGTCTATGGAATCATAGTACTGAGATCTGATAAAATATCTGCCATTATCTCCATGGATATCTCTTTCCATAATGCCATCCAGCTTTTGTTGAAGAATCATGGCCTCTCTGCGGCTGATCAGATATTTGATTTCTTTGCGAAAAACCGTTTCCAAATCTCACGCCCCCTCTCTGACTTTCGTTCAAACAGAACGATCTGGAACAGGAGTCCGCATACTGTCAGCAAAGCCACGTATCTGACTCCCGTCTCATGAAGAAGAAACATTCCTGCCACAACAGAAGAAAGGATCGCGCCCTCCAGCGGAAAAAAGGCCGCTGCAGCTGCAGCTCCTGCAGCGAAAATAACTACAACCCACCAGAACGGATAACACATCCATACAACTGCCGCAGCAGTCATGGCAGACAAGATCATGGAATCTGCTGTTTTCCACTTAAATGCCATATATCCCATCAGACACCCAAGTATCGTAAATGCTGTTACGATCGTCCCCCATCCGGTTTTTCCATCCATAACAGTACATAGGGCAATCGTCACTCCCCAGAACATTATGAAGGAAACAATCAGACGGTACACCTTAGCTCCTGCAAAAACAAGCAGAATCCCAAGGATCAGGAACAGCATTCTTTCTGTATTTCCGCTTATATGAAGCTTGTCTGCACTTCCTGTTTTTTCCATAAACAGTTCCGTTCCCTTAAGGATCAGTTCCGACATCAGCCATTCCCTCCTTCCTTTAAAAGTGGATTCAATGCATTCATATAGGATCTGTTTCCTGTTTCAGCAACATCCTGTGCCCATATAATATATTCTATATCATATTTTTCCAGTATTTCATCCAGATTCTGTATAAGATCTGCATCCTCATACATATTAGATACATAAACCTTTTCAAAGATTTCTGAAAGATAAGATATCATCATCTTTCCTCTTGTATCTGCAATAAGAAGAAGATTTCCCTTTCTCTGTCCTTTTCCTCTTCCTTCCACTATACTATGCTTATAACTCGAACCAATGACTGCATAATTTCCGCTGCCATTAAACTGTATCGTTTGTCTTTTTAGTGTCTGTAGCTGCCCTTCTTTGTTTTCAAAGGTTAATTCTTCGCGATTGGGATTTGAACCATTGATATAAATATAGAATGGTTCTTCTTCCATGTTTTCTATTCCTTTCTTTATTTCGTCTGTCGTATACTTTCCTAGCGCTTCCAAAAGAAGGTTTCCCTTAAAATTTCCAAAAACATATTCACGGTAAGCATCCAGTTTTTCCTTATCATATCCAAGTTCTCCAAAAATCACCTGCGCCCCGTAAAATGCCCCACGCATTGTCCAGCTATTTCCAGTTCTGAAATAAATATATTCATCCTGATGTTTCTCCAGTTCAGACAGCGGATTCAAAACCACTGAGGGATCTGAAAAAGAGGCTTCCAGTTTCTCTATAAAATCACTGTATTTTTCCTTTTCAGTTTCATATCCGCTTTCAAATACTGCTCTTTGCGGTATCGGCATAATATAAGTGTCTTTTCCACTCTTTTTCTGTAATGCTTTCATAATATCTGCCGCATATGAAATACGATCCTCAGAAATCTGATTTATATTAAAGATACGGTCTGTATAGATCACCTGATCCTGCGTTTCCAGGATTTTGGTTTTTGAAAGAGACTGGTCATTTTTCAAGCCATAATTATTATATACATCTCTTGTTTCCGGAACATATACGCTTTCCTGCTTAACACTCTGCAACTTTTCCATTCCATTCTGAAGGATCAGAATTCCTGCAGACATCACGACCAAAACAAGCAAAACCAGAAACACTTCTGCGGTTTTATTCTTTTTCAACTGAATTCACCTCCCTGAACCTGATCCTGGCATTTGGACAGTTTTTCTCCAGTTCTGTAATACCCGGCTGATCTTTTATTTTCTCTGATACGGAAATCTGTTCAAGAGAAACACAATCTCTGAATGCACTGATTCCCACATATTCCACACTGTCCGGAAGGTATACTTCTTTCAGATTCCTGCACCCGCGAAAAGCATGATCACCTATTTTCTTTAACAGCGCGGTATCTGAAAATATCAGTTTATTAACAGACACACAGCCAGCAAATGCAGCTCCTTCAATCACAGTCAGGGAATCCGGAAGACTTACAAATTCCAATGCATAACAGTTTTCAAAAGCTGATGTCCCTACCGATTTCAGCGAAAGCTTTTCTATGCTTTCCCATACTTTCAGCACATGACAGTCAGCAAATGCATAGTCCCCAATAACAGAAACGCTTTCCGGCAGATGCAGTTTTTCAAGACTTCTGCATCCAAAAAACTGACTCTTCGGAATAACAGATGCACCTTCAGGAATAACTGCTTCTTTTACATATATATCTCCTCGAAATCCCTGAAAGCTAACATTTTCATATTCTGACAGATCCCGGAAAGTAATCTTTTCTTCATGAACAGGTTCACTTGGAAAACAATACTCTCCCAATACCTCTCTGTCCGATTTCAGGATTTTTCCACCGCCCTCTGAAACCACATATCCATAAACATAATTACCGCCATAAAATGTTATTGTTCCGCGGGCAACAACTGAAGTAATCTTACCCGGCTGACCTACACTGGCGCCTTCTTCAAATATAATGTTTCCCTGTGTAAAAATGTTTCCGAGCACTGTTGCATTTTTTTCCAGCAGTATATCATTCTCCGCAAAAATATTTCCAAGCACCGATGCATTTTCCATGATTCTCACAGCCCCATCACTGTGGATATCTCCCTGCAGGATAATGTCCTCTATCACCTTTATATCCCCATCGGAAATAATCGTATAAGGAACTGTCCCGCTTTCCGTAACCATATCATCATCTATGTAATGCCTGTTATATTCATGACTGTTCATTACCGGCATACGAAATATTCTGGGATCACATTCCTCCATAAACCGGTCCGGTTCCTCCGGACGCTGTCCCAGACGGATCACCGGTGCATACAGACTATGGAAAACATTGTCAAAGCCTATCACAAGCTGTTCTCCACTTGATACCCTTTCACCCAGATCACATTCATCATAAACTGCAACCGCATGTTCTGCGTCCGCCCATCTGAGAAGCCGGATCTTATTTCCGAAAAGCAGTCTTTTTTTGCTGTATACAGCCCGGATCCGTATGTTTTCTTTCACAAACAACGCATCCTTTTCACTGTAGATCTCTTTTTGAAAATGCAGATCATTTTGCTGCGGACAAAAGACGGTATTTCGGGCAATGACCAGATCTTCAATGTCAGGCTGCGCAAATTCCTGGTTTCCATCTGCTTCCAATACCTTTTCCTGTCTTGAAAGCATGATCGTACCATTCTTCATTTCCGGAAGAGCTTTTTCCACCAGAGCAGAAAAGCTTTTTCCAAAATATCTGGCATCTTTCACATAATCCTGCCTTATTTTCAGGATCTGCCCTTTTCTCATCCTGAAATGCAATACTGCGACCAACAGAGGCATAGAGAACATACAAATAAAGATCAAGATCCATACCTTCATTTTTCAGCCTCCTTTTCCGTTTTCTGCACAGTAAACCGCACTGTTTTATCCCATTTCACACCTCTTCCGGTAACAGTATCTACCACTGCATCCCAAAATCCCAGAGAGATATTCCACATATAGAAGAAAAAATTAAACATCATAAGAGGCAGAAGCAATGCCTCTCCGGGAAGTCCGTCTATGATCAGCGAGGTACCTATCTCAAAAAAATGGTGCAAAATTTCCAAGGGAATTATAAATTCCCAAAAACAATATAACCCACCAGCCACTGAATATCTGCATTTCACCCAGGAAAAACAATCCAAGGGAAACTACCCAGCCCAACAGCAGAAATACCGGTACCGAATAGATAAAAAGCAGAAATAAGCCATCTATTTTCTGAAATAGTCCCATATAAGGAGTTGTGATCGTAGGGATCAGATAACGGAACAATACTTCATTATGACCTCTTGACCAGCGTCTGATCTGTCTGCCTCTCACATTCCAGCTTTCCGGAGATTCTTCATAACATTCCGCCGAGTTAGCGTATACGACCTTCCATCCATTGGTAAAAAGCCGATATGTAAGTTCCGTATCTTCTGCCAGAACCTTGGGATTAAAGCCTCCTGTTTCTAACAGAAAATCTTTTCGAAATCCTCCCACTGTACCGCCATACTGCGGAATTGTTTTCAGGTTATATCGTGCCTGTTGATCTACCTGATATCCGCCGGACCGTTCCAGATTGATAAGTCTGGTCAGCATATTTGTGTTGGTATTGTACGGTATCACCCGCCCCATAACTGCACCTACCTGCGGATCCTCAAATCCCAGCGCAATCTGTTTCAGCATGTTTCTGGCAGGTCTGTAATCCGCATCAAATACAATGATGATCTCCCCTTTTGCCAGCTTCATTGCATCATTCAGACCTACCGGCTTTCCTCTGTCCGGACAATCTCTGTGAAGGGGGCGTATAAACTCATACTTTCTGTGATACTCATCCAGCATTTCCCTTGTACGGTCTGTAGAATTATCATTGATCGGAATAATTTCAAGTTTGTCCCTGTCATACTCACATTTCAGCAGAGAATCCAGAACGTTGGAAAGCACCTGCTCCTCATTATGCATAGGGATCAGTACGGAAATACTTTTCATCCGGTCTGTAAGGATATCATTGTAATAGAGACGCTGCCTGCCCAGAAGTCGTACAATTGTAAAATAAAAATGTCTGGCAGTGTACAGAAGCATCAGGATAATAACAAAAATAGTATAACCTTTCATAATAGCTACGACCATTTCCATACCTCCCTTCCCTTTCTTGAATCGTAAACACCGATCATGCGGTCGACAAACACTGCATAAATCATAACCAGATACAAAAAGTCAAACATGGGCCCTATTATAAAGTAGAAAAACGCCATATAGATCACAGAAAATCTGTACAGCAGCCAGATAAAGATCACATAGCGAACAGTTCCAAATACTATGGAATACAGCATTACTGCAAGAAGCGTCAAAAGCTTATAGATCACTCCCCGGTCTCCTATAATTCCGGTGACCATAATTGTCATGACAAAAAACATCACCCATATGCCAATTTCCTGAAGCATATATAATTTTGAATAAACGGTTAAGGTATACGGAAAATATTTTTCCCCAAACACAAACCACAGACTGTTTATCAGATGAATCGCACTGCACAGGATCAGATAAATGGCAAGAGGGCGTCCCTTCCATGGAAGTCCCGCCAGCAGAATGATTGCCGCAAGAGAAACTGCTGCATTTATAAGGCTTATCTGTATTCCCGGATATACGGTTCCTGCACTGAGATAGCTGATTTTTCCAAACAGAGGATACGTTTCTGAACGGATCCCAACATACATCTGCGGTTCATATTTTTTTAAAGCATCGGCCCCTATCTTACAGATCACCCTGGTCAGATCATCGATCTGCGTCCACATAAGCAGAAAACCAAGCAGGATCAATATGACAATATACAGAATACATTTCTTTTTATCTATCCCAATTCTTCGATAGGTTCTGGTGTAATCAATTACTTTCTTTTCTTTCATAGACTTCTCCTTTTGTTCCGCTTCGCTATGCAGCTCATAACTGGGAACCTTCCAGATTTTTTACATTCCCTCCCCATAAATTACAGCACTGCAGCCTTTCTGCTTTTTACTCTGATACATTGCCCTGTCAGCCTTTCTGTATAGCTGATCAAAAGAAACATCTTCATATCCATCATAAAAACACGCACCCAGACTTATTTCTATACTCTTTCCACGCATCTCTATGATATCAATCTGTCGAATATTTTCAAAAAGGCGCTCGAAGAATTTCTCAGCTACTGTTTGCTCCAACATTTTCGGCATAAATATTGCGAACTCATCACCTCCAAGCCTCATAACCACATCACTGTCACGACATGTTTTCTGCAGCGTCTTCGCAACGGCTATAATTGCCTTATCTCCTACAGAATGCCCATAAGTATCATTGATGGATTTAAATTTGTCACAGTCGATCAGGCAAAGCAATCCCTTCGTTTTTTCCTTTAAAAGTTCAGTAATCCTTTTTTCTCCGCTTCCACGATTACATAATCCTGTCATAAGATCTGTCTGCGCCAGATAAATCAGCCTGTTCTCACGCTTTTTTTCTTCTTCTATACACTCAATACAAAAAAGCACATGCAGAAGTCTTCCATTTTCATCGTAGTCTACAGGAATAAATCTGCTTCGACACCAACCTGATTTTTTATCTATAAATTCATGTGATATGTTGTTTTTTCCAAGAAGCCGTTTTTCCAGCGTACTGATATCTACAAACTCCAGTGATTCCTGACGTTGTGATTCTATACACATTTTCTCAACCATATCATTGATATGTCCGCAAAAATCATCCCTGATTTCATATTCTCCCATTTTTTTGAAATCTTTTCCCAAACCTTCCACGATCTGATCTGTCATTTTTACAATATGATATTTCTTTGTCTGCACATCAACCAAATGCATGGATGTATAGATCTTCGAGAGGGATGTATAACTGCTGAGCCGTGCCTCTTTATTTGACTTTATAAATGAATTACGCAATTTCACTAACGAGATAAGAAGCGTTCCTATCATATCCAGAAAAATAGTAAGCCCCCTGTAATCACCCTTTGGAGGATTATCCACACCGAAAAAACCACTTATCTCATCTTTGTAACGCAAAGGACATACCACCACATTTCTTACATTCTGTGCTTTTAACATATCATAGGACATGCGATGTTCTTCTTTGATATCTTCTATATCAGCGATAATGATACTTTCGCCCTTGGAAAACGTATCGTACCACCACTTTATTATGTCCATATCTACATTCTGCAATCTGTCTATTTCGGGAACCACTCCCTGCGCACACCATTCATACGTATTGTTTGTGACATGCCTTTCTTTACAATCTTCGAAAATATATATTCTGTCAGAACTGATATGTCTGCCGAAAAAACGAATAAATTCATTAATCTGCTCGTCAGGTGTATGGTAATTAAGTGCGGATCTAAGTGCTTCATTTATGACAAGTTCATACTTCATGATCGTCTTCATGTTGTTTTCCTCCCGAATGTCTTTCTTATCTTATTTTGTTACATTCAAGCCAGATGGAAAGTCCTTCTTTTATTTTCTGCTCTTCCACAGGTTTCATAAAAAAATATTCTATCC